>Ga0080064_1000075_pt1 | contig 294376 bp, 225 predicted proteins | sample Subgrocontami54m_FD_69260 | JGI IMG/M metagenome (GOLD analysis project Ga0080064, IMG submission 69260) | Subsurface groundwater microbial communities from S. Glens Falls, New York, USA - GMW46 contaminated, 5.4 m (SPADES assembly) (version 2) ...
CACAACGAGGGCAGACGCGGACGTCGACGTCGCAGAGTGCCACGAGCATCTCGGGCCACGTCCCGGGCGACGGTGGCGCGGTGACGCGAGCGTCCTTCCGTCGCGGCTCGATCAACGCGCGCGTGCGCGTGCCCCATTCGCGCGTCGGGCACGGCGCGCTATACGGCGGCGGCGATCTCGGCCGGCGCGTTCACATCCAGCGGGCTGCGAATGCGCGCACGCCGCGCTTCCGACGGTTGGGAGCCTGGGCGCAGCGGGCACTCCCTGTGGAATGCCTGTATTTACCTCGTGCTCACCTATTGCGCTGACCGTCCCGGGAGTCGTCGAAGTCACTGAGATCGCCGCTGGCTCGGGGTACGCATGTTTTCGCCACAGCGGAGGCAGAGTGTCGTGCGTTGGTCGGAATCCCAGCGGACAGCTCGGCGACGGCACTGTCGCTGATCGGGTGACTCCGGTGTCCGTCCTCGGGCTTGGCGACGCGACACGAGTATCATCGGGCGAGCAACACTCATGCGCAGTGCTGCGCGAGGGAACGATTCGGTGCTGGGGTAGAAATCAGTGGGGCCAACTTGGAGATGGATCGTACACAAATCGCTCGAGCCCCGTCGATGTGGCGTTCTAGTGCGAACGCTACGAACAGTCCCCGTACGTCCCGTCTATGAACCGGAAGCACGCCAGTCCGAACGAACAGGCGCCGACCGCTGCATGTTGGTTGGGGAGCCGGAACCTCTGGTCAGCTCGGGAACGGCGACACGCGTAACAGCACCACACCGGTTGATGGTTGATGTCGCGTTCTGAGCTGGCAGCGGGTGGTACCTGCTCTGCTCGCCCGACATTGACGTCGATCACGCATCCCGGTACACAGCGCCCCCTCACGGCCGCGAAGCGGCGCACGCGGTGTGCGCCGGCCGAACGGATGGGAGACGGAGTCTTCGATGGAAACGGCGATCACGGTTTCGGCGACGAAGCGAACGGGCGGCGGCAAGGGTCCGGCGCGGCGGTTGCGGGTGGCGGGACAGCTTCCGGCGGTGATGTACGGTCCCGGGCAGCAGGGCATCTCGATCTCGGTCGATCCCAAGACCATCAAGCAAATTCTCACGGCGCCTCGCGGCCGCAACACCGTCGTCAGCCTCGACGTGGCGGGCACCAAGCAGCTTGCGATGCTCCGGAGCTTCGATCTGCATCCCGTGACGCGAGAAATCGAGCACGCGGACTTCTATACGGTCGCGCTCGATCGCGCGATCACCGTCGACGTGCCGTTCGTGACCACCGGCAAAGCCAAGGGCGTCGCCATGGGCGGCGTGCTGCGCCAGGTGTTTCGCAAACTTCCCGTGAAGTGCACGCCGGACGCGATCCCCGAGAAGATCGAAGTGGACGTCACGAACCTCGAGCAGGGCAACGCGATTCACACGCGGGACTTGCACCTTCCTCCCGGCGTCGTCGTTCATCTCGAACCAGGACTGACACTCGTGGCGATCGTCGCTCCCGAGAAGGAAGAAGTCGTCGTGGCGGTCGAAGGTGCCGTGGCAGCGGTCCCGGGTGCGGCGGCTCCGGCCGCAGGCGCTGCGGGCGCGGCAGCTCCGGCAGCGGCAGGCGCGCCGGCCGGAAAAGCTCCGGCTGCGGGCGAGAAGAAGGCCGAACCGGCTGCGAAGAAGAAGTAACGCGCGCGGCGCATGCCTCGGCTTCTCGTCGGTCTCGGAAATCCCGGCGCGAAATATCGCGCCCACCGGCACAACGTCGGATTCATGGTGCTCGACCGCGTGCACGCGCGCGCGTTGGGCTCGGAATGGCGCGAGAAGTACTCGGGCGAAGTCTCTCGCGGGATCCTCGCGGCGACGGAGTGCCTTTTGCTCAAGCCGCAGACCTTCATGAATCTGTCCGGGCGCGCGGTGCAGAAGGCACTGCAAGATCTCCGGCTCACGCCGGCGGACATCGTCGTCGTGCACGACGACCTCGACCTCGAATTCGCAGACGTGCGAGTGAAAGTTGGTGGCGGTCACGGCGGGCACAACGGGTTGCGAGACATCAACGCGACGATCGGACCGGACTACGTTCGCGTCCGCGTCGGCATCGGGCGACCGTCGGATGCGACCATGCCGGTCGAGGGCTACGTGCTCTCGGCGTTCGACAAGAGCGAGCAGGCCGAGATCGACGACGTCCTTGCGCGTGCGGCGCAGGCGGTCGAACGGCTCGTGTCGGAAGGTCCCGACAAGACGATGAATGTCGTCAACGCGAAGCCCAAGCGCGCGAAGGGCCCGGCGTAGTGCACCGTTGCGGCCGGTAGCTCGCCCGCGCCACACACGCACCGCGACAACCACCGCGTGGGCTAGCGGCCGGCGGCCCGCCCGCGCCGCGGGTGCACCGAGTCCACGACGGCGCGGGCTAGCGGCCGGCCTTCGCGCTGCGTGAGAGGGGCGGCTCCGCCGCGGCCTCCACGATGACATGCACTGGGCACCGAGTTCACCACGGCCTACCCATTCAAAGGCCCGGCGAAGCCGGCACGTTCACGAAGTGCTCAGCCCGGCCGTTAGCCCGCGCTCGGCGGACCGGCGTGCACGCGGCGCGCGGGCGAACCGCCGGGCGGCGTACACGACCGGTCACACGCGGCGCGCGGGCGAACCGCCGGGCGGCGTACACGACCGGTCACACGCGGCGTGGGCGAACCGCCGGGGCGGCGTACGCGACCGGTTACACGCGGCGTGGGCGAACCGCCGGGCGGCGCGTGCCCGAGCTCACGCGGACCCCCTGTACAACCCCGGCCACTGTGCTACTTACCGCGCCCCTTTCCTCGCCGCGCTCTCGACAGGCGGCCGTCAGTCCAGGAGGACGGTATGACCACCGACGTTCGCATCGATAAGAAACGCGCCCTCGATTACGAGACCATTTTCATTCTTCGCTCGGACATCGACGCCGAGGCTTCCGAACGCGCGATCTCGCGTGTCGTGACGAGCATCGAGCAGAGCGGCGGAGCGCTGCTGAAGGTCGAGAGCTGGGGCAAGCGCCGTCTCGCCTTCCCGATCGGCAAACAGCGCAAGGGTTTCTATGTCTACATGCGCTACCTCGGCTACCGCGGCACCGTCGCGGAGATCGAGCGCAACCTGCGGATGCTCGACACCATCATTCGGTACATGACGGTGCTGCTGCGTCGCGACGTGGATCCGGCGTCGGTGACCGTGGATCCCGACGAGGTCAAGGTGCGGCGCATCGAGATCAGCGCCGCCGACGAGGATCGCGAAGAGAGCGTCGAAGCGTCGCTCGGTCTGTCCGACGATCGCGATTCGGGCGACCGAGATCGTGACCGCGACCGAGATCGTGATCGAGATCGTGATCGTGACCGCGAGGCTGATCGCGACCCCGGCCCGCCACGCGAGGCCGCCGCTGCCGCAGCGGACACCATCCCTCCGGCGACCGAGGGCGACCCCAAGGCGCCGAGCGCGTAACCCCGGAGGCAATCATGTCGACACGTGATCACGATTTCGATGATAGGTCGGGCCTCGGAGCAGGCGGCGCAGCCGAAGTTGCCGCAGAGAATCTCGCGCAGCGACGACGCGGCGGACGGAAGAAGATCTGCAAGTTCTGCGCGGAGAAGGTCGAAGGCATCGACTACAAGGACACCCAGACGCTTCGGTATTTTCTGACCGAGCGCGGCAAGATCGTTCCGCGTCGCATTTCGGGCAACTGCGCGGGACACCAACGCACGCTGACCGACTCGATCAAGCGCGCGCGGATGGTCGCCCTGTTGCCGTTCACGACGGCGCAGTGACGCTGGAGGACACGACCATGGCAAGAGCACTCAACGTAATTCTCCAGAAGGACGTCGCCCACCTCGGCAAAGGTGGCGAAGTCGTGCGTGTCTCTCCCGGATATGCTCGGAACTTCCTCGTTCCCCAGGGGCTTGCCGTGCCCGCGAGCGAAGGGAACGTGCGTTCGTTCGAGCACATGAAGCGCATCGCCGGCGAGAAAGCCGCGAAGATTCGTGCGGCAACCGGCGACGTGGCCACGCGCCTTGGCAGCGTGGAAATTACGCTGACGGCTCGCGTCGGCGCCGAGGGAAAGCTGTACGGCAGCATCACGACGAAGGACATCGAGGCCGCGCTCAAGGCGAAAGGTTTCGACGTGGATCGCAAGAAGCTCACGGTCGACGCGATCCGGTCCGCAGGAACCTACGACGTCGTCGCGCGACTCGCCCCCGAGATCACTGCGACGTTCAAAGTCATCGTCGCCGGCACTGCCGACGCCAACTAAGACTCGCGGAACGGCGAACGATGCATTCCGCTCGCAGGCTGACAGCGATCGTCGGACCGCTCGCGTTCGGCGCACTGCTGCTTCACACATCGGTCGCGTCCGCAGTCGAAGCGCGCTGCCCGACGGGCTGGTCGTCGCTCCCGGCGATGAGCAACGGCGACCAGGTCATCGTGTCGGCCTGCCGCCGACAGTCGCAGGAGATCGTCGCGAGCGAAATGCGGCGAACGATCCCCGCGAACGATCCGAACGAACGCGCGATCGCCGAGCAGATGGCCTCCCAGATGTCCCAAGGGGGCGAAGCGCACTTCGGGGCATTCCGTTCGGAGACTTGGGGCGGCGTTGCGGTGCGCGTCGCGGATCTCAGCGGCACGGGAACGACCGAAGACGGCGCGCAGGCGCGGCTCGAAGGTGCCCTCGTTTTGGTCGCCGCGAGCGCGTCGACCGTGATCATTCTCGCCATCGACCGTGAAGCGCCGCCGCAGAATGGAACGATTCGTCCCGCGGTCCGAACGTTCGTCCCGACCATCGTCGGACTCGGCGCGACGTCGACCCCGTGGCGTGCGAGTGCGTCCTGTCCGCCGAACATGCCACCGTGGCGTGGCGAAGCGCCGCCGCCGGGAGGCGCACGTCGCGTGGTTCGCTGCGGATCGCCGGACTCGGCGCAGCTGGACGTCGTCGAGTCACGGTTGTTGGTGCGGGCGGCCGACGAGGCGCGAACGGCGGCAGATCTACCCGCAATGGCAATTCGACGTGCGATCGTTCCGATCGGCGGCCAGGTTCAGATCGACACGCCCTCGCAAATCACGATCAATGGGCAGCGCGCGTTTGCGATTGGTGTGCACGGCAGCGCGTCGGACCCTCGCGCGCCGCCGGGCGATCCGAGCGCGGGAATCCATGTCGAGGCCTACGTCGTCGTGCTGCCCATGCCGACGGGCAACGTTCGAATCATCATGATCTCCCAAAGTGCGACCGCCGCCGCGATGCAAGAGACGGTGCGGTCGTTCGTCACGTCGCAGTTGCGCACGGACGGCAGCGGAGTCGTGCCCGAACCGCCCCCGGGAAGCGCGCAGGCTCCGACCGGCCCGGAAAGCGATCCCGACGGCGGCGCGATGAGCTCGCGGGCACGTCCTCCCGTGCCGCGTCCGCGCGAAATCGATCCGACGTTGCCCATCCCTGAACTCGAACGCGAGACGCGGCCGCGTGCGTCGAGCGACGGCACGCGGCGTCGGAGCTGCGGGTGCAGGGTCGTCGGTGCGTGCGAGCGTCCCGTCGGGACGGAACACGCGATCGCGATTTTGGCGATCACGGGGATCGCGCTGATCGCACGGCGCACGCGGCGCGGCGATCGCGCTCGGCGCTGAGTTCTGTCGCCAATTTCGACTGCCAAGTTCCGCCGTTCGCGCACCCCCTTCGCGCCGCACCTGTGCTACCTCCATGGGTCCCATGGCGGCGATGCGGGAAGGGCGGGACACGGGCGAGGTGTCGACGGCGGCGGCGTCCGCTGCGGCTGCGCGGCATGGTCAGACTCCGCCGCACGATCTCGACGCCGAACGGGCGGTGCTCGGCGGCGTACTGTTGGCCAACTCCGCGTTGGCGATCGTCGAGGCGCTGCTGGTGCCCGCGGATTTCTACCATCCGGGGCACGCGGTGATCTTCGAGTCCGTCCAGGGACTCTCTGCGCGTCGTGAGCCCGTGGATGCCGTGACCCTCACCGCGGAACTTCGTTCTCGCGACCGGCTGAACTCCGTCGGCGGCACGGACTACATTGCCGATCTCACGGACACGATTCCGACGATTGCGCACATCGAACACCACGCGCGCATCGTCGCCGACCTCGCGCAGGTTCGGCGGATGATCGCCGTCGCCCACGACATCACGGCTCGCGGGTACGGCGAACGCGGCGCGGCGGATCTGTTCCTGGACTCCGCGGCCGCGCAGATTTTCGAAGTCGCGCAGAAGCGGTCGCGCACGTCGCTCATCCAACTCGACAAAGTGATCGGCGAAGCGTTCGAGCGAATCGAGTCGGCGTTCGGGCGCGGATCAGCGATTTCGGGCCTGGAAACGGGCTTTCGCGATTTCGATCGACTCACGGCGGGACTGCACCCGGGCCACTTGATCATCATCGCGGCGCGACCGGCGATGGGGAAGACGTCGCTCGTGATGAACATCGCACGGCATGCGGCACAGGTCTCGTCGAAGCCGGTGTTGTTCTTCTCACTCGAGATGCCCCGCGTCGAGATTGCAAACCGCTTGTTGTGCTCCGACGCCCGAATCGATCAGGGCCGTTTGCGCAGCAACATGCTCACGCAGGACGACTTCACTGCGCTCACGAAGGCTGCCGGCGATTTGTACCGATTGCCGATCTGGATCGACGACTCAGGCGACCTCACGTTGCTCGACTTGCGCGCCAAGGCCCGCCGCATGAAGTCCGAGCACGATCTGTCCCTGATCGTGATCGACTATCTGCAACTCATGAAAGCCTCGCGCGAGGGAATGGAATCCCGCGAGCGGGAGATCAGCGAGATCTCTCGCGGGCTCAAGAGTATGGCCAAGGAGTTGGACGTTCCGATCGTTGCGCTCTCGCAGCTCAACCGCTCGCCGGAAACGCGACCGGGCAAGGACCGGCGCCCGCAGTTGTCCGACTTGCGCGAGTCGGGGGCGATCGAACAGGACGCCGACGTCGTCGCGTTCATCTATCGCGAGGAAGTCTACAATCGCGACACCGAGCACAAGGGCATTGCCGAACTGATCATCTCGAAGCAGCGCAACGGTCCGACGGACACCATCCGGTTGCGGTTCATCCGCGAGCTGACGCGGTTCGAGAACCTCGCAGCGGACGAAGCCGATTACGGCGACGCGAATGTCCGTGGCTTTGCAGACGAGAACTAGCGCGACGGCCGTCGTTGCCCGTATTAGCATCCCGCGCATGCGTCCCAGGATTCGCACCGCGATTGCGGCAGGGTTTGTCGTCTCGTCCCTTGCGTCGGTTGCGCTCGGCAGCGGCTTCGAACTTCCCGAGAACGGCTCGATCGCGATGGGTCGCGCGGGGGCCTTCGTCGCGCGCGCGAGCGATCCGTCCGCGCTGATGAACAACGTGGCCGGAATCGTCGGGCTCCCCGGCGTGCAGGTGACTCTCTCGTCGAACTTCTTCGTTCTCGGCCATTGCTTCCAGCGGGCCGGGAGTTATCAGGGCTTCGACGCCGGCGCGTCGGTCGATCGCACCGGAACCGTTTTCCAGAACAGCCCCTACGACAACGGGATGACCCGCTATCCGCAAGTGTGCAACCGCCCCGGGCTGTTTCCCGCGCCGCAGATTCTCGTGACGTGGCGGCCCAATCGCTACATGGCGTTCGGTGTCGGCGTGTACGGCCCGAACGCGGTCGGTCGCATGACGTACGACGATCGGGTGAACGAAGGAAACCCGATGACCATCGCGCCGTCGCCGATCCGATACATGCTGTTGCGGTCCGACTTGCTCCTGCTCCATCCCACCCTCGCCGCCGCGTTTGCACCCGTGCACTGGTTTCGCGTGGGCATCGCGATTCAACCGTCGATCGCGCACTTCTCGTTCACAACGATGGCCAATGCGATCTCGGGCGGTGCGCAATCGCCCGATCAAGACGTGCAGACCACGCTCAACGCGACCGGATTCTTCATGGCCGGGAGCCTCGGCCTGCAGATCGTTCCGCTGTCGTTCCTGTCGTTCGGCGCGCACGTTCATCTGAACATGCAGCCAAGTGCGGCGGGCGAAGGCACCGCGATCTATGCGCCGTACGCGTCCAATCCGATGGCGATGCGAACGTCGACGTTCACCGTGGACCAAATGCGAGCATCGTTGCCGCAACAGTTCCGCGTCGGCGTGCGGTTCAACCTTCCGCGCGCGCTCCACGTTACGCAGAACGAGGCCAGTCCCAACCAGCCGTACGATCCGATGCGCGACGACTGGTTCGACGTCGAACTCGACGCGATCTACGAGACCTCTTCGGCGTTCCAGGCGCTCAATCTCGTGAATTCCGGTCGCATCGACGTCGGCGGTGGACCGGTCGTGGCGCCCCCGAGTCCGCTCGCCGTTCCCCACAATTGGAACAACGTGTGGGGCCTGCGGCTCGGCGGCGACGTCAACGTGATTCCCAGCCGCCTCGCGCTGCGCACCGGCGTCGTGTACGAGAGCGGCGCGAGCTCGTACCAATACGCGCACATCGACTTTCCCGCGTACGACCTGGTCGGCATCCACGCAGGCGCGTCGATCCGCGTGGGGTTTCTCACGATCAGCCTAGCGTACGCCCACGGTTTCTTCGGCGGACGAGACAACACGATGGCCAATCCCGGCAACGCGATGGACGGTGCGGGAGCGCTTCCGACCATCGGCACGATGGGTGCGGTCACGGCGCGTGACTGCATGACGTCGGGCAGCGACGCGTGTGCGGTCAACCGCGGCGTCTACAGCGCGTACTCGAACGCGTTTAACGTCGGGCTCAACGGTCGCTGGTAGGCCAAACGGCACGTCCGCGAGCTCTGGCCGGAGCCGCGTTAGGATCCTGACGACCCACCCGCAACCGTCCCTGAACTCGACCGGAAAGCGAAGGATTTCCGTCAGTTCTGCCCACCGAGCACCCTGGCTCGATCCTTGCTGAATTACCCTCCCGGGTCGGAGCGTCCGGCAGGCGTTGGTGCCTGTTCCGACTTGATAGGCGGCGGACACGTTTCTCAGGAGGCATTCCATGACGTCGCGTTCGAGTTGGCGAGTCGCAGGCGCAGTCGCGGTGATCTCGGCCCTGATGGGGGTCGGTACCGTTGGTTGTATGGGTGAGCGAGCCGCGGTCAACCGCGTGCAGCCGGACTATCTCGACAAGCAGCAGTTGATCCCGAATCAGTACGGCGCGCTCGCATCGGGAATGGCGCCGGGATCGCTGACGCCCGCGATGGTCCGGGCGGAGCCCCAGTGGCTTCACCAGATCACGATCATCGCCAAACCGCCGACGACGGGATTCTCGGGCGTGTCTTCGTACACGAGCGTCGAGCGCGTGAATTTCGAGGTCACGGAGAACTTCCTGATCGCCCGTCAGTCGTACGACCTCCTGCACGACGCGCAGGACTGCACGACCGGAGCAGTTCGGTCGCCGGGTTGCGTCGGCAACGACCCACACCGCGGCGAGCTGATCGCGGTGTACCGGATCCGGAGTCACTTCGACATTCGTCGTTCCTACAACGCCGCGACGGGTGAAGAGCAGAACATCGTCGAGGAGAACAGCGCGGATCGACCCTGGTACCAGCGCCGATACATGCGTGTCGACTGGTCCGCCAACCTCGTCTCGGGCTACTCGCCGCTCATGTACGCAGGCTGGGCAGGCCGTTTGCGTTCCGAGCCGGTCGCGGAATTCCACAATCTTCCGTCGGACCCGAATCGTCCGCTGTTCGACTATGGCGATCTCAACGGCGCGCAAAACGTCCTGCGGTACTTCGACGTCACGAACACGACCGTCCTGCACCCCGAAGAGACCAACCTCTCGTCGCAGGGCTACCCCAACCTCCCGCTCTGCGCGCTATACGACAACATCAACGAATCGTGCTCACCCGTGCGAGTCGTGATGCGTGTGGCGTTCCGCCGCGTCGACCCGATGCGCGACTATCAGCCCTTCGCGCTCAGCGGACGGGACATGGACCGCTTCGGCTTCTTCGAAGAAGGCCGTCGTGGGTTCACAGGCCACGAGGGTGGCCCGTCGCAAGCGGCCAGACGGCACCACGCCGACCGTCACAACATCTGGGTTCAGCACCACATTCGCACGGCGGGCAACGCGATCGACCACCGCGACGGCGATGCGGCCTGCCAAGCCGATCTCGACTGCAACCATCTTTCTCCCACTTCACGCTGCGACATGGTCACGCACACCTGCGGCGACATCTACGAGCGCTGCGCTCCCGCTCGGGGCGCAGGCACGCCGGAAGATCGGACCCGCACGGCGGACCTGTTGTGTGCGCCGGCAGATCGTCCGGAACGATTCGGTTCGACCTGCGACCTCGACATTGCGTACACGCGCGGCGATCGCTGGGGCTTGTGCACCGTGCCGCTCCGTCAGCGCGACGTGCGCCCTGTGGCATATCACCTCTCGGAGAACTTCCCCGACCGCATGATGCCGGTGACCAACACCATCGTGCGGGACTGGAACCGTGTCTTTTCGCACGCCGTGCGCGAAGCCCGCTACCGCGAGTGCATCCTCGATCCGGCGACGGCAGGCAACGTCGCGTCCTGTCAATTCTGGCGCAACATGGACATGCGCGGAACCGGTCCAGACGCCGAGCGAGCGCAACAGGGCCGTTTCGTGTGGGTCGGCTGTCATAACCCGGTGTGGGGCACTACGCAGGGCCAGCCCGGCTTCCACCCGCCAGCGGAAGTGACTGCCGCGCAGGCGGACGGCTGGGACGCCCCCTCGTGCGGCCCCCAGGGGACTTCGGCGCGCCTCGGTGACATTCGCTACAGCATGATCGCGTCGATCAACGAGTACGACATGCAGGGGCCTTGGGGCCTCGCAGGGATCAGCGGAGACCCGGTGACGGGTGAAGTCGTCTCGGCCCGAGGCTCGGTCTGGCAGACGGTGACCGATACGCAAGCCGCGTACGCGACGGACATGATGCGAATCTTGAACGGCAACCTCGAGGCGGATCGCTTCTCCCTCGGCGATGCGGTTCGAGATGCCTACGACTACATCCGCAGCGTCGGTGGCCGCGAAGAGCGAACGGCCGGACACTTGCCGCTTCACCCGCGGCCTGTACACCGAGACATCACGGACCAAGCCGAGTTGCAGAACATGTTGAACGCGACCGCGTTCGATTCGCAGAACACGAGCCTGTCAAGCGCGTCGAACCCCGACCAAGTCGCAGGACTGGACATGCAGGAAATGCTGGGGCGAGCTTCACGGGTCACCCAGGAAGTCGACACGACGGACATCCAGAACTCGTCGGGCCAGCCCGCGGTTCGCAACGTTCGCGTGTCGAACGACCGCAATCTCATGTCGAGCCTCGGACAGGACCTCGACCGCAGCCTCGTGCCGCACGAGTCGAGCGAGTCGCGTCGTTCGCGGCTGCGCGGATCGTCGATCGAGTCTCGGATGATGAACCGCGAGGTGGTCGCGGCCGCCGGGTACGATCCTGGCACGGAGCCCACCGGTGAGGCGCTCGAAGGGGCGTCCCCGCTCCGCCGCAACTCGACGCAGTTCCATGCGTTGCGATCGGCATTCCGGGCGACGATCGAGGCGCATCAGTGCAACTACGATTCGGCGAACGCATTCGCCGACGACGTCATCACCGTCATGCTGCGTCGCTTCCGTCGCAACGTGGTTCCGGAAGACGTCCGCTTCGGCCTGACGTGGGACTTTCACATGCCCGGCTCGCCTGCAACGTGCTCCGACGAGCCGACCGGCATGAGCGATCCGTGCCAGCTGAACTACGCGGAGATCGAGCGATACCTGCAGCAGTACATTCAGTACGGCGTGATGTTGCACGAGTTGGGTCACTCGGTGGGTGAGCGACACAACTTCTCGGGCTCGGCCGATTCGATGAATTACTTCGACGAGTACTGGCAGCTTCGTGGGTATGCCGGCGTCGCGGCCGGCGCGCCCGCGGTGTCGGCAGATATGATCCGGCCGCGGTGGGAACACCAGGCTCGCGGTCTACCGTTCTACGGTGCGACCGAAGAGGACTTGGGCGTCGAGGAGTACGCGTATTCGAGCGTCATGGACTACATAGGCTGGAACCAAGACGCTCACGGCCTCGGTCGATACGATCGAGCGTTCGTCCTCAACGGCTACGTTCGCATGACCGAAGCCTTCCGCACGGTCGGCAATCGCGACGACCTGCTCAACGCGAGCGATGCCATGAGCGGTGGCTACGAAGGTGCCGTACGGCTGACGTTCACCGGAAACCCGATGAACCCGACGCCGACGTCGTTCCATTACACGGACATTCCGCGCCTTGTCGGTACCGTGATGGCACCGGACATCGCACACCCGGGACAGATGGTCTCGGTTCCGAACACACGGGACAGCAACCGCTTCCCGGTGTTCCTCCACGAGACGGTCCGCGCGCCCTACAACGCCGTCGGCTGGGATCCGGAACACACGAACCTTTCGAACGGCGGACCGAACGGCGAGCGAGCGGAACACGTGGTGGTTCCGTTCCGCTTCGGCACAGACGACTGGGCGAACTACGTCTGGAACGCGCAGCGGTACGACGCTGGCGCGGACATGTACGAGTCGATGCGCTACATGGCGGCGCACTATCTCGACTATTACTTCTCGACCGCGTTCGCCCGTGGACGCTCGACGTTCACGCTCAACGCGTACACAGCACGCATCCGCAGCCGGTACCTCGATCAGATGTACTACTCGATGCGCAACTACATGTACCTCGACCGGATCTACCGCGACTACTACGCGCCGATCCCGACGTTCCAGACCTTCCTGAACTCGAACACGGTCATCGCCGGGCGCCTTGGCGCGACGACGATCATCGATACGCTCGCAAACGCGGTCATGATGCCGCAGGCCGGCGTGATCTTCTCGCAGAGCGGGACGCACTATCTCGTGCGCCGCTATTCGGACAACACGGAAGTTTGGCAGCGAGACCGGTCCTCCGGCGTTCTGGTTTCACCGACGGCGATAAACGTCCCTGCCGGAATGGGGCGCGAGTTCTCGTCGTACTACGACTTCAACTCGGGCTTCTGGTGGCGTGAAAACGTCATCAGCGCTGGTGGCTACCACGACAAGCGCATCTCGATGAGCTACCTGACGGACACGTATCTGTACACCCCGGGTCGCAGCGTCATCGAGTACAACGACGTGCACAACCTGCAGATCAACATGTACACGATGTTCCCGGGACAGACGATGCGCTGGTTCGGGTCGCTGCTCTCGCGTGACCACGCCGACGTGGCGCCGCAGATTCGTCCGCGCACCGGCAACGAGCCGCAGATCTTCCGCACACAGATCTCGTTGCTCAATCTCCCGGACGGTACGGGCATGGGCCGCAACGGACGCGATCCGATGCTCCGTTCGATCGACCCGAACCTCGGGCCGACGGTGGAGTTCGAAACGGCGAGCTACCTGTTCACGAACCTCTCGGGCACGTTCGACCGAACGGAAATGCTGAGCGCGCGCATGTGGGCGGAGGGCGACACCTGGGCGCTCCCGGCGACTGCCACGCGCACGCTCGTGACGTTCACGGATCCGTTCACTGGCCTCGTGTACTCGGCACCGCACATTGGTGGCGCCCCGGGTGAGGCCGGCGAGCGTGTCGGTCTCTCGCGCCGCGACGCGGCGTCCAACGAGACTGGCATTGCGGCCCGCATGTTGGGATACGCGAACATGCTTGCGACGGCGGCGCGCAATGCGCCCCCGGCTCGGCAGTTCCAGGCGAATCGCGACCTGCAGATCTACATCGACGCACTGAACATCTTCCGGGACCTCAACCGGCGGTTCAACACCGGCGTCGATCGCTAGTAGTCGCGTCCCATCGGAAGGTGGCTCCCCGCGCGGAGCCACCGGTCCTTCCCCCCGATCTCGCTATCCCCCGCTTCTGTCTTCGACTCACGAGCGCCATTGCGCGCCGCGACCTTCCACACTACACCGCGCGTCGTCGCTCGTCGGGAGCGCGGGTCGAGTGGAGGGAAGTCGATGACACGAATTCGCACGGGGTTCTTCGGTACGTCGCTCGTCGCGCGAACGGCGCTGATCGCGGGAGCGGCACTGGCCGCATCCTGCGGTGCGTCTGCCGCGCCGCGACCGAACAACTCCGTGCCGCCCGCCGGCGGCGAGCAATTCGGCCATCCGCAAACCCTCACGAACGACGCGGCCGACGGAAGTTCGCCGGCCGATGCCGCCAGCGGCGGTTCGTCCGCGAACGCGGCGTCGTTGGGCACGCTCGCGGTGGTCGTCGGAACGATCACGCCGCTTCCCCCGGGGCTGAATCCTCGGGTCGCGATCACCGCTCCGCGCGACAACGCGACGATTCGTACGAACCGCGTGGAAGTGCGTCTCCGCGTGACCGACTGGCCGGCGCCGCAGGATGGGCGGCACATTCACCTCATTCTCGACAACGATCCATACCAACGCGTCAACGACCCGTCGCAGCCCGTCGTGCTCGAGAATCTCACCGAGGGAACGCACGTGCTCCGCGCGTTTCCGGGCTGGGCGACGCACGAGTCCGTCAAGCGAGACGGCGCGTTTGCGTTGTCGGTCTTCCATGTCGGTCACCGCACGGAGAACTTTGCGTTCAACCGAGCGGCGCCGTTGCTGACGTACTCCCGACCCAAGGGCGACTACAACGGTCACGACGCCGAGCACGTTCTGTTGGATTTCTATGTGACCAACGTGCCCGGCAGCGCGCTCTCCGCGACCGGTCATCGCGTGCGGTACGCAATCGATTCCTCGTTGACCGGCGAGGCGACGGCCTGGGTGCCACACTTCATCGATCACCTGCCCGACGGTGAACACCACATCGTGCTCGATCTGCTCGGTCCCGACGGCCAGCCTGTCGGGGGACCGTTCAATCACATCGATCGTGTCATTCGCGTGAATCGCGCGGCGGCCGCCGACGGCGGGCACGCACACGCGGCCCCGACCACCGGTTCCCCTGCAACCGGAACACCGACACCGACGCCCGCTGCGCCGCACTGATCCGCCCGTCACATCCGTGCGAGAACGCAGTCGAGAACGCCTTTGCCGACCGCGTGAAGCGTCGGCCACGTGCCAACGAGCGTCGCCGCGTCGCGGCCCCATCCCAACAGCGGAACGTCGTTCGCGGTGTGTCCCCGAGTCGACAGGTCTTCGAGGTTCCCGTGGTCGCTCGTCACGATCACCGTATCCCGCTGCGGGTCGAGAAAGCGCACGACACCGTCCAGGAACATCTCCGTTCGCAGAATCTCGCGACGCGCGAACCACGTGTTCTGCCGGTGACCGGCCGTGTCCGTGAAGAACATCTCGAAGAGCGCCAGATCGACCTCGCTCGCGCCACGCGCCACTGCAGCGCAGGCGTCGTCCATCGATCGCGGCTCGATTTGCGCGCCGAATGCCCGCGCGATCTCGTGGGTCAGGTCGAACGTCGCAGCGCGCCCGGCGTGCAAATCGTCGAAGGTCCGAAGCGGCCCATTGCCTGCCATCGCGGCAAGCGTGCACGCGCCGCGCGGGATGTCCGCATCGCGATCCGCGCGGCCGGGAGGGAACGCGTTGAGATACGCGCTGCGCATCCCCGCGTCCCGAACCCTGCGGAGAATGGAATGCTCCTCGAGGATCGTTTCCACCCGCGCAGACGGATACGCGGGCTGGTGCTCGCCAACGACCTCGGGAACGTTCATCCCCGTGAGAATCGTGGCCGTCCCCGTCGCGCTCTGCGGAAGTCCCGCGACGCCCATGCGCGGGTCGCACGCAACCAGCGTCCAGCCGTCTACCACCGCGGCGCCTCGTCCCGCGAGTGGCTCGAGCACTCCGCGCGCCCCGCCGTCGAACGGGTTGTGCGCGCCGGGCGTCCCGAGGCCGATTCCGTCGACGAACACCAACAGCACCGTCACGCGTCATTCCTCCGCAAAGTCTCGCCCGCCGTTTCGCGATGCGAATCGTGTGACGATCCGCCGATTCCCACGATCGGCCGACGCCAGCGCGGCGACGCGATCGCCGAGCGCGCTGAACGCCTCGATTCGGGCCGATCCCTCGCCGCGATTCCATGCAAGAAGTCCCATCGCGCTCCACAAGACTCCGTCCGTCGTCCGCCAGACGCGCGTTCCGCCCGAATTGGTCGCGGCAACGAGCACGCCGTTCGGCACGAGCGCAACTCCATCGATCCGCACTTCCGACTCGAGCGCAATCGGCGGCGGCGGCAGGGGTGCTGCGCGATTCGCGTCGAAGTCGAACACGGCGACCGTCGCGCCGCCGGTCGGACCTTCCGTCCACACGATGGCCCGATTGGCATCGCACGATAGCTCCCAGCGACCGCCTGTCACGCTCCGGCCGTCGAGCGTTCGCGCGGGAACGGCGAGTCGGCTTGCCTGCAGCGCCGAGAGTCGCACGACATCGACGGACGTCTCGCTGCGCAGCGCAACATATCGCACCGCTCCGCTCGCGCACGTGTCCGGCTGTGGGTCGAACGCTGGCCACTCGTCCAGCGACACCGGCGTTCCAGCGCCACTCGTACCGGTCGTCGCGTCGACCCGCCACGCCTCCAGCGCGACGCCGCGCGCCCGGCGCCGGACGCCGATGACATCCACCGCGTCTTCGCCCCGGCGCGGGATGACCACGGCGTCGACGAGGCTCTCGGCCGAGCCCAGCGTTGCGGCAGGTCGATCCCAGGCCGGCACGCCCGAGCGGCGCGCGACTCGAACGCGCGCCTGACCACCGTCCAAGGTCAACAGGAACACGTGCGCCTCGGTGGCCGCCACGTGCCAGTCGTCGACGCGCTCCAAGCCCGTTCGAATCGCGGCGGGGAACGTCACCAACTGCGCGGGCTCGCCGGCCGGCAGGAAGATCGCGTCGCCGTCGTCGTCGGCCACCCGTACCGCTCCGTCGCGCGACGCCTCGCGAACCGGCGCGCCCCGACCCACGACTCGGTTGGACGTTTCACGATCGCGGCCGTCGTACGCGATTGCGTGAAGAAACCGGTCGTTCGCACTCTGGTACAGCACCAGATCCGGCATCGCGAGGACGGCATAGTCGACGTTCGTCGCGATGGCGTTCACCGCGGGCTCGCGTTCGTACTGCACAGGCGCCAGGTCGCTCGCGGCGGGTGGAAGGCCCGATGTCCAGCCCGCTTCCGCGCCACTCGAGTTGCGTCGCACGTCGGCGATGAGCGTCGCGAGCAAACGACCGACGTCCCCGCGCTCGACGGACTGAATCCACAACGATCGATCGCGCCGCGCCGCATCGAGTACGCCCTCGAGCGCTCGCGCGACGAACGGAGCGCCGCCGCGGGTCCCGGTTGCACCGTGCTCGACCGCGCGCGCGAGTGGAATGCAGCGGGCGGGCCAGTCGGGACCCTGGTCGGCGCCGGCAATTCGCCGCAATCGTTCGGTGATCGCAGCGTTCGCCGGGGCGGTCTCGCTGGTCGGAGCGACGGCGGCGCCCGGGCCATCGACGACACGCTGCGCGTCGCGGCCGAGGAGGCATCGAAGCAACCGCCGGGTCGTTTGCGCGATCGGCGCGTCACGCCGCACGAGGGCCGTCTCGTGCCGCGAGCACGCGATTCGCCCTAGGATCAGGGCGACAAGTGCGCCCAGGAGGAGCACCGCGCCGGCGGAAGGTTTTACCTGCATGCTGCAACGACGAGGCTACCGTACCATTCGCAGTGGGTGCATGCCCGCGTGTGGCGACCGCTAGCGCCAGGTCACGCCTTGATCGTCGCTCGTGACGAGTTGGAGTCCTTCGGGCGTGGCCATCGCCACCGTCGCACGGTGCTCGTCGGCGTAGAGTCCCAGTCCTTCGACGATCTGCCCGTGGACTCGAATCGCTGCGTCGAACACGACCCGATCGTCGCTCCATCGCGTCGCAGACAGCGCACGCTGGCGCACCGAAACCACCGGACCAAGTGCCTGCGCCGCAAGAATGAACTCCCCACTGATGGCGAATTCCAGGGGCCACTCGACGTGCGCCACGGGCCGCCCCGACGGCAATCGCGTGACGTACATCGGCATCGTGTCCAGCGCCGGCGTCTCGGGAGCGGCCATCGACGCGCACCGCGTGACGCCGTTGCGCCGTGTGCACACGACCACCGGGCTGCGCCGAGCGTGCTCGCGACCCCACGCCACCATGCCCTGGTCGTTGCACCGTACGGCCGCGCGCTCGTCGAACGCGCGGCGCGGTTGCGACGACACGACATGGAGCACGCTCGCGCCCGACTCGGTCACGTGGAGCACTTGCCATTCGCGTGCGGCTGTCACGAGCAGCAGCATCTGTTCCCCGAGCACACAGAACTCGACTCCCGGCGCCGTGCCATCGACCGGAAATTCCGCGAGCCGCTCCGCCGTGTGCGCCACGGCATTCGGCGCAATCGTCGAGAGAACCACGGACCGGTCGTCGAGCGCGTGCCGTGTGAGTGCAACGACGACGAGATCGTTCTGAGACGCAACCGCGACGTGTTCGTCTTGCGAAGCGTCGTGCGACCCGCGCGCTCCGACCCGCACCGGCGCGGATGCTGGTGCGCCCAACGTCCACGCCGTTGCCGCACGTCCCGGCTGAAACTCCAGGACGGCCGCGCCCGTCGTCGGCGTCCACTGTGCCAGCCACAGCGTATGCCGCAGCGGAACCGCGTCGATCGACACGTGCGCGCCTTCGAGCGGCTGGTTGATCGGCGAGACCCGGTGCTCGATGGGCTCGTCGCCGAGTCGCAGGTACCGTAGGGGCGCAAGCCCGTCGTCGCTGGGCGACGTCAGCACGTCGACTCGCACAACCGCGCGCGACGACACCCGGTGCACGACCGACGGTTCGTTCGTGAGCGTCTCGACGTGCCACCCGCCGTCGTCTCGCACGACTTCCGCGACCAACGGGAGCGGCGCACCTGCGACGAATCGATCGGGCGTTCCGATCGTCGTGGGCTCGAGGCCGATGGTGGACACGGTCGCCGCGGCGGGAAGTTCCGAAACGCGCGGCGCGACGGATCCTGACAATTGCTGTTCCGCGCGACCTAGCACGCCCGCAAAATCCAACTCGGTGCCCACCAGCGCGAGCGCGTCCGCGATGGGATCCATGTCCGTGTCCGGGTCGCCCGTGCGAATCCGCCACGCGAGCCCGACGCGCGCAACCGCTTGCGACAACGACCGCGCACTCTCGCGCAGGCGTGTCTCGGGCGCGTTGAGCGACTGCGTGCGCTCGACTTCCACGGCATGCCGCGCGAGGGCCTCGGCCATCGGCACGCACGGCTCGATCCACGTGACCGACGCCCGCGGCGGCGTGTTCAGCGCCAACAGGCGCAGCCGGCGTCGGGCGGCGTCCGGCTGTCGGACCAATTGAGCCGCGTCGCTCCCGAGTAGACAACGCGCGAGCGCGACGAACCGCGCCCGTTCACCGTAGCCCGCGCGATGCGAAGCCGAATTGCGCCAGCGCTCCAAGCCCCAGATCAGCACGAGCACGGTCAGGATGGCGACCCACACGGTCCCGCCGGCACGCTGCACGATGGGTCTCGCCGCCACGCTTCGTTGTGACGCGTTCGCGCGCCGCGCGCAACCGTCGGAGCGACGTCCCCGATCGTTGGAGCGCGGTCTGGGCGGCGGACGCCCGAAAAGTCACACCACGATTCGTCGAAGCGTCGAAGCCGCTTCGCGGGTCTCGACTTCTTCCGCGGCGTCCTCCAGTCGGCGGAGGCGCTGGAGAAGCACCGGCTTGCGACGCGCGACCTGGCCCGCGAGGATCTTCCCGAGCGCCTCGAGGGCCGCGCGCACCCGGGACTCGTCCCGATGCTCCAGGGTTTGCACGAGAACGTCCTGATCGTCTGGGAGCTCGTAGCCCGCGGAGATGAACGCGTCGACGGCATCGCTGATCGATTTCGACCCCTGCGCGGCCTCGATCTTTCGCAGCAACAGCTGCCGTCCCGCACCCTGCGGACTGGACTCCTGCGCAACACCCACGACGCGCGGCACGTGCACGCCGGCGAGCTTCTCCACGCGCTCTGCCGCGTCGGGCTTCTTGTCGAACAGTGCCTCGAGCGCGGCCTTGTACTGGTTGGCCGCGGCCACTTGTCGTGCGGCGACCTCGGGCTTGACCATCTTGTCCGCGTGGTAGCTCTGCGTACGCACGAACCCGCGGTTCGCTGCGAGTCGCTCTCGATCCCGTTGCATGCCTCGTCCTCTCGTGCGGTCGGCGGCCCGTCGCGTGAATTCGTCGCTCGGTCCCGCGCGCTTGCCCCCTCGGCCAGCGCACGGTGACTACGCTGCCGCGATTTCGGGTCGGTCGCAAGTGGCGCACGTTCGAAAAACGCCGAAAAGTTGAGGTTCCCGTCGGAATCGGCGACGCCACGAGGGTCATGTCCCCACGGGTTTCGCAATGGCTCGCGTGCGTCATCGCAAGCTTCGCGCCGGCGACCGCGCTCCCGCAGTCCGCGCCGCGCTCCGCGATTTCGTCTCCCGCGCATTCGCCGTCACGCGCGCGCGCGCGAACTCCGGCTCGGCCGCCGTGTCTCTCACCGCCCGTCACGCTGCATCAATTGCACGGCGGCGCGTACTGGCGTGGCGCCCTGACGGACTGTGCGGGACGACCGACCGTCTCCGCGATGGCCGCGCTTGCGACGCTGGCAGCACCGCGGACGCTGGACACCCTCCCCGATCTCGCGCCGGCGATCGCGGCGATTCGACGCCTCGCGCCGGCCGCGGCATGGCCCGTTGCCGATCCCACTCGGCCGACCGCGACCGTTCCCGCTCCGCGTTCGTGCGCGCCAGGGCTCGAGGCGTTGCGGCTGCCGGATCTGCCCGCGCCGGCACCCGTCACTGCAGTCCACCATGTGCGCCGCGGCCCGCCTCGCAGCGCGCGCGCGCCATCCCCGGAGCCCCGTTCGCCGCAGCGTGGCCCCATCGCCAACCCCGCGCCGCGACCGGCGGTCTCGCGCTGGACCTGTCGACGCATCGATGTCGTCCGCGACCCGCATACGCACGACGCCGTGCTGCTGCTCCCCGAGCGCGTTCGTGTGCTCCATCCGCGCCTGCTCCCGATGCTGCAGCGCGTCGCCACGGCGTTTCCCGGCCGCGCGGTCGACATCGTGAGCGGCTATCGTCCCTCGTCCGACCTGCATGCCGGAAGTCGTCACGCGCACGGCCGCGCATTGGATTTCCGCGTGTCAGGTGTCTCCCGCGAACGCCTGCGCGACGTCGCTCGCTCTCTGCCAAACGTGGGCGTCGGATACTATCCAAACAGCGTCTTCGTTCATATGGACGTCCGGGACCTGGACGAAGGCGGCGCACGCTGGACGGACTTTGCGGGTCCTGGCGAACGTGCGCGATACGGTCGCTGGCCTCCGAATCGCCGCGATGTCGACCGCGAAATCGACTTCGCCACGCGCCGCGCGGAGCGCATCCTCGGAAACGCTCGCACGTCGCACCGTCGAGACGAGCCGACGCCCGAAGCCGACAGCTCGACCGCGGCGCGGCCAAACCCTTCGCCGTCTACCGTGTCCGACCGGGATGAAACCGACGAGCCAGCCATCGTCGATCCCGCGGGCACCGCCGATCCCCAATCGCCCGCCCCGCGTTGACGATTCACGCCAATCGTCGATACTTCGGAGCATGGGGTTGCAGGACGCGCTGCCGTCCCGATCGGGAGACCTTCTCGCAGGGAAATATCGTCTCGAGTCCAAGCTGGGTTCCGGCGGGATGGGCGACGTCTATCGTGCGACCAACGAACTGATCGGCCGTTCCGTCGCGATCAAGGTCCTCCGGCCGGAACACGCAACTTCGCCCGAGATCGCCGAGCGATTCATGCGGGAGGCGCGTGCGGCAAACCTGGTGCGTCACCCGCATGTCGTCGACGTCCTGGACTACGGTCGGGACGAGCACGGCACGGCCTATCTCGTTCAAGAGCTGCTTTCCGGCGAGGATCTGGGCGCGTACCTCCAGGCCCGCGGTGGCAGGACAACCGTCGTGGACGCGCTGCAGATCCTCCTGCCCATCGTCGATGCCGTCGCGCTTGCGCACGCGAACGGCGTCGTTCACCGAGACCTCAAGCCGGCGAATCTCTATCTTGCAGTGGCACCGGACGGCCGGCGGGTGCCGAAGATCCTCGATTTCGGCATCTCGAAGATCTCGTCGCTCCAGGGTCGCATCGACGTCTCGACGATGTCCGTGACGCTCGGCACGCCAGCGTACATGTCTCCCGAACAGATTCAGGGCGATGCGGTCGATCAGCGCAGCGACGTGTGGGCGATCGGGGTGATTCTCCACGAAGCGATCGCGGGCGCGCTTCCCTTCCGCGGTGACACGCCCGGGAAGCAGTACGTGCAGATTTGCACCGCCGACCCGATCGCACTCAGCGTCGCAGCTCCGGATGCGCCCGCGGAACTCGAACAGATCGTGCGTCGCTGTCTCGCCCGCGACCTGGACCAACGATACCCGTCCGCCGGGGCGTTGCGTGCCGACCTCGCGGCGTTCGCGAGCCGCCACGGCGTGGACTTTCGCGCGGAGCCGCTGATGCCGGACGTGTCCGGTCAGCTCGCGAGAATGTCCGCCGAGATTCGTCAGAACGAGGGTGAGACGTCCGACGCCAGCGTTGCGCAGTCGAGTCCGGTCTCCCGACGGACACCGCGATCGCGCTGGATCATCGCCGCGGTCGCACTCGCCGCCGCCGGCGGAATCACGGTGTGGGCGGTCCGACCTCGCGCGACGATCGCACGACGTGAAGCGCGCGTTGCGCCGACCACCACCGAGCGCGCGGCCGGTCCCGCGTCGGTGCCGGTCGTGCCCGCGGCGCCGACGGCGGTTGTCGTCCAACCGAATGTCGCGATCTCGAATGTCGCGATCTCGAATGTCGCGCCACCTGCAGCACCGCCCGTCGTCGCGACGCAGCCAGAATCCCATCGGCCGACGCCCACCGTCGTGAACATGCGCCCCGACGCCGGCCACCTTCCGAACCGCGCTGGCGGCTCGCACGGCGGTCATCCCGTGAACCCGCATCACGAGTGGGGTGTCACGACTCGTTTCAAGTAGGCGTGCGGAACGACACGCGCACGATTCGATCGAGCAGCAGGATCTGCTCCGTTGCGCCTTCGACGATCTCGAGCACGACGCGCTCGCGACCGTCTTTGAGGGGAACGAATCCCAGCGGTCGTCCCTCGAATTGCCGAACGGGAACGCCGCGGGCTGGATCGCCGCGCAGCGACACGACGACCCACGTCTGCGTCAGGATCGCCTCGGCGAGCGCCTCGCGCACCGCACGTTCCGTTGGTGACTGTGGTGTCGGCACCGCGACAGTATCTACGACCGCGCGCAAGAGAACCACCGCGGAGAATCGGCGAGCGCGCAGGTCGGTGTTTGACCCTCGCCGCCGCCGAGTGATACCTGCTTCCGGCGCCGTGGCCCGCATTTCCCCACACCGACGCACGCTCGCCGTGACCGCGCTACTCGTGGCGTTGGGCGGGCGGCCGTCGCTTTTGCGCGCTCAAGCGCCACCTTCCTCACCGCAGACGGCGACGCCAGAGCAACAGGCCGAAGCTCGGACGCGTTTCGACCGGGGCGTCGCACTGTTCGGAAATCGCGACTACGGCGCCGCACTCGCAGAGTTTCGTGCTGCCTACGCGCTGTCGCATCGAACGAGCGTGCTCTACAACATCGGCGCCACGGAGCGTGCGTTGCACCGGTACCCCGAGGCCGCCCGCGCGATCGAGCAGTACCTTCGCGAGGCGGATCTACCGGCCGCGCAGCGCGCTTCGCTCGAAACGGGCCTTGCCGAGCTTCGGGGGTACATCGGTCACGTGCGGATCGCGGGCGTTCCGCGGGGCGCGGAGATTCGAATCGATGGCGATCCGGTTGCAACGGGACCGGCAGACGCGCCCGTTGCAGTTTCGGCCGGGCGCCACGAGGTCGAAATTCGGATTGACGGTCGGGTTCGAGCGCACGAAGTGTTCATGGTCGCTGGCGGACAAACGGCTGACGTCAGCGTTGCAGTCGACCGGCCCGAAGTGGTCACGCGGCCGCGGGACGAGCGCCCGGTGCTCATCGTGCGTGCGACGCCGACGAATTCGGCGGCAGCGGTCGACGGTTTGGCCCTGCCGCTGGGCGTAGCGACCCGTGTCGATGCCGGCACGCGGGCGCTTCGCGTCGAGGCCCCGGCACATGTCCCGTGGTCGGACCGCGTGGACCTGACGGCGGGCACGACTCGATCGCTTCACATCGATCTCGCGCGGACGGATCCGTTCGGTCTCGTACCGTTCATCGCGCTCGCCGCGGGCACAGGCGCGTTCGTGGTGGCGACTTCGGTGTTCGGAATCCTCGCGCTCGACGCGCAATCCCGCTTCCGGACGTTGACCCGTGACGACGCACGCGCGCCGCAGATCGCATCCGAGGGAACCGCGTGGATGGTGGCAGCCGACGTGGGGCTAGGCTTGTCGCTCGGGGCAGCGATCGCGGGCGTCATCGTCGCCACGCGCACGCGCTTCGTTCGCGCCGCGCCCGTCGTGCGCTGGTCCGCGAGCGGCGCGACCGCTTCGTGGGCGTTCGCGTTCTGACGCGTGGGCTGACAGCGCGAGCTCACCCGCAGTCTGGCGCGCGGACGTCACGGTCGCGTGCTGGGAACTCGCGGCGGGAGACTCGTGCGCAGCACTCGAACTTCGCTCGACGCGATCGCTGCCTCGGCGCGGTGCAACAAGATGGCCCATTCGGTGCGGGATTCCATCGAGTCGAGAATCAACCGAACGCCGGCGCGCGCGTCCTGGGACCACACGACTTCGCCCTGGAAATCGCGCATGGCGCCGGCGGCGGAGGTCAACAGCACGACCGATTCTCCGCGGGCGAGCGGACGCGGCGTGAGCACGCGCGTGCCCGTGGCACTGACGTCCAGCGTGGCGGTATGCATGAGTCGGCTCGTGGTTCGGGCGATCCCGAGCGCTTGAAGGTGCACCCGCGAGTCGTACGGAAAGCGCCACGACCGGCGGCCGTTCGCTTCGCACTTTCCCGCACTCCAGGCTTGGATGAACTGAAACCGTGCACGCTCCCGCGGTAGAATCTTCACTTCGATCTCCGCCAGTCCGATGTCGCTGCCTTCCCTCGTCCGGCGCCGGCGAAGTTGGACCACGCCTTCGAGGAACATTCCCGGGTCGAGTCCCTCGGGGCTGATTCGCAACAGCACCGGCGTGCCGGCCGTGAGCGCAAAATCGCCGGGCACGAGCATTGCCATCTCGCCGTCGGTCTCGACGAGCGAGTCGCGCAAGGCGTCGCGCGTCGGGAATCGCACCGCGATCATGGGCGTGTCCCCGACCATGGCCGCGGATGCTACTCGGGAGGCCTCGGCGTGTCACTCGCCTGCGAACGCAGTTCCACGTGCGATCCATTCGAGAAAGCATTGCGTACCCCCGCGGGACCGCTACACTGGCCGCAACGTCCCTCTGCGAGGTTCGACAGGAGGCAACGCGCGGAACCCCCTACATTGCACGGACCCGGGATCCACTTCCTCGTCGCCGTGTGCAAGCCTGGACGATTCACCGGGAAGCCTTACGCGACGATACCGGATCCCACCTTAGCCACAGTGCTAGGGGTTCGGCACCGCCACCAACGGCCAACGTGGTCAGGACGCAGGAGGGCTCGACGGTTCGCCGTCGGGCCCTTCGTTTGTGGCCCCCCAACGTTCGCTCACGCCCTGGAATGCCCCGCCTCGGTCCCTGGTTGATCCCCGACCGTGGACCGGGGTAAACGCGCGCTGCCCCGATCGAGGGGTGGATGGAACCGATGTACAGCCGAGCCATTACCGAACTAGTCCAGAAAGAAAGCGAATTCGTCGACAGGATCACCGCCGAAGTCGGCAAGGTCATCGTCGGCCAGCAGACCATGATCGAGCGGCTGCTCATCGGGCTGCTCGGCGGTGGCCACGTTCTGCTCGAAGGCGTGCCCGGTCTCGCGAAGACCCTGACCGTGCGAACGCTTTGCGATGTGTTGCATGCCCAGTTCGCGCGCGTGCAGTTCACGCCCGACCTTCTCCCGGCCGACTTGATCGGTACGGTGATCTATCGCCCGCAGGACGGAACGTTCACGGCGAAGAAGGGACCGATCTTCGCAAACCTCGTGCTGGCCGACGAGATCAACCGCGCGCCCGCGAAAGTACAAAGCGCGCTGCTCGAAGCGATGCAAGAGCGGCAGGTCACGATCGGCGACCAGACGTTTCCACTGCCGGACCCATTCATCGTGATGGCGACACAGAATCCGATCGAACAGGAAGGCACCTACCCCCTGCCCGAAGCGCAAGTCGATCGGTTCATGCTCAACGTGAAGGTGGGATATCCGACGCGCGACGAAGAGCGTGCGATCATGGATCGGCAGACCTCGGGCGCCAAGGCGAACGTGCAACGCGTCGTCGAACCGCAGCAGCTCACGGACGCTCGCGCGGTGATTCCGCAGATCTACGTCGACGACAAAGTGAAGGACTACATCGTGTCGATCGTGTTCGCAACGCGCGAGCCCGCGAAGGCGGGGCTCAAGGACGTGGCCGCGCTGATCAAGTACGGCGCGTCGCCTCGCGCGACGATCGCGCTCAATCAAGCGGCGCGCGCGCACGCGTTCCTTCGGCATCGAGGCTACGTGACCCCGGAGGACATCAAGGCCATCGGGCCCGACGTGCTGCGGCATCGGGTCGTGCTGACGTACGAAGCCGAGGCGGAGGAAATCACGTCGGACCAGGTCATCGGCAAGATCTTCGACGCGGTGGAGGTTCCGTAGGTGGTGCGTCGCCGGCACGACGACGGCGATCGGAGTGGGCCGTGATTCCGCGAGAGGTTCTCAAGAAACTGCGGAAGATCGAGATCCACACGGCGCGGCTGGCGAACACCCAGCTCGCCGGTAGCTACCATTCCGTGTTCAAGGGCCGCGGACTGGCATTCGACGAAGTGCGAATGTACCAACCCGGGGACGACGTTCGCTTCATTGACTGGAACGTGACGGCACGCACGGGCGAGGCGTACGTCAAAGTGTTTCGCGAAGAGCGCGAGATGACCGTGATGCTCGCGGTGGACTTGTCACGATCGCAGCGCTTTGGCTCTCGCGGCATGAACAAGTCCGATCTCGTCGCGGAAGTTTCGGCGCTGCTCGCGTTCAGCGCGATCAAGAACAACGACCGCGTCGGGCTGATCCTGTTCACCAGCGACGTCGAGAAGATCGTCCCGCCGAAAAAGGGCGCGAAGCATGTGATGCGCGTCGTAGCCGAGACGCTGAGCTTCCAACCGAAGGGGCGCGGAACGAATCTCGCGCGCGCGCTGGAGACCGTCGGACACCTTTCGCGGCGACGCGCCGTCGTATTCGTCATCTCCGACTTCATCGCCTCCGGATACGAGCACGCGCTTCGCGTCGCGGCCGCACGTCACGATCTCGTGCCCATCGTGGCGAGCGACCCGCGCGAGGCCGAAATGATCGACGCCGGCATCGTGCTGTTCGAAGACCTCGAGACCGGCGACGTCATCCCCGTCGACACGTCGAGCGCGCACGTTCGGGACACGTTTCGGCGTGAGATCGCCCGCCAACGCGCGGGGCGTGACTCGCTCTTCAAGCGCCTCGGGCTGGACACCATCACCATCAACACCGATCGCCCGTACATCGTGCCGCTCGCGGATTTCTTCCGCCGTCGCGCGCGAAGGATGCACGTCGCGTGAGCCCCCACTGCCGGAACCCCCACCCCGCTCCGCTTCGCGGAGCATGCTCGCGTCGCTCGCTCGCCCTCCGCACGATCGTCGCCGCGGCCATCGCTGCATGCGCCGTCGCGCTGCCCGCTCCCGCTGGCGCGCAGGACGCCTCGAGCACCGACGCCGACCTCTACGCGGCAGCCACCGTCGGTCACGATCCGGACGGTGGTGCCGCCGCACCGGCGCCGAGCGGATCCTGCCAGTCCGATCCGCTGCCGGCGGGTCACGAGTTCCGCGTCGAGACTCGGATCACGCCGCCGCAGCCCGTCATCGGCGACCGCGTCGTAATCACGTACCGACTGTTCCATCGCAGCGGCGACGCCGTCGAGTTCGATCCCGATCCCGTCGCGTACTCGCAATCGGACATCGAACTCGAGTACGCGCGACAGCAGCCCGATCGTGATCGCCGCGCACACGCCGGACCCGGCGGGTCGGTGTACGGCGAAGTTCAGGTCTCCGTGCAGCCGTTTCGCACGGGCGAGGTCTCGATTCCCGCGCAGCTCGCGAGGCTCAACGCGGCCGGGGACATCGTGCGCGTGTGCACGACGGTCGTGCGCTTTCGTGTGCGCGATCCGTTCGTGAACGACCCGCATCCTGTGCCTCGGGACGTGACTCCGCCCGAACTCGTACACGAGGACGCGCTGCGCTGGCGCTGGATCGCGCTCGGGCTCGACGCGCTGTTCGCCGTGATCGTCTTGACGCTAGTGGCCAACGCGTACGCGCGCAGTCGACCGAAGAAAATCATACCGCCGCCACCACCGCGGGCACCCTGGCTCATCGCACTCGAGTCCCTCGACGCGCTCGAACGTGGCGATCTGCTCTCGCGCGGACTGCTGAAGGACTACTACGACGCCGTGTCCGACGTCGTGCGTCGGTACGTCGGCGGCTACCGCGGGTTCGATGCGCTCGAGATGACCACCGATGAGCTGCTCGCACGACTGCGAATCGCCCCACTGCCGGTCGTGACGTCCGCGGAGATCGAACACCTCCTGCGCGAGTGCGACCTCGTGAAGTTCGCGCGCTACGTGCCATCGCACGAGGAATCCGCGACGATGCTCCCGCTCGCGTACGAGATCGTCCGGCGATCGATGCCGGCGCGACTGGATGCCGGCGGGCGTCCGCGCGACGGTGAATCGGGCCGTGCGGATACCAAGTCGACGGTCGAACCCGGGTCGGGGCGCGCATGAGTCGTCGCGTGCTGTTGCGAACGCTTGGATTCGCTCTGCCGATGCTCGGCGCGTTCGCGGTCTTCTACGCGTGGTGGATCAGCGACAATCGCTGGCAGATCGAGCTGGCGCGCTGGAAGATGTTGTTGCTTCTGCCAGCGGCCGCCGCGCTCTACGTCGTCGCGTGGGCGCTGTTTCGTCCCGTCCGTGCACAGCCCGGCGCGTCGAGCGCGCACTTGTTTTTCTCGCGCGGCCTCGACTTGCGCAAACTTCCGCGCGGCTGGCGTGCGCGTGCGATGGAACTTCCCGGAGCGTTGCGGCTCACGGCGATCGTGTTGCTCGGAGTCGCGCTCGCCCGGCCGCAGCGAGTCGGCGCGGTCGAAACCACGGAACTCTCGGGAATCGACATCGTTCTGACGCTCGATCTGTCCGGCTCGATGCGCGCCGCGGACGTCACGCCGACACGACTACAAGCGGCGAAAGAAGTCATCGACCAGTTTATCGCGCATCGACGAACGGACCGCATTGGGCTGGTGGTGTTCGGGCGGGAGGCGTTTCCCGCACTCGCGCCGACGCTCGATTACACGGCGCTACGCCAAACGGTCGCCGCCATGGAGATCGGCGTTCTCAACGAAGAGAGTCACTCGGGCACCGCAATCGGTGATGGCCTGGGCGCGGCGCTGAACTACCTCAGGCGTTCGGACGCGCGCAGCAAGGTCGTCGTGCTGCTGACGGACGGCGCGAACAACGCCGGCCACGTCGATCCGCTTCACGCGGCGCAGTTCGCGCGGGCGCTGCACGCGCGGGTGTTCACGATTCTCATGGGCCAATCCGACGAGGCACCCATCGTCACCGGACGCGACATCTTTGGCCGACCGGTGAGCCAGATGGCGCGGTTTCCGGTCGACCCCGCGCTCTTGCAGCGGATCGCGCAGGAGACCGACGGACAATTCTTCCGCGCCACGGATCGTGCGTCGCTCGAACAGACGTTTCAAACCATTCTCGATCGGCTCGAGCGCTCGCGCATCGCCGACCCGACGTCGCGCCCGTCCGAGAAGTTTCACTGGCTCGTCGTCCCGGCGGTACTCCTGCTCGCGCTCGAGTTGCTGCTCGCGTCGACAGTTCTCCGGAGGTTCCCGTGAACTGGGACGCCCCCGGATGGCGCTGGATCGCCGTCGCCGGCGTGCTGTTCGGCGCAGCGTTGCTGTTGTGGGCCGCGCAGGCTCGACGCAGTGCGATGCGTCGCTTCGGGGATCTCGTCCTCGTGACGGCGCTGCGCGACGGATCACCTGCCGGGTGGCGGCTCGCGCGTGGGTTGATGGCGCTCGCGGCGCTGGGTCTTGCGGGGTTCGCCGCGGCGAGGCCGCTCGGGCGCGCACGGACGGAAGTGGTCTCGCGTCGGGGAATCGACATCGTCGTGTGTCTCGACGTGTCGAAGTCGATGCTCGCGCGCGATGTTCGCCCGTCGCGGATCGAGCGCGCTCGCTCGGAGCTGCGTCGCTTGTTGCAAGAAGAGCCGGGAGATCGAATTGGCGTCGTCGTGTTCGCCGGCGCGACGATGGAGTACCCGCTCACGACCGATCACGATTCGGCCGAGCGATTCATGCGACAGGTCGAGCCGTGGAGCTTCCCCGTCGGGGGGACGTCGATCGGTCGAGCCATTACGGCCGCGCAGGAACTGTTCCGGCGTGATCCGCTCGCGACGAGGCGCTCGAAAGTCATCATCGTGCTGACGGACGGTGAAGACCTCGAAGGCGATCCCGTGTCCGCCGCGCGCGCGGCTGCGCAAGACAACATTCAAGTGTTCATCGACGCGATCGGCAGCACGCTGCCGGAGCCGATCCCGCAGTTCTCGCCCGAAGGCCGCATGACCGGGTTCATGCGCAACTCGCGTGGCGAGATCAGCACGACGCAGTTCACGCCGGAGATGGAGCAGCAACTTCGCGCGACGGCGGAAGCGGGTCACGGGCGGTATTTCCGCGCTCGGCAGGGAGAAGTCGGCATCGAGGCCGTGCGTCGCGAGATCGCGAACCTGCGACGTGCCGAACTCGCCGCGACGCAGCAGACGGTCTTCGACACGCTGATGTCCTGGTTCGTGCTGCCGTCGTTCTTGCTGCTGGTCTTCGCATCGTTGTTCGTGCCCGAGCGCATCGTTCGTCGACTGCGCTCTCGTGCGGCCGCCGCGGGAGGTTCGAAATGAGCGAACCACCCGTCCGAAAGAAGAAGAAGCGGAAGAAGGGCCGCAAGGGCCGGGCCAGTGCCGTGCCCGCAGCGCCCCGTTTCGAATTCCCGTGGGCAATCGTGGCGGGGATCGCGGTCGTGCTCACGGGCCTGACCGTGTGGGCCTGGCCGCCACGGCTTGCACTCGAAGCGCACGTTCGTCGCGGCAACGCCTACTACGGGCAACGCCGGTATCCCGAGGCCCTCGGCGAATACGAAAGCGCGCCGGGCGCCGGTCCGCGAAATGCGGGTGTGCAGATCGACCGCGGGCTCGCGCGGTTTCGGCAGGCCGTACCCCAGAACGACGGCGGCGGTCTCGGAATGCTCGCGCGCGACGCAGCCCCGCCGGAGGGTTTGACCCGCGCGCAGGACGAGTTCCGCACGGCGGCGCGCGGCGGGACGACGGGCGCGACGGAAGACGTCGATGCGACGTTGCGCGCACGCGCTGCGTACGATCTCGGAAACACGTTCTTCGCGCAGCACGCGTGGGACAACGCGATCGATGCCTACAAAGAGTCGCTCCGCGTTGCGCCCGGATGGCGCGACCCCGCGTGGAATCTCGAACTCGCACGCCGCCTGCGCGAGGCCGAACGCGAGCGTCCCGACAGCGGTCCGGATTCATCCCCGGACGCCGCGCAAGATGCAACGCAGGATGCTCCGCGCGACGCGCAGGATTCCGGACGCGACTCGGGTCCCGATGGCGGGATGGACTCGGGGAACGACGGCGGGCCACCGGGACAAGACGGCAGCGGCGGCGACAGCGGACAAGGCCAGGACAGCGGCGGAAACCAGGGCGACAGCGGGTCGCAAGGGCGAGACAGCGGGTCGAACTCGCAGCCGGACGGCAGTGCCGCGCGACCCGACGGTCAGGCGCCGCGGACGATGGCGCCGCTCGACGAACTCGACCGGATGCAGCGTTCGCTGCAAGACGAAATGATGCGACGGCGTGGCGTCACACCGCGCAATCCGGAAGACGATCGCAAGCCATGAGCCGTGGCGTCGCACATCGGACTGTGCGATCCGGTGTTGCCGACGCGTGGGCACGGAGAGGTTTCGCGACCCTCGCGGCCCTCGCGCTTGCGGCGTGGAGCGGCATCGCCGATGCGCGCGTGCAAATCGATCTCGTCTTCGAGCCACCGAATCCACAGGCGGGCGAGATCATCACGATCCGCTACGGCGTTCGCGTGACCAACGAGGGCGAGGTGCAGATCGCGCCGCTGGATTTCGGTTCGCTGGAACTGCTCTCCGACAATGCGCCGCCGCAGTTGCCCTCGATGTGGGGGGGGGGCGGCTACATGACGATCGAGAGTGCGCGCGAGTACAACGTTCGGGCGCCGTCGCCCGGACGCTACGTCGTGCGCGGCGCGCGCGTGATCAACGCGATGGGACGGGTGGTTGCCCAGCATCCGGATCTGGTCATCGTCGTCACGGGTGGCGCGGCCGGAACCGTCCCGGGCCTGCCGGGAGTTCCTGGGATCAATCCCGTCGACCCGGACGCCGGGGCGTACACGCCGGCGCCGCCGCCGGTGGATCCCGAAGCGCCGCCCACGGGCGATCTTCAGGGCGCGGAGTACAACCCCACGGCGTTCGTTCGCATCGCGCTCGATCCACCGAGGCCGTACATGGGGCAGCAGGCGACGTTGCGCGCGTGGCTCTACGTTGCATCCACGGAGGCAACCTGTGACGTGCAGCGCGAGCCGCGTCTGACCGGCTTTTGGAGTGAATCACTCCTGCCGCCGACTCAGGAATGCGCCGTGCGGTGGTTCGCCCAGAACGTTGCGGGTCGCTACATGTCCGCGGGTCTCGTTCGAAGGCTCGCAGTCTTTCCGTCGCAGGCGGGGCGGCTGACGTTGGGCGCCATGCAACTCAACGTCGACGTCGTCACCGGCGGAATGTTTCGATCGATGCAACGAGTCAGTGCGACCAGTCCCGAACTCGTCGTCGAAGTGCGCGAGCCGCCCGTGGACGGCAGTCCGGCGGACTTCGTGCCGGGTACGGTGGGACCCATCACGCTGGTCGCGGAGATCGATCGCGATGAACTCGCCGTCGGTGAGACCGCGACGATCACACTTCGCGCGACGAGCGAGGGCTCGATGGCGGCCGCGGCGATCCGCATTCCGGAACACATCGACGGTCTGCGAATCCGAGACGCAGGCGCGCGGTCGACGCGCGATCACGCGACGGGGCGCATCGTGACGACGCTGATCGACGAGGTGCTCGTCGTCGCCGACCGTCCCGGGAGGTACGAGTTGGGCGAAGTGACACTGCCGTACTGGGACGCGAATGCCGAACGGTATGACATCGCGCGGGTGCGATTGCCCACGTTCACGGCGACCGGCGCTGCGCTGCGCAGTGACAATTCGGCCGCGCGCACGGATCCGTCCCTCGAACTGCGACCGCTCTCGTCCCGACCGTCGCTGGATACACGTCGCGCGCTTCTCCCCCGAGGACGTTGGCTCTGGCTGCTGCTTTGGTCGCCGGCTGCGTTGTTTGCATTCGCCAGCGCATCGAGCGCCGCCGTGCGCGCCGCATCACGCCGCGCTCGAGAGCGCCGCGACGAAAGCCGCACGGACCCGCTGACGCTGCTGGACGAAGCCAGGCGCCGTTCCAGCCGGGCACCGCGCGAGGCGCTGACGTTTGCCGGGCGAGCGCTCGAGCGTGCGGTGATCGCGGCACGGAACGCGGCGGAAGACGGGTGGGAGTCCATCCCGGAAGACGTCCGCGACGCCGTCGACGAAGCGCGCCGCGTCTGCGATGCGGGACGGTTTGCAGGCGCCGAGCACGATGCGGACGAGGTCGTTCGTGCAGTCGAACGCGCGATTCGCGCGCTGGAGAGTGTCCCGTGACGGCGGCGCGGTCTGTCCGGGTGCATCGCCGCGGGTTCGCGGTGTGCGTGGCCACGGCGTTGACCCTGATGGCTCCGGTCGCGATGGCCGTCCCTGCGACCGAGCTGACGGCTCGCGCGAGAGCAGCGGCGGCTCGAGGCGATTGGAATTCCGCGGCGCGATCCCTCGAAGAGATCGTCCGCGCGGGAATCGACTCGACGGACGTTCTCTATGATCTCGGGACGCTGTACGCGCGGGCGGGGCGCTTCGGTGAAGCCATCCATCGATTCGAGCAGGTCGCACGACGCAACCCGCTTGCGCTCGACGCCGTTCACAACCTTCGCGCCGCGAGATTGCTGCTGGCCAACCGCGACGCCGGCCGAACGGGACGCGCCGTCGCGGAAACCGCACTGCCATTCTGGACCTGGTTTGCCGAAGTGCTGCCCCTCGACTGGAGCGTCTGGCTGACGCTGTTTGCGCAGATCGCCGCGATTGCGTGCATCGTCGTGGCCCGGCGACGAAACTCGGGCGAGATGGCGCGCGTCGGCGGCGTGGCCGCGGCGGTGCTGCTCACCGGCGTGACGTTGATCGGCAGTGGGATGGCCGTCGCACGCATCCGCGAGACGCCCGCTGGCGTCGTGTTGCACGACGGGATTCGTCTGCGCCAATCGCCGAGTCCCGATGGCATCGAGGAAGCCGCCGTTCGCGAAGGTGAGCGCTTGGAGATTTCGTCACGCAACGGCGCGTTCGTGCGCGCGATCACGTCGTCGGGCCGGGTCGGTTGGTTGTCGGTCCGCGACGTCGGCGAACTCGGCGAATAAGCACGCGGCGCGCACGCGCATGGTTGACAGCGGACGCGGCCAACGCGCACGATCGTACTCGCCCGCATGGCCCACACGCCGAAGATTCTCGTAGCGGATGACGACGTCGAGCTGCTCGCCATCGTCGTTCGACATGTCAAGACGCTCAAGTGCGACATCGTCCAGGCCAGCGACGGACTCGATGCGCTGAAGAAGATTCGCGAATCGAAACCCGATCTCGTGATCCTCGACGTCATGATGCCGGGACTCTCGGGCTGGGAAGTCGCGAAGCGCCTGCGAGACGACGAGAACCTGCGCGGCACCAAGGTGCTGATCATGACCGGCATCGGCGAGGGGCTCAACGCCATGACCTCGCCCCTCTACGGTGCGGACGCGACGCTGGACAAGCCGTTCGAGTTCAAGCAACTCGACGAAACGCTTCACAGAATCCTCCCCTGGTGGAAGTGAGCGGCTGCGGGCCGCGGGCCGTCGTGATAGCGTCCCCGCGCCATGCACGTTCAGTTTCAGCACGACATCGCGTGTGACGCCGACGCTTTCTGGGACAAGATCTTCTTCAACAAGGGCTTCAACGACGACTTGTTTCTGAAGGAATTGCAGTTCCCGGAATACAAGATCATCGAAGAGAACGACTCGGGATCGACCCACACGCGAAAGATTCGTGTGACCCCGAAGCAGGATGCCCCTGCCGTCGTGAAGAAGCTCGTCGGCGATCGATTCTCGTACACCGAGGACGGCACGTTCGACCGTACGTCCAAGCGCTACCGTTTTCGCATCACGACCGGAGCGCTCGCCGACAAAGTGAAAATTGCTGGCGAGATGTGGACGGAGTCCGCCGGTCCGGACAAGTTGCGCCGGAAGGTCACGATGGACGTCGACGTCAAGATCTTCGGCGTGGGCGGCCTGGTGGAAAAGTTCGTCGCAGATTCGACGCAGGAGAGCTACCGGCGCTCCGCGGCGTACACGAACGTCTGGCTTGCGAAACAGAGCGCGTGACGCGCGGCTCGCGCTGGTGGTTCTGCAGCGCGAGGCGCGTGCCCGTGTGCGGTTCACCATGGCGATGTGGGTCGTCGGCGCCGTGGGCATCGGTGCCTGGTACGCGCCGTTTCTCCCCGAGGGGCATTGAACAGCAAGGTTGGGAGGTGCAGAGATCTTGGCGGATTCAGCGATGAACGATGAATTCGACATCGACGATGTCGCCCGCCGACTGGCGAGCCGAAGGGCACGGATTCTCGAGGGTCCCGAGGTTCGCAACCGCGCCGCGGTCGCCGCCGTTCTGCGCGCTGCGCCGCAAGGTCCGGAGGTGTTCCTGATTCGACGGGCGCAGCATCCCAAGGATCCGTGGTCCGGACACATGGCGTTTCCCGGCGGGCGTCACGACGCCACCGATCCGGACTTGTTGGCCACGTCGCTTCGAGAAACTCGCGAGGAAGTCGGGATCGATCTCGCGCGCGACGCTCGGCTACTCGGCCGCCTCGATGACATGCCGGCGGTTGCACGCGGGCGAGCCACGGGGATGGTGATCTCGCCGTTCGTGTTCGCGATGGTGAATCCCGTGGACCCGGCACCGAACGCCGAGGTTTCCGAATGGCTGTGGGCTTCGGTTGCGCCGATGGTGCGCGGCGCGATCGCGACGACGTTCGAGTACCCGCACGAGGGCGTGACGTTCAAACTCCCGGCGTTCGACGTGCACGGCCGAATCGTGTGGGGACTGACGTACCAGATGTTGCAGTCGCTGTTTCGTGCTGGGCAACCGGGCGGCGGGAGCTAGGGCGGCCTGGCGATCTCAGCTGGCGATCGCCCACGTCGGCCAGACAAGCGCGTATGCTCTCGCCGATGCGCCTCGCTCGCCGCACGACGCATTCGATCCTCGCGCTCGCCGCGATCACCGTCCTTGCGGGCTGTCCCGGATCTCCGAACACCAGCGACGCGGACGCAGCGGCCGACGCCGTGCCAATCGACGTGGCCGCGGACGACGGCATTCCCCCCGTGCCGATGGTGCGAATGGACTTCACCAACGCCCGCGGATTCTACGATTCGCCGTTCCCGAACGAATCGCGCCGCGACGCGATGGGCCGGCCGAACATCTCCGGGTTTCCGAATCCGCAGCACATCGAATTCGTCGACCAGCTGCTCGCGATGGCCCGCCGGGACGTCGACGGCTTCTCGACGACGTCTGCAATCTTCTTTGCGCTTACGGTTCCCATCGACACGATGCAGCTGCCGGACCTTCACGGCTCGCGGGCTGCGACGTCGATCGTTCAGCTCGTCGACGTCGATCGCGCGAGTCCCGCGCTCGGCCAGCGAATCCCCCTGAGCGTGCGGTTTCTCGATGACTCGGGACCGTTCGGCACGCGCAACCATCTCGTGGCCCTACCGCTGCAGGGATATCCGTTGCGCCCGAACACCCGGTATGCGGCCGTCGTTCGGCGCGCGATCCGTGCGCGCGATGGGCGCGGGTTCGAGGTGCACCCGTCCCTCGTGGCGCTGCTCCGCGGGGACCGACCGGATGGCATGTCCGCGGCGGCGTTCGACGCGCACCGCGAAGCGCTGGACGTTCTGCGGACGAACGCAGTCGATCCCACCGAGATCGTCGGACTGACTGTGTTCCGAACATCGGACCCGACGGCGGGCATCCTCCGCGTGCGCGAAGCCGCGATGCGCCGTTCCGCCATCGTGCCCGTTGCGCCGCTGACACGGCGCGAAGTCTTTCCCGAGTACTGCGTGTATGCGTCCACGGTTCGCATGCCCGTGTACCAGCAGGGCGTGCCGCCGTACGGATCGAGTGGTGGCGGATGGGCGTTCGACCCGACGGGTGCGCCGGTGTTCCGCGCGGAGGAAGAGGCCAATCTCGTCGTGACCGTCCCGCGACGGACGATGCCGGCCGGCGGATTCCCGGTGGCCGTTTTCATCCGCACGGGCGGCGGTGGCGAGAGGCCGCTCGTCGACCGCGGCGTCCAGGCGTTTCACGGCGGCCCGTCGCTCACGCCCGGCACCGGTCCTGCGCTGGAATTCGCGCGAGCAGGATTCGCGGGCCTGAGCGTCGACGGGCCCCATGGCGGACTGCGCAACATTACCCACAGCGACGAACAGTTCCTGATGTTCAACATCGCCAACCCGACGGCGCTGCGCGACAACGTCCGGCAGAGCGCGTTGGAAATTTCACTCGTGCCGCGCATGCTCGAGACGCTCACCATCGACGCATCGGACTGCCCCGGAGTCGTCAGCGCCGACAACCGCGCGCACTTCGACGTGATGCACGTCGCGCTCATGGGTCATTCCATGGGCGGAACCATCGCGCCGCTCGCGCTCGCCGCCGAACCGCGATTTCGCGCCGGGATTCTGAGCGGTGCCGGCGGCAGCCTCATCGAGAACGTCGTGTACAAGCGAAGTCCGGTTCCGGTGCGACCGATCGCGGAGATCTTGCTGCGATACAGTTCCGCAGGTCGAATGCTCCACGAACACGATCCCGTGCTGAGCTTGTTGCAATGGATGGTCGAGAGTTCCGACTCGCCCGTCTACGCGCGACTGCTCGAAGCGGAGCCCACGGGCGGGCAACCGCGGCACCTGTATGTCATCCAGGGCATCGTCGACACGTACATCCTTCCGCCGATCGCGAACGCGTTTCAGGCGGCGCTCGGCATCGACCTGGTTGGGCCCGCGCTCGACATGACGCATCCCGATCTGCAGATGTTCACACCGCTCGTGTCGCTTCTGGACCTCCACGGTCGAACGCAGCGAATGTTCCCGGTGCGCGACAACATCGTGCTCGCGTCGGGCGCGCGCGCGACCGCGGTGGTGGCGCAGCATCCGAGCGACGGCATCGAAGACGGACACGAGACCGCGTTCCAAACCGAGGCGCCGAAGGCCCAATACCGGTGCTTTCTCGAAACGTTCGCCGCCGACTCGACGACCGTCTTCGCCGTGCGCACACCCACGGATCCCTGCATGTAGTCACCGCCCCCGCTTTGAGCCGGGAAGAATTTACAGGGAGAATGGGAGAGAGGGAGTATTTGAATTTGTCGGCTGGAACCTCGATGCATGCCGCACCTTCTGCAGCGCGACGTCGCGTCTGACCTGCCGTCAGTCTCCGCTCCGAACAACCAAATTCTCCCGACCTCCCGTCCTCCCTGTTCAATCATCCGGAACGTGCGGACGGTGTCACCGCAACGTCCGATCGAAGAACTCGATCGCGCGCTCTTGCAGCCGCTGCACTGCCTGCGGCTCTGCAACCATGTGTGTCATGCCGCCGAGCACGAGGAATTCGAACGTCCGCCCCGCACGAAACAGCGCGTCGGCCAGACGCAAACTGTTCAGAAAGTACACATTGTCGTCTGCAGTCCCGTGCACGAGCAACAACGGTCGCCGCAGTTCGCTGGCGTGCGTGAGAAGCGACGAACGATCGTACGCAGCGCTCTCGGCGTCGGGCATGCCCATGTATCGCTCCGTGTAGTGTGTATCGTAGTCGCGCCAGTCGGCCACGGGCGCTCCCGCGATTGCGGCGCGAAACACGTCCGGCCGCAACTCGGCCGCGAGCGCGGAGAGGTACCCGCCGAATGACCATCCCGAGATCCCGACGTGGCGCATGTCCATCTCGCGAAAGCGTTCGCCGAGCGCTTGCAGTCCCGCGACCTGGTCGGCGAGCGGCACGTCGCCGAAGTGCCCGCGGAGCGCGCGCGACCAGTCCCGACCGCGGAACGGAGTGCCGCGACCGTCGACGCTCACGACGATGTAGCCATGATCGGCGATCCATTGTGGCAACAGGTAGCGGCCTCGCACCGTCGTGACCATGCGGCCGCTCGGACCGCCGTACGCGAGATCAATGACCGGATAGCGCACGGATGGATCGAAGTTTCGCGGGCGAATCACCGCCGCGCGGAAGGCCTGGGCACCGACTTCGAGCAATTCGACTTGTGGATCGAACCCCGACGCGTCTGCGAACGAGCGCACGTCGATCGGTCCCCCGGTAGCGCGCTCGATTCGCCAGGTGGGCGCGTGCTCGAGCGTCATCGCCGTGTGCACCCACGTCGCCGCCGCCCGCGCGAACGTGCCGTCGTGCTCGCCGCGACCCTCGGTCAGTTGCTCGGGCGCCGCGCCGCCGCCTGCCAGCGTCGCTCGAAACACGTGCGCCTCCGTCGGTGCGCCGGCGCCGACGAACCACGCCGCGCGTCCGTCGTCCGCGATTCCGTTGAGTCGGCGATAGCCTATGGATCCCGGCACCACCACCCGCTGCGTTGCGCCGTCACGGGAACGCAACTCCAGTTCGCGCCGGCCACTTCGCTCGCTGCTCCAGAGAAATCCCGACCCGTCCGGGAGCCACGCCGGCACGCTCGAGTCGAGATCGATCCAGTCGGCGTCTCGCTCGGTCCACAGAGTGCGCGTGTGCCCTTGCGAATCAGCCGCGAGGATTTGTACCTCCGTCTGCGCTCGGTTCTCCACGACGAGCGTCAGGGGCGCGTTCCGCGTCCAGCGGACGTTGGCGAGGTAGGGAAATCTCGTGCGGTCCCACTCGACCCATGTGACGGTTCCGCCTCCGACGCCGACAATTCCGAGTCGCACCACGGCATTCGCGCGTCCCGTGCGTGGATAGCGATACGTTTGCGGCGCGCGCTCCGGATGACTCGGGTCGGCGATGTGCAGTTCCTCGACCCCGGTCTCGTCGGTCTCTTGAAACGCGAGTTGCGCTCCATCGGGCGACCACCAGTAGCCATCGTCACGATCCATTTCCTCCTGCGCGACGAACTCGGCCGTTGCGTGCGTGCGGCCCGCCGCCGGCTGGGTGATGGCGGTCTCCGTGCCCGTCGCGACTTCGATCACGTGCAGCGCGCGGCCGCGCACCAGCGCAATGCGCGCCGCGTCCGGCGAGAACTTCGGGTCGATCGCGGGCTCAGCGGCGTCGGTGCCGTACGCGCGAGAGCGTCCCGTCGCCCGGTCGAACACGTAGACCCGACCCGACAACGGAACCAGCACTTTGCTCGAGTCCTCCGACAGCGCATACGTCGCGATGCCCCGTGCGCTCAGCCGCATGCGCTCACGTCGCGCGCGCTCCTCGGGGGCTACCGTCTCGTCGGCGCCTCCCAGTAGCTGCGTCGCCGTGATCAATACGCGTTCCTCGCCATTGCGAGTGTCCAACGCGTACAAATCGCGCACGGTGCTCGGTGGCGTGCTCCGCACGAAGAACACGGCGCTTCCGTCGCGGCTCACGCGCAAGGCCGACGGATTTCCTGCGCTGAACCGCTGCGTGCGCGCCCATCGGTCAAGAAAGGTCGGGTCGGCGACCGAACGAGCGAACGAACGCGCGCGAATCGATCGGCGCGACATGCGTTCGCGGAGCGCCGGTGGGCAGCGTCCCGCGGCGGTCGCACAACTCGCCGCGCACGAAGCGAGCATCCATGCCAGCGCGAGCCGAGAGGTTTTCATCGCGACGAGTGGTACCGAGTGCGCGTCCGCCCGGCAAGGGGCTGTCAGGGAACAAACGCCGGTTGCACACCCGTCCAGATTTCGAACAGCGGCCAGCCGTTGGGTTGCGCGAATCGTCGCAGGAGCTGCACGTGCTCGAAGTCCTGGTGCATCCGCCTTCGCAGCGCGCGATTCGCTTCCGCCTCGCGCGTGGGATGAAATTCCGGCGCGAACAGACCTTCGCTCCACAGCACGAAATAGAAATGCCCCCCGGGACGACGTGGTGCCGGGAACTTCGTCACGTCCGTCGTCGGAACGCCGCTGAGGGCGTTCACGAAATGAATGGGATGAAAAGCATAGTCTGCGACCAGGATCGTCGCGGCCTGACCGCGTGCGTGCGAGAGCACTTCATGTCGGATGAGCCACGCGACCGCCGTGTGTTCTCTCGGCGCGCGCCAGCCGCGGTACGCCCCGCCGCCCCGCAGCGTGTAGATCCCGCGATCCGCAGCGCCGCCTGCGAACAATCCGTGCGCAATGCGAACCGTCGGGATGATCGTGTACGCGACGAATGCGATCGCCAGCCAGCGCACGCGCCGCGCGCGATCTTCCGCGAGACCCGCGAGAACGATCGCGAACGGCGCGAGCACTGCGAACAGATATCGCTCGGCGTCGATCGCGGGGAGGTTCCACGGCCGTGCAGGGGCGAGCAGAACCGGCGCGCCGATCAGTGCGACGAGCGCGTAGAGCAGTCCGAATCGGTAGAGTGTCGCGCTCACATCCCGCGTGACGTCGGGAGTCGCGGCCGGGTTGGGGACGGCGGTCTCCCGCGACGCGACTCGCGCACGGGCGATCGCGAGTCCGAGAACCGAAAGGCACGCGATCGCGACGAGCCACTCGACGACCAACGGATACTCGGTGCCAGTGAAATGCCGCACCGTCGCTTCACCGCCCAGCCCACCGAACACCGTGCGGAAGTACACGTTCAGTCGCATCGCGAAGTGCGTGAACTGGTAGTTCGGTCGGGTATTTCCTCGCGCCGCGACTTCGAAGATCCCTCGCACGATCGGCACCGCGTGGATCGAGCCGAGCGCGAACGCGAGCCACACCCAGGGTCGAGTCAACTGTCGGCGTCCGTCGCGTTGCGCGAGAAGCCACACACCGCATGCGCCCACGGGCAACAGCGCCAACGGCGAGAAGTGCATTCCGATGAACATCACCTGGGCGGAGAGGACCAGCAGCGCGACCTGCGCGAAGAGCCGTCGCTGCGCCCACGCCAGCAGAAACGCGATCGGCCCAACGACCCCGCACGCAAACGCGAGGGCGTACGGAACGCTCACCGTACGGCTCCACCAGACCGCCCACGGATGCACCGCCATCACGCCGGCGACAACGAGTGCGCCACGCGTCGCGCCGAGCGCTCGGAGCGCCGCGTACGCCAGCGTCATGCCGACGACGATTCCCGCCACGAGTACGCCCCGTGCCGCCGCGAACGTCGGGCCGAAGTGAGCAAACGACCAGCGGATCATCGTTGCAAACGTCATCGGGACGAACCTCGCGTCGGGCGGGAGGGTCGTCGGTCGGCCGAGGAGAATGTCGTACGGGATCCAGGTCCAGTTGCCCTCGTCGGCGCAGGGGTTTGGAATCGCATCGAGGTACGGAGCGCGGAACAACAACGCCGCGGCGAGCAGGCCGATGAACGTCAGGTGCGAGCGCCACGCCGTGTTCATCAGGCTGCCGTGGGTTGTGCACGCACCCACGTCACGCATCGGGCTGCGCGCGACCACGGGAGTCGGTACTCGATCTGATCGAGCACCCTCTCGCTCGCGAGCGCCTCGGGCGGAGACGTCGTCAGCAGGACGACGGGATCATCGACGCCCACCAGTTGCGAACCGAGCGCGAGCCAGGCCGGCGGTGCGAGCACCGCGCGGGCGAGGGCGGTGTGTGCTTGCGGAGGTCCGAGGGTCTCGGGCTCGACCCGACGCTGATCGACGTGGAGTCGCACATGCAGCGAGAACGTTCCGAGCACGAGACGCAGAAACGCCGCGCGTTTCTGACGCGGTTCGAAAAGCGTTCCCGCGCCCGAGGGAATCATCAGGGCGAGGGGAACCAGCAGCGACGCACCGCCTGCACCCACTTCGCACCATGGCGGCGGCAGAAGGGCGGTGCGACTCGCGAGGATGACGGCGTCGGCGAGTGCGATCTCGACCAGGGTCTCGGCCGAGCGCGCTCCCACGAGATCCGTATGGGCGCCGAACTGCGCGAGCGTCTTTGCATACTGGACCAGCGTGTCTGCGACGGGCTGTGCCGCTTCGGAACCCGGCAGTTCGCGCAACAGGCGACCGACGGCATCGCGCACGGATCCCGAAAACGCCGCCACGATTCAGTGCGGGATGATCTTGAGGTACCAGAGCGCGGCGCCGATCGCGGCGGCGAGCACCAACATCACCACCGAGATGATCGCGCCCGCGCCGCTCTTCACGGGGACCGGTGGGATCGACGGAATCGATCCCGCGATTGCCGCCGAGCCGACGGCGCCGTCGTGTTGCGCGTCGCCCATGACGTGTGGCTTGGCGTCGGTCGGTGGATCTGGATCGCGACGCATTGGCGGAGACTGCGGTGGAGACAGATCGTCGCCTTCGAGCTCTTCGGCAAGATTCGCAGTCGACGGCACGCCCATTTCGTCCCGACCGGTCTCGCGCCAGCCCGACGTCGCCGCCTTGGCGGTTGGATCGAAGTCGTTCCCAAGCGATTCGGCCCAGCTCCCGACGTCTTCGAACTGGTCGAGCGACAGCGGCTTCGAGCCCTCGGACGGAGCACCGCCCGCGTCCGCGATCGCCTGCGTGACCTCGTCGCCGAGCGACGTGAAGCGCATCAGCTCTTCCTGAATGAGCCGATCGATGATCGAGCCGTCCTGGCGACCCTCCTTCTTCGCCGCGGCTTTCTTCTCGTCGACGACTTCGCGGACGATTCGCGCGATGTCGAACCCCGTGACACGTTTTTGATTCGCGAACAGGAACTGCGCGAGATCTTCGGCGAACGCCTGCGCGCTTTCGTATCGCTGCGACTTGTCCCTCGCGAGCGCTTTCATCACGATCTTCTCGAGCGACTCGGGAACCTCGGGATTGATCTTCCGCAGCGACGGCACGTTGGCCTGCTGCACGAGTTTCACGGTCTGGTAGTCGCTCTCACCGATGAACAGCCGTCGCCCGGCGAGAAGTTCCCAGCAGATGATTCCAGCGGCAAAGACATCTGCCTGGAAATCGGCCTCCTGGCCCATCGCCGTCTCGGGGGCGAGATAGCTGAATTTGCCCTTGACCACGCCCGGATCGGTCTTCTCGACGGACATCGCGGCCTTGGCGAGCCCGAAGTCCACCAGCTTGATCTCCCCGCGCTTGGAAATCAGCACGTTGGGCGGAGACACGTCCCGGTGAACGATGTTCAACAGGTGCCCGTCGGAATCCGTGAGGTCGTGCGCGTACTGCAGCCCGTTGCACATCTCGATCGTAATGAACACCGAAGCGGCGACCGGGAACGCCGTGTTCTTCTTCTTCGTGTGCTCGATGATGGCCTTCAGGTTCACGCCATCGACGAACTCCATCACGATGAAGTACGTGTTCTCGACGTGCCCGATGTCGAAGACCTGAACGATGTTCGCGTGGTTCAGCCGGGCGCAAAGCCTCGCTTCATCCAGGAACATCCGGATGAACTTCTCGTTTTGCGCGAGATGCGGCAGAACGCGCTTGATCGCGACCTGCTTTTTGAAACCCGCAAGGCTCTCCGCTTCGCCCCGAAAGACCTCGGCCATGCCGCCGGACTCGAGACGTTCGATGACGCGATAGCGATTTTGGGCCTTCGTATCAGCCATGGCAGGACGAGACCACCTGGCAGGGTGAGCCTCCGATCGACGGTGCCCGCTCGGGTGCGGGGTGTCAAGCACTGCGCGGGCCGACGACCCCCACGGCGTGCCCCCCGCACGCCCGGTTGACCCGCGACCGTGCGCCGCGTTAGCCCGGAGATCCCCTCATGCCGCACGACATGCACGAACACTCCCGCTTCGAGCGCTGCCGATGCGCCGCCGTCCCTGCGGATCCGTCCCAAGGCCCCCGCCCGTTCCGTCTCCCGGGCGATCCCGAGCGATTCGGTCGCGCCCGTCCCTACGACATCCATCACCTGCAACTCGAAGGGCGCTTGGACATTCCGCGTCGCGCGTTCACCGCGACGGCGCGGCTCACCGTGTCGCAACGCGATCCCGATGTGCACACGCTCAAGCTCGACGCGATCGGCTTCGACGTTGCCGGCGTGCTTCGCTCGGAGGGCGAGCGCGTCACGCCGCTGGCGCATCGATACGACGGCGATTGCATCCACGTGGACCTCGGCGCGCTCGCGCCCGGAGAGCACGCAACCGTCGTAGTGACGTACACCGTCGTCGAACCGCGCCGCGGGCTGTATTTCATCCATCCCGACGAGCAGCGCCCGCACCGCGGATTGCAGGTGTGGTCGCAGTGCCAGGACGAGGACGCGAAGTTCTGGATCCCATGCCACGATTTTCCGAACGTGCGCATGAGCACCGAGTTCCTGATCACTGCGCCACACGGTTGGACGGTGATCTCCAACGGCGTCTTGCTCGAGCGAAGCGCGATCACGCACGAGGGGGACAGTCAGCACGGCGTTCATCCGCCCGAAGAGCGATGGCACTGGCGGCAGGATGCGCCCCACGTGGCGTACCTGATGACGCTGGTCGCGGGACGATTCAGCGAACTCAACGCCGACATGCCCGCGCTTCCCGTGCGGTACTACGTCGACCCGGGCCGCGAAGACGACGGCTGGCGGACGTTTCGGCGCACACCGGAAATGATCGAGCACTTCGCCCGACTGACGGGCGTTCCGTACCCGTGGGCGAAGTACTACCAGGCGGCGGTGCAGGACTTCACGTTCGGCGGCATGGAGAACACGTCCGCGACGACGATGGCCGATCGAATCCTCGTGGACGAACGGGCGTCGCTGGATTTCACGGCAGACGACATCGTCGCGCACGAGCTTGCACACCAGTGGTTCGGAGATCTGGTCACGTGTCGTGACTGGTCGCACGCGTGGCTCAACGAAGGCTTCGCGACGTTTTTCGAGCATCTCGATTGGGAGAAGAAGGGCGGCCGCGACGCCTATCTGTACAATCTCAAGGAGCACGGCGATTCGTATTTCGGCGAGGACGAAGGCAAGTACCGCCGCCCGGTCGTGTGCAACACGTACGCGTCTCCGATCGACTTGTTCGATCGGCATCTGTACGAAAAAGGCGGTTGGGTGCTGCACATGCTCCGCAGCGAGCTGGGCGACGCGCTCTTTTTCGGCGGCGTGAAGCGCTACGTCGAAAAACATCGCGGCGGCATCGTCGAGACGCGAGATCTCATGCGCGCGATGGAGGACGAGAGCGGCCGGTCGCTCGAGCACTTTTTCGAGCAGTGGCTGACCCGCGCCGGATTTCCCGAGATCGAGTTCGAGGCATCGCACGACGCGGACAAGGCCGAACTGACCGTGAGCGTGAAACAAACGCAAACCGTCGACGCCGTCACGCCGCTTTTCGCGCTGCGCATCGCCGTGGACGTGGTCGTCGGGTCGCACTCCGAGCGACACGTTCTGGCCATTCGCGAAGCGGCACGGACGTTCACCATCGTCTGCAAGGCAGCGCCACGCAGGATCTCCGTCGATCCCGAGGGCGCGATCTTGATGCGACTGACCCAGAAGTTGCCGCGCGATTGGCTGCTCGATGCGCTCGCGCACGACCCGCACGCGGTCGTCCGGTGGCGCGCCGCGAACGCTCTCGTCCGGCGATCGGAGCCCAAGGTCGTCGATGCCCTTGCGGCGGCCGTCGAGGACGACGGATTTTGGGGCGTGGGTGCCGAGGCTGCGCGCGCGCTCGGCGAGATGAAGACGGATCGAGCGTTTCGCGCGCTAGAACGCCTCGCCGGCGTCAAGCATCCCAAGGTCCGTCGTGCCGTCGTGCGAGCGATCGGAACGTTTCGCACGCCCGCCGCCGCGGGATTGCTTGCGGCGCGGCTCGACGCGGGAGACCCAAGCGTGGGCGTGGAGAGCGAGCTCGCTCGGAGCGCCGGTCGAACGCGACAGCCGCAGGTGTTCGATGCTCTGTCCCGCGCGATCGAGAGGGGCACGTGGCGTGATCTCGTGCGCATCGGGGCCATCGATGGTCTCGCGGCGCTGCGAGACGCTCGCGCGATTCCATTGGTGGATCGATATGCCGACGTTGCGCACTACGTCGGCACGCGACGGGCCGCGGTCGGTGCGCTTGCCGAACTCGGCGAGAACAAGCGCGACGTCCGCGAACGGCTCGAACAACTCTTGGATCCCGACGACCCGTACTTCACGCCGGAAGTGCTGCGAAGCCTCGTGAAACTCAAAGAACCCGCGTCCCTCGGCGCCGTGAACTCCCTCCTGCGACGAACGATCGACGGACGGGTGAAGCGCAACGCGCGCGAGGCCATTCGAGACCTGCGCGGCGCCGAACGGCCCGAGGAAGTGAAGCGTCTCTCCGACGCGCTCGACAAGCTGAAGGACGAACAGCAGTCGCTGGCCGATCGATTCGCACGCTGGACGGACGCCGCGACCGCGAAGGCCGACGCGGCGCCCAAGGCGAAGTCGGGGGGGACGTCTCCCGCACTTCGAAAACGCGGAAACGTCAAGGCTGCCAAGAAAGACCGGTCGTCCCCGCAAGCCCGCCGCCGCAGTTGACGCCGATTTTCGCGACGGTATCCTCGGGACTCGACCGCATGTTGCGGCGAAGGTAACGCCCCTTTCTCAAACGCAGATCCCCGCATCGCGATTGTTCTCGGAGACTGACTCGGATGGCGAATGACGAATCGCGCAAACTGTTCGTGGCAGGTTTGCCCGACAGCGTGACGGAAGAGGTGTTGCGCGGCCTCTTCATGGACACCGGTGCACAGATCAGCGAATTGTCCTTGCCCAAGGACCGGGTCACTGGCCGACCCCGAGGATTCGCTTTCGTTCGACTCGGAACGCCGGAAGAAGCGGAACGCGCGCGGCAGGATCTCGACGGACGCATCGTCGACGGCAAGATGATCTCCGTACGCCCGTTTCAAGCGGAGCCGCCAGGCGGTCGCGCGGCACGGACAGACGGCGGCGGAGGCGCTGGTGGTGGACCACCGAGGGCCGCGTGGTCCGGCCCGCGTGAGGGCGGCGGAGGTCCGCCGGCGGGCGGCGGTGGCGGCGGGGCTGCGTCGCCCGATCGCACGCTGTACGTCGGCAACTTGCCGTACGACACGACACCCGAAGAGATCGAGACGTTGCTCACCGGCGCGGGGGTCGAACAGATCGTGCGCGTGTACCTTCCGATGGACCAGGACGGGCGCAAGCGTGGCTTTGGCTTCGTCACACTCGGATCGTCCGAAGCGGCCGTTGCGTCGATCGATCAACTCAAGGGCGCCGAACTGCGCAGCCGTCGGCTGATCATCAACATCGCGCACCCGAAGGGCGAACGTCCGCCGCGAGACATGAGCGGACCGCCCGGCGGCGGTGGCTTCTCCGGGGGCGGCGGCGGCTTTTCGGGCGGGGCGCCGCGATCATTCGGCGGTCCCCCGGCGGGCGGCGCGGGACTCCCGCCGAATCCGCGATCGGGCAAGGGCGAAGGTCGCCGGCGAAAGTTCGAGGGCGGCGAAGGTGGCGCAGGCGGCGCGGGCAAGCCCAAGGATCGTGAAGAAGAGAACTGGCGCGACCGCGAAGACGACGACTGGTAGGCGACCTACTCGAGTCGTCGACCGAATCGCAGCCCGGTCCCGCTGAACACCAGCGCATCGGGAAGATACTCGTCGGCCACGCCACGAAGCGCGTGCTGATCGAGCGGCACGAGTGTGCTCGGCGCCCACGAGGTGGTCCCACGTTGCGTACGAACGACATGTCCGATCGCCGCCGCGCCATTCGCGCTCGCTTCCAACAACAACTGCTCCGCGAGTGTCCGGTGATCTCCCGGCGCGAACGTGACGCGACGTCGGAGCCGCAGGCGTTCGTGCGTTTCCAATGCGCGAAGCTCTTCGACGTGATCGCTCAGGACGTGGCTGTCGACACCGACGCACAATCGGACGCCGTTCGACCGAAGCAACCCGAGGTCCGCGAGTCCGTCGCCCAAGTCTCGTTCGGTCGTCGGGCAGATACACGCGGACGCGCCGTGTTCACCGAGCAGGCGCGCTTCGGACACGGAAACATTCGTCGCGTGCACCGCGCAGAACCGTTCACTCAGCACTCCGCACTCGGCGAGCAGTTCGACCGGTCGCATCCCGTGCTCCGCCACGCACGCGTCCACCTCGGCGAGTTGTTCGGCAACGTGCATGTGCATCGGCAAGTCATGGGTCCGCGCGTGAGCACCGAGCGCGGTCAACCACGCACGCGGAACGGCCCGCACCGAGTGCGGCGCGATCCCCACGCGAACCCGTGGCTCATCGCGCCAGCGGCTTCGCAACGTTTCGACATCGCGCAGAACGTCGTCGCAGGAAGCGTCGCAGAACCGACGCTGAGCGCCTTCGAGTGCTCGATCCGCGCCGGCCCGTGCGTAGGCGACGCGCAACAACGCAATCGACAGGCCCTCAGCGAGTGCGGCTTCGATCACTGTGTCCGCGAGCAGCGTCCGCTCGCCGTACGGTGTGCCACCCGGTTGATGGTGCACGTAGTGAAACTCGCCGACGGCCACGACGCCGGCGCGCGCGAGTTCGGCGAACGCTTGCCGTGCGATGGCGTACAGGGACTCCGGCGTCAGGGAATCCGCGAGCGCATACATCGCGTCGCGCCAGGACCAGAAGGTTCCGGTCTCGCCCGCGGCGCGCTGTGTCTTGCCGCGCAGTCCGCGCTGGAACCCGTGCGAGTGCGCGCTCACGAATCCGGGCACCACGAGGCTCCGGCCGAACTCGGCGTCGTCGACGATCGCGACGATCGGACGCATGGGCGATGGAGCGCTCTCGGCGGTCACGGGACCGCGGGAGTCTACGGCACGAATTCCGCGGTGGCGACGACGCGCATGAGATCCTGCGGTGCGAGATCGGCTGCCACGGCGTACCCGACGCCGTTTCGTTCGCTGAACGCCACGGAGTACCCGTGCGAGTGGCCAACGTAGACGGGGACTGCGCCGACTTGCGTTCGCATGAAGCCCGCACCTTCGCGCGGCACGAGCGCCGCGTCGAACACGAACACCGTCACGCGTCGTCCCGCCATGTCGTAGTACAGCGCCGCGGCGCCGTGGTCCCGCACGTTCGAGAACCGCGCGCCGACGAAGGTCACCGGCACACCTCGAAACCACACCGGTCGCACGGGAACATCGAGTCGTCCGCGAAAGAAGTTGGCAACTTCGGCCGGCTGATTCGCTCGAACTTCCACCGGGTAATCCGTGGCGTGTCGCGACGCGATGTCTTCCAGCATCGACGGGCCCAGCCCCAGCGCTGCCGTCTGCGCCGCCGCGGATCCCGCCGTGTCGTGGCGTCCGGTGCCGAGCACGAAGCCCGCGAGCGCGGCCCCGGCCAACATGAAACCCGCAGCGTGCTTGCGCTTTTGTGACGAAGTGGACGCCATCTCGTCCGCGCGGTCCTCGGCGTCGAGCATCATGGCGAGCCGCACGCGCAACGACGACGGCGCGAGGTCCTCTTCACGAAGCGAAGCGAGCGAGCGCTTCACGGACTGGATCATCTCGGCTTCCGCGCGGCACGCGTCGCAGCGACCGAGGTGCGAATCCACGAGCAGCGCAGCGCTGGGATCCAATTCACCGTCGACCCAGGCATCTACGTATCTGCGCGTCTCGTCGCAGCCGTAGATCATCCGACCGCCTCTTTGCGTCGGCGCCACGCGTCGATCGACACGACGCCGTGGACGGGCTCCATCTCCGTGCCGGTTTCCGCGGGCAGATTCACACCGAGCTTGATCGCCACGGCGCGCCGCGCGCGATGCAAGCGCGACATCACCGTCCCGATCGGGCAGCCCATCGAATCCGCGACTTCGCGGTACGTCAACCCCTCGATGTCCACCAGCACCAGCACTTCGCGAAACTCCGCCGGAATGTCGTCGAGCGCTCGCGCGATCGACGCCTCGATCAACGGCCGTTCGAACTGACGCTCGGGCTCGCGCCTCGCGGCCATCGTCGACGCGCTCATCCAACCGTCTGCAACCGGATCACCGTTGCCGAGCGCCTGAACCTGATTCTCGAGCGCCGTGCGACGGTACTTCGAGAAGAACAAGTTGGTCAGGATCTTCAGGAGCCACGCGCGGATGTTCGTCCCGGGCTCGTAGCGGTCGAAGAACCGATACGCTTTCAGAACGGAATCTTGAACAAGATCATCCGCATCGGCGGGCGAACGGGTCAGCCTAAGCGCCGTCCGACGCATGGAATCGAGGTGCGGCTGGATCTCGACCTCGAAGCGTCGACGTCGGCTGTTGTCGCGGGCGGGTAGCGTCATGAGGGTCCCTCGAAGGAAAGCACGCGAAGAACCCTACGCAAGGGGCGGATATTCCGTTCCCTAGTCTTTCCGCCCTGATTTCGCCGCGAGCCGCGCTTCGAGCTCGTCGACCTTGGCGCTCAGCTTGCGCACCTCGGCCGATAGCTTTTCAACCTGGGAAGTGGGGGATAACCCCTCGAGAACCTTACGAACTCTGTCGTCGACCCGATGCTGCCAGTCGTCGAACGCCGACCGCGACTGCTCCAGCATCTCCTGCAGCCGGCCCCGTTCCGCGGCTTCCTTCGCAGACGCCTTGCCAGCCGCGCTCATCGGGCCCGCGTCCGCCGTCGTCTGCACGGCAGGCGTGCCGTCCACCGGTGGCTCCGACTTTCCGCCGATCAGCTTCCCCATCGGTCCCTCGCGCAACGACGACATCAAGCGTTCGCCGGATGAAAAAATCAGGTCTTTAAGCGCGCCGAGCGGCAAGGCACGCGACTGCTTGCGCTCTTCCTCGTAGAGGATCTGCGCCATCGTCACGCTCGTGAGATCTTCCTTCGTGTTGTTGTCGATGATCCGGACGTCCTCGCCCTTGCGGACGAGTTCGGCGATCTGCGGCAGCGTCACGTATCGGCTCTCGACCGTGTCGTAGAGTTTTCGGTTCGAGTAGCGCTTGACGATGCGCGTCGACGCGGACGGGCTCGCGGGGGTGCTCTCGGACGTCCGGGGGGGCTGAGGGGACGCGGTCACGCGGATTTCCTGCGCGGCGAAGGCATTGGTTTGGGGCGTACGCTGGTAGACGCTCCGCGTCAAGGGCGGTTCGAGGCGAGCGGCGCTCGACGGCACCGCTATCCGCAGATGCCCGCATCGACGGAACGTGGGTCGCACATGACGCCACCGTCTCGCGGTGGATCTCCTGAGATTCGGACGGTCCAGTGAAGTCGCCGGATCTCGAGCGCGTGACCCTCGATCATCGGGAAGCGAACATCGCGGATTTCCACTTCGGGGTAATGCGACAACGTGGGGACGCAGATCGGTCCATCGAGCCTCCCGTCCACCACGCGTTCGCGCGAACCCGGATGCCGTACGTTCCCGCGCGCCTAGCGACGTACGTGAGTTGCGCTCCGTTGTCTTCCATGCGCCCGCCGCCCCGCCGCGACGCGTTATCCGCAGATACCCGCATCGACGGAACGTGGATCGCACATCACTCCGCCGTCTGGCGGTGGACTGCCGGAAATTCGGACCGTCCAATGCAACCGCCGGATCTCGAGCGTGTGGCCTTCGATGATCGGGAAACGGACGTTGCGAATTTCCACTTCGACCAGATCGCCCCAGGCGCCTCCGCGAAGGACGTGCCAGGTGCCGGAGATCGGCAGCAATGGTCGGTTGGACAAGTCTCCGGGGCCGTAGCTTGCCTCCACGAAGGCTCCGGGTTGTGTGAGCACCGGCGGTCCGTCCGGTCGGAATGCACCGTTGCGCCCCGTCTCTAGCGGGATGTCGAGCAGATGAAACGACGCACCGTGAAACGGCCGCGAGACTGGCCATGCTCCTCGGAACGCGAAAGACGCACGCGATTGGTCGCGCGACCACGACTCAAGACCCCATCCGCGGATTGCGTAGTAGTCGTCGGTGGCGACGCAGATCGGTCCATCGGCACGCCCATCCACGAGTCCCTCGTACGCCGCCTGATTCTCGCCCGGACACGTGAAGACGTTGCTCGCGCACGCTACCGGCGCCGCGAGCAGGATCAGCGCGATGGCACGGACTGTCCTCGTGCAGAACGCCCTCGAAGCCTCTCGTGCGATCGCGCTCATCGCGGCACAGGTGGCGCGCGCTCGTCCATTGCGCCGCGGACGACTGACAACTCGTAGCGCGGGCATTCACTCGTGCCGTTCGCACGCACGCGGATGCGATATGCTCCGGCGCGCCTCGCGACGTACGTGAGTTGCGCTCCGTTGTCTTCCATGCTCCCGCCCTGGTCGAAGACGATCGGTTGCCGTTCGCCGCCGGTCGGAATGTTGAACTGCCCCCATTCCGGTGGCGGCAAGACGGCCACCTCCAGCCGGCAGAGGTCGTCCCAGACGCGGTTCGCGGCAACCGTCACCCGTTCGTTGCCTTGCAGTTCGACTCCGTACCAGTCACACGCCGTGCCGTTCGCGCATTGAGCGGGACTTGAGAATCCGACTTCCTGCGTGCCGTGGTCTAGCCGATCCATGACGATGCCGCCGAGCGGTGTGGGCAGCGGAGTCGGCGACGCGTACGTCCCCGCCGCGCTGCACGTGGGACATGTATTGTTCGTTACGGCGATGTTGTACGCGCCAACTCCCGCACCGGTCGGCGAGACGAGCAAGTAGTAGCGCGTGTCTGGCGTTCCGACGAACTCCACACGGCCTGCACCGTCTGCATAGAGGCCGGACGAGGGCGGTGATGTGCCGTTGGCGGCGTACACTTCGATCCTCGGTGGCGGATCCGGGCCGTACACGTTCACCACGATCGTGCCGCTTCCCGAAGTCGAAACGTCGTAGCGGAACAGGTCGTGGTCTCCGGCGGTCAATTCGCCCGGCTCGATGACCGCAACGGCGTACCCGATTGGCTGCGCAGTCGCGAGGTCCGCGAGCGAGTTGGGATAGTCGTCGTCGAGTTGTTGAACCACGAGGTCGTACCGACCGACGGCCTGCAACCGACTTGCGGCGAGGATGACGACGGGCTCTTGCTCTTGACCCTGAACCGGCAAGTCAGCGTTGCGCCGAGCCTGCGTGTCGCTTCCGTCGCTGCAGCCCGGTGACGTCGAAAGCAGCGTCCCGGTCTGCCAGCCGAACGCGAGCGTGCAGAGGTCTACCTGCATGTCCAGGGAGGTTGCGGTGACGAGGTAGTTCTGACCGCGCGTCGCCGGCAGTAGGTACACGTCCCAATCGTGGTTGTTGTCGAATCGAAGCGGCGTGCGTGTCGCGCCGCCTTCCGAGAAGAAGAGCGGCTGCCCGCGCGGCAGACGGAGCACCTCGGCTGCAACGCGGCGGTCGGTTGTGTCGTCCAGCCAGCGGAATGACTCACTGCTGGCTCCGTGGAACGCGCGCGATACCTCGTACTCGCCGGACCAGAGGGCTGACTCGAGAAAGTAGGAATTCGTGCCCCGAGTCAATTCACGGTCGCACGTCGTGTTCGTGATCATGCCGAACATGGCGCGCGTGCCCCACTGGTAGCCGGCGCGTCCCCACAGGTCGAGTCCAAGGTTCTCGAAGAGTCGTCCGCTCGAGTATTCGAGCGTCACGCAGATGCCGATGCCCCTCGCCGGGCCTCCATCGCGCCCCACGTTGGCGAAGAACACGTACCCGGGCGGCTGTGTCGGGAAGGCCATGTCGCACGCCGCCTGATTCGCGGCTCTCAACATGCAGCGCGGTCGGCCTTCGGCGCTTGTCCAGCACGCCTCTGTGGCCGAACAGTTGTACACGCCAAATTCGCGGTCCGGATCACACCCCGACGAGCCCGCAGCCGCAGGGGTGCCCTCGATTTCGGTCGCGTACACGACGATGTCGCCGGCCACGTTCGGTCCCGCGTATTGCCGGTGCCGCTCCGTGTTCATACCTTCGCGCGGGTTCTCGTACTCGCTCCACCAGTTGCCGAACGCCGTCTGGAAGCCCTCGGTCGCGGCTTCCGGAAGCGTGGTGGGGCTAGGGCCGTTTGGGCAGACCAAACCGCACTCCGCGCCGGGCACATCCGTGCAGAAGTAGAGCCCGTGACTGATCTCGTGCCCGAACTGCGCGCGAACTGCCGGAGAGTTCGCGGGCTGATCGTCATAGCACTGGACCAGGGTGCTCGTGCCGCCCGCAGGGCCGGGGCACGTCCCGGTCACGCCATTGGTAGATGGGATGAACCAAAGGGACGTTCTGCGTGGTACCTGGACGACGCCCAGGAAGTCCGTCCGCAGCATTTCGTACATCCTGCTGAGCCAGTGGTACCCCAGATGATACGTGCGCCTGCAACTCATCGCGTCCGGCACTGCTTGGACATGATAGTTGCCGCCAAGCGTGAAAGCCTCCGTCCAGTCGAGCGATGGCGATCCGCCGCAGTTGCCGTCCGGCGTCAGCCGTATGTCGTTCGACAGCCCGGTGAGCGAGCCGATTGAGGCAAGGCTCACCTGTGCGGTGCCGATGGCACTCGTCGTGTATCGTCCGTCGGTGCCCGTCGCAAATGCGGTTGCGCGGCACATCGGATCCTCCGGCGTTCCCTCGCACACACTAGCGCTCACGCTGGCGAACGGCAGTGCGCGGACGTCGTCGAGCGCCTGGTACGGGTAATTGGCGTCCATCGTGACGGCGCCAGCCGAGTGGCCGACGGCGCGGTCGGTCGTCACGAGCGCCCCGGTGGCCGCGTGAACCAGTGCCGTGTCGGGCCGCTCGTGTGCCGCAAAGGAGGTGTCGTCACGGCGTCGTGCGTCGCGGACGCGATACAATGGCACGCAGCTTCGTCGTCCCGCGCCGTCCGGAAGGCAGTGCACTTCGAGCGTTGTGCTCACGTCAATGGCAGTTGCGAGGTCGCGCCCCAGCGCAATGGAAGCAACCCTACGTGCGCGCTCGGGGGTGATTCGGTTCGCTGCGATCGGCATGTCCTCGACGTCGTGGTCCCACTCGAAGCGAATCGCTGTTACGACGCCGGGACCAAGCCGGTTCTCGTCCGTGGTTACGTAGACATCGACAACGTCTCCGATGACGCCAAAGCCCTTACGAAACCGCACGAAACGCACAGACTCGAGACCGCGGTCGGGATACGCAGACACCACGTCCGACTCGAGCGTGTCCTGTGTGTCCGTAGCGAGGAGTTGCGCGAGTGTCGTCCACTCGGCCGTCAGAAACGACCGCGCAATCGCCTGCGTGCCAAGGTCGCGGCGAACGTAGAGGACCCCGGACACTCGTCGCGGCGTTCCTGTGATCGCGTTCCAGGTCATCGACACGTTCGTGATGGCGGTGGCGTCGAGTCTGCGCATCGCGCGGATCTGCTCCGTGCTCGGTCGGATGGCAGTGGCTCCAATTCGGACGGCCTCCGTCTCCGCGTCACGAAGCGACTCGTCGATGCCGTCGCCGGGACGCTCGCCGCTGACTTGGGCCATCGCCGTGAAATACTGGCGAAGGCCCGGGCCATCGTAGGCAGCGAGTGTCCCCATCATCGCGCGGTTCATCGTCGTGCCCGAGACGAGGTCGGGTCGAAAGACACTCAGTCGATCGAGGCGGGACAACGCCGCAAGCTGACCGCCGGTCGCCGCTGGAGGCATGCGCCTCGCTGGTGCTCGCTCCGTGTTGGGGACGTGTGCGGGCCGTCCAGGCGAGGCGCGTCCGGCGTCACTCGGCCGAAGCGCGGAGCTGCTCGATCCGGTGCGGACCGGATCACCGTCCAATGCGCACGCCGCGATCGCGATGGCCCCCCCAGCATGATTCGTGCCATTGTGCGCATTCTGCCCTCCATCTTGAAATGCTCCTCCCGAACGCCAGCGCCGTCAATCGCGCGCGCCGTCATTCGCACCCGCTTGCCCTCGCGTCGACGCACGCGCGATGCGACACTCCCTCCGATGGCGTCGCGGCTGACGTTGGTGTTCATCCGTCGCGTGACGTCCGTGGGCGATGCGCCGACGCGTGTGAAACTCTGTTCGGAATTCCTGGCGTCGCTGACGGCACTCGAACGCGATCACTTGCTGCGTGAGTGTGCGGAGCTGGCCGGCCTGCGTGACACCAACGCGCAGGTCACGCTGCTGGCGCTCGTCGAGGCCGTCGAAGTCGCGCGTCCTCGGGCCACGCGTGGGGGGCGCCGGGTTCGGATGGACGTGGCGGTGGATGGAGGTCCCTCGGCGGAGCCGGGCGACGAGGATGCCGCGCTCGCGCTCGACGCGGAGCCACTCCCGGAAGATCCGAGCAAACTGCGCAATCCGGACTGGGGCTTCGGCCGTCCGCTGACGCTGGGCGAGCGAAAGAATCTTGCCCGGAGACCGCAGCGCAAGATCATCGATCGCGCGCTTCGGGACGGTCACCCGGACGTCGTGCGCGAACTGCTGGTCAATCCTCGGCTGACGGAGAGTGACGTCGTGCGGATGTGCGCGACGCCCGGTGTTCGGCCCGACGTCCTCGAACGCGTGTTCGCTGCGCCGCGGTGGGCGTGCCTGCCGCGTGTGCGAAAATCGATCGCCGCGAATCCCGTCGCGCCGGTGCACATCGCGCTCGCACTCGTTCCGCTGCTGTCTCGCGGCGACCTGCGCGAGTTGGCCGCCGACGCGCGCCTCGCACCGGCCATTCGCTCGCTCGCGCTGCACGTTCTTCGACGCCTGCCGCCGACGCCCCGCGGCCCCGTGCAGATTCACTGACCCGCGGCGACCCGCCGTGCGATGTCCGCGATCGACGCGTGAACCTCGTGCGCGCCGGCGTCCTCGAGTTGCGCCCGATCGTACGTATGCGCCACGGCCCAGACCCGCAGCCCCGCGGCGAGTGCGGCCTCGATTCCCGCCACGGAATCCTCGATCGCGATCGCCCGTCCGGCCTCGACCGGATGCCCCAGCGAGCGCAAGCGTCCCACGGCTTGGACATAGCCTTCGGGATCGGGCTTGCACACCTGCACGTCCTCCGCAGCGACGACCACCGGCACGCACGATCGAACGCCCATGATGTCGAGCGCCAGTTCGATCTCCGCGCGCAGCGCACCGGAAACGATCGCGATCGGTGCGCGCTCGACGGCGGCGCGCACGGCGTCGACGGCCCCCGGAAAAATGCGCAATCCCCTGCACGCACGCTGCAGGTAGATCGCGGCCTTCTGCTCGATCAGGTCGGCAATCTCCCGGGCGACGAATGTGCGCCCGGCGTCGCGGAGGACGGCTTCGAATGCTCCGCGATCGTCGAAGCCCAGGTAGCGCTCGGCGTACGCCGCGTCCGTGATCTGCAGGTCGAGGGGCGCGAGGACGGCGTTGAACGCCTCCAGGTGCACATGCTCGTCGTCGACGAGAACGCCGTTGAAGTCGAATAGAAACGCCTGGGTCACAGCAGCCGGAGTGTAACTGCGGGCGGGCGCGGGAGGGGGAACTTGGTTGTCGTTGACGCGGCGAACGGGAAAAACCTACGCTTCCACGATCCGAAGAAGGAGCCGTGGATGACCGCGCCGATCGTGCTGATCGTCGACAGCGACGCCGAGTTTGCAGATGACATCGGCCGGATATTTTCGGCGGTTGGCTACGAGTCGCGAATCACCGACGACGGCCAGACGGCGTTGGACATCGCCGGGGCGGAGCAGCCGTTCCTGATTCTGCTTGCGATCGAATTGCCCAACAAGGCCAAGAACGGTTTCGCGGTCTGCAAGTCGCTCAAGAAGTCCAACGAGCTCAAAGACATCCCGGTCATTCTCATCGCGGAGAAGACGCCTCAGGAAACGCTCGATCAGCACGCCAAGCTGAACATCCGCGCGCAGGACTACGTTCACAAGCCGATGACGGCGTACGACCTGTACGAGCGCTGCCGCTTGCTCATCGAGCTGCCGCCGTACGAAGGCGAGGCTCCGGCGCCGCTCGACGACGGAGTGCTCGTCGACGAGGAGATCGCGCTCGACGACGCCGTCGTGGTCGAGGAAAACGAGCAGGTCCCGACGTCGCCGCCGCCGGCACGCCCGCACGACATCGATGCCGAGAGCGACGCGTTGGCGGATGCAGCGTTCGACAAGATCATCGTCGACGACGACGGAAAACCGCACGCCGATCTGACGGCCACCGACGCGACCGCCGATGCGCGCCCGCCGTCCGTGCCCACGGGTTTCGAAGAAGACTCGCCGGCGACGCAGATCATGCAAGTGCCGCCCGCCGCACTCCTGGCCGCACGGATGGTCCCGGCGCGATCTGCCGCGGCAGAGCCGGCGAAAGCGCCGAAATCCCCCCCCTCGGAATCTCACGGTGATCCGGGGCACGTGTCGTCGCCACCCGCGCGGGCGTCGATCCCGCCGCGTCCCGGGTCGTCCGATCAGCAAGTCGACCGGCTGCAGCGGCGCATCCACGATTTGGAGACGCAACTCGCGACGGCCCAGGCTGCGGCCAAAGAACGCGACACGTTGAAGTCTGAAGTCGAGCGACTGCGCATCGACAGCGACGAAGTGCAGCGACTGACCCGCCAGCTCGAGGAAGTGCGGACGAAGTCGGCCAAGGGCGGTGGCGTTTCGACCCGCGAGGCGCTCGAGTTGCGGGAGTCGCTCAACCGTCGCGAGAAGGAAGTTCTCAAGCTCAAGGACGAATACGGCGTCAAGGAACGGCAGACGGCCGAGCGCGTCACGGCGCTCGAACACGAAGTGGCCGACCTCAACGAGAAGACCCTCACGAAGGAGCGCGCGATCGCGGACTTTGAAGAGCAACTCGCTGCGGCACAATCGGACGTCGAACGCCTGACCGCGGAAGCAAAAACAGCGAAATCCTCGGGCGAGCGGACCGCGGCGACGCTCGCAACACGCGAGCAGGAATTGGCGACCGTCACGCGGGAACGCGACGAGGCGCGCGCCCGGGCCGACGAAGCCGAGAACACACGCGATGCACAGAGTGCACAGGACGCGGGCGAAATCGACCGACTCACGGCCGAGCTCGAAGCGTTGGGTGCGAGTTCCGCCGAGGCGCTCGCAGCGGCCCAGGCTGATTTCACGGCGAAGACCGAGGAAGCGGCCCACGCCCACGAAGCCGCGCTGAACGCGCTGCGCACGGAGCACGAACGCGTGTTGAACTCCGAGCGCGAGGCGCACGCTGCGACCCGCGCGCGGCTCGAGAGCGAGGCGGCGAAAGCCCGAGACGACCACGCCAAGGCCGTGGCGAAGTTGGAGAGCGAAGCGAGCGCTGCCCAGGCGAAGCTCCGCGAGGATCACGCCGCGGAACTCGCGTCGTCGAAGCAGGCACACGCCGACGAGGCCCGCGATGCGGCCGCCGAACACGCCAAGGCGGTCGCCGCGCTCGAGGCGGCACGCGACGAGCACTTGGAAGCGTTGGAGAACGAAAAGGCTGCGCGCGCGGCCGAAGTTGCGGAATTGCAGCGTGCAAACGAGTCTGCATCGAAGAGCGCCGCGGACACACACGCGGCCGCGATCGCCGCGCTGGAGAAACAACACACGGCGGAGCAGAAATCCGCGGCGGACACTCTCGAGAGCGCGCGCGCTGCGCACGAGGATGCGACTCGAGCGGCGCACGCGCAGCACGCGGCGGCGGTGGGCGAGTTGGAGACGCGCGTCGGCGAAATGGAAGCGACGCTCCTGTCGACGAAGGAAGCGCTGGACGCGGCGCAGGCGGAAGTCGAGCGTCTCACGGCGGAACTCGGGGACGCCGGACGTCGGCTCGAACGCGCGGGTCAGCGGTCGGTGCGGGATGCGACGCTGCTGGAGAAGACCAAGCGCGCGCTGTCGATTGCGCAGGCGCTGGTGGAAGAGACCGAGCGCGACGACGACGGCGCTGCGGCGACGTGAGAACAAGGTAGCGAGCGTTCTGCGTCGACACGTGGCGGTGAGCGCGTGTCCCGAGCGGAGCTACCACTCGATGTCGAGCGGTCGCGGCGTTTCGCCCGGGCGCTGTCGAATCCGCGCCGGCGAACCATGGGACGGGGTGTCACTCAGTTGCGTCGCGATGAACATCTCCAGCCGCGCGATGGCGTCTTTGCAGCGATCGTTCAGCGCCGCGGCGCTCGTGTCGTCGAACGCGCGGATGCGAACCCGCCGCGTGGGTTCGTCGTACCACCAGTTGGCCGCGACCTCGCCGTCGATCACGACGCTCGGCGCGGGGGAACCGTCTCGCATTCGCGCGGCACGGAGATTCGCGGCGCCCACGCGTCCGACCATGGCGACGTCGAGCCACGGATCGCGCATTGGCAGGAGATGCACGCCGAGCGCTGCAGGAACCGCGGCCGGCTCCGCATCGGGCTCGATCAGGAACGCGCCGTCGAGTCCCTCGATCTCGATGCTCTTCGGTCGGAGTGGCCTGAATGCCGACGCGGCGCGACCGGCGGCGATTCCCATCGCGGCCGCGAATGCCTTCAGTTCGAGCGGACCGTGCGCGCGAAGCCAGCGCGCCGCGATGGAATCCACGGCGTCCGCCGCGGCGGGGATCGTGCGCGGATGCGGATCGATGGACCATGTCGCCACGGGGCGATCGAGTCGTCCATCGCCCGATCCGCGCGACACTTCCCCGAGAACCCACATGCGCCGCAGCACGAGCGCGGCAACGGTGGCCAGACCGTTCTTCACGCCCGCGGCACCGAGGCTGCGGAGCGCACGGGCCGAGAGCACTCGGGCGAGGCCGTCCGGCGAGCGCGGGACGGCGAGTGCCGTGCGCAGCGCTTCGTGGGCGTGGTCCAAGTCGCCGGTGGGCAGCGCTTGGAGCGCGGCGATTCGCGCTTCGCGTGACGCAAAGTCCGCGAGTGCGAATGCGCGCGCGACGGGCGCGTCGGCGGTCGGCACGAGCCAGGTGCTTCCCCGCGGCCCCGGAACGACGGCAAGTTCGCCTCGTTCGCCGAGCGAGCGCGCGAGTTCGGTACGCGTGGCGACGATGCCGCGCGCGAGCAGCGCGAAGTACGGCGTGGCCCCGGAGGTCATCGGGATCCACCCGATCTCGCCGACGATCCCCGCGGCACTCGCCGGGCGCGTGCGTTGAGGCGACGGGAGCAAGTGCTGTCGCTCGAGCCACGCCTGTCGTGCCTGTGCCAACGTCCAACGCATTCAGTTCACCAGTACCGTACGTTGTCTCAATCTACCGCGTCGCGACGAACCGGCAACGCTCACGGGAAGACCAGTACGGCGTTCTCGCCCCGCGCGCGGATCTGCTCGTCGATGTGCTGGACGATCCGATCGCGCCGTGTCAGCACCGCGCGGATTTGTGTTTCGCCCAGCACGCGGCCCATGCGGTCGCGAGACATTTCTTCCGCGATGCGCTCGGCGGTCAGCGCGCGCAGCGCCGCGACGAGGGACCGTGGAAACCGTCCGATCGATCGAAGCAGCTCGTCCTGCGCCCGCGGTTGCGAGCCGAATCCATCCGCACCGACGGTGAACGAGGCGCCGTTGTCCATGATCAACATCGGGCCGGGCGGTTGATCCCGCAGGCGTTGACGCAAGATGTTCCCACCGCTCCAGCGATCGACGTTGTTCACCAGAAAGTCGAACAGCATGAGCCGTGACAAATCCGCCGCGAGTTCCGCATCGCCCGGCGCGATCGGTCGCGTCGCGTCGAGAAGCGCTGCGTGGCGCTCGGTGCCCGGGACGTTTTCGAGCGGCCCCGGAACCCAGTAGATCAGCGCGCCGGAAACGTCGTCGCCGCGAGAAATGACTTCGTGCAGCACGCGCTCGGAAAACGGCGCATCGCCCGACGCGTCCGCGCTCTGCTGCAATGCCGCGCGTGGCACGGTGCGTCCGCACGCCGGCGGCACGCGATGCAGACCCAGCAGCCGCGACATTCGAAACGCAGCGATTTCCGCGCGGAAATTCGCGACCGTGTTCGTCTGTTGCGGCTTGAACAACCCGCGCCCGCCGTCGAACCACACGCGAAACGAAATCGTGCTGCCGCCGCGGTTGCGTTCGTACCGTGCGATCGCGCCGTCGCAGATCCGTCGCAGGATGGCCGTGTCGTCCCCGCCGAGAAATCCCTGCCACGGCACGCCCGCGTCGGGAATGCCCGCCCCGGGCGCGGTCGTTCCCTGCGCATGCACAGAACCGACGGTCGCATCCGCGGATTGCGGAACGATGTTCGCGGTCGGCGAACTGTCTCCGGAATGTCTCGCGTCCGGCCGCTCCCGGGTGTACGGCGCGGCTCGCGTGTCCTCGGGCCGACTCACGCGCGAACGCGGACACGCGGCGAGGATCGCGGCCGTCGCAAACGTCACGATCGGCGGCGGCGGTTGACGCATCCGGCGCGCTGTGGCACTTCGTCGCCGCGTCGGCGGATTCCATTGCGCCCGGTCAACCCGCAGGGACACCCAGTTCGGGTTTTCGCCATCGTCTCCGTTGGGACGGTGCTTGGACAGGAAGAGCATCGATGGCGGCGCCCTTGTACCACATCGCACCCATGACCGGACGCCCACGACATCGTGTCATCGCGCGCTTTGCCGCGGCGCTGTCGCTCGTCGTGATGTGCGCGGGCCGCGACGCGTGGCCGGTGGACGTGTGGACCCAACCGAATCCGGGCGTCCGCCATTTGCACCGAACGACGCCGGCACCCGCCGAGTTTCACGCGCTGATCATCGACTTGAACGTGCCCGGCGTGTCGATTCGGTGCACACCGTTGCGGGAGCGCTGGAAGTCGACGAGCCAGTACGCCCGCGACGCGCACCTTGCCGCGGCCATCAACGGCGGGTTCTGGGGGCTGTTCGGTCAGGGCGCGCAGGGGCTCGCCGCCGGCGCCGGGCAAGTGTGGTCCAGCGACGATACCGAGCTAGGGTTTTTCGCGTACGGGCGCGACGGGCACGCGTGGGTCTCGCGTCCGAGTGATGTCATCGAAGCCGGTCGTCGCGGAATCACCGACGGTGTTTCCGGACGGCCCCTGATCGTCGATCGCTCGCGAATCTCGGACGAGCTGGCTTCGTTTCCGCGGACGTACACGCGCGAGCCGCGAACGGTCGTCGGCGCGTCGCAAGACGGCCGCACCGTGATCCTCGCCACGGTCGACGGCCGGCGCGCGACCAGTCACGGCGGCACGCTCGTGGAAATGGGCGAGTTGCTGATCGAACTCGGTGCGTACCGCGGGATCAATCTCGACGGCGGCGGATCGACGACCATGTTCGTGTCGAACGAAGGCGGAGTCGTCAATCGTCCGAGCCGGGGTTGGGAACGCGAAGTCGTCAACCACATCGGCGTCGTCGCACCCGCGCCCCCCCCCGTAGTGAGCGGTTCGGTCCAGCCGCCACCGACCGTGACAGAGACGCCACGCGATGTCGTTCAGCGAGCGCTCGCGCATCGTTCCCATCGCATGCCCGACGACCCGGACGCGAGCGACGGCACCGTGCGCGGTTGGTTTCGCACGCGGTTCGGTCGCTGGATGGTGATCGACCGGTTGCACCTCGGGCGCCACCGCGAACAAGTCGTGCCTGCGCTGTTCGTCATGGCGTTCGCCGTAGCCGCGCTCACCGTGTGGATCGTCGTTCGTCGCGTGCGACGCCGGATGCGCTCGCGCACCGCGCCGTCCCGCGAGCAGGTCGCGGCGTCGTGACGTCGCCGACGGAACTCGAAACGCATCTCGTGCGGCACGTCGGCCGCGCGATCGGCGAGCACCGACTGATCGACGACGGCGATCGGATTCTCGTCGCGATCTCGGGCGGAAAAGACAGCTACGCGTTGCTCCACTTGCTGCGCGTGATGCGATCGCGCGCGCCGGTGGACTTCGAGTTGATCGCCGTGCACGTCGACCAAGGACAGCCCGGGTATGACGGGCGGCCGATGGAAGCGTGGCTCGAGCGCGAGGGGCACCGCTTCGAGATCATTCGCGAGGACACGTACTCCGTGGTCGTCGACAAGGTCGCGGAGGGCAAGACGTACTGCTCGCTGTGTTCGCGCCTGCGTCGCGGGATTCTCTATTCCGCGGCGACGCGACTCGGGTGCAACAAGATCGCGCTCGGGCATCATCGCGACGACTCGATCGAGACGCTGATGCTGAATCTGTTCTTCGCCGGACGAATGGCGGCGATGCCGGCGCTACTCACGAGTGACGACGGCGCGCACCGCGTGATTCGCCCGCTGATCTATTGCGCCGAACGCGACCTCGCGCGCTTCGCGGAGGAGCGACGATTTCCGATTCTTCCGTGCAATCTTTGCGGTTCGCAGCCCAATCTGCAGCGCAAGCAGATCAAGGCGATGCTCGATCGGATCGAGGAGCACCATCCCGACGTTCGCGCGTCGATGCTGGCGGCTCTCGGAAACGTCCAGCCCAGTCACCTGCTCGACGCGAGGCTTTCGCGCACGGAGACGGACGCGCACGACGGACGCCGTTTGCCGGTGCTGCACGAGACTCCACGCGCCTGAAGACCGCGGCGCCGCGGTCAACGCAACATGGCCACGCCGGCGCCCTGGTGAACGGAAAAGCGATGGTCCGGCGTCACGCCCGTGATGCGTTCGATCGTGCCTCCGGGCCAACGGATCGAGACGGACTCGATCGCCGCCGTCGCCCCGAGTCCGACGTGCATCCACCGCGATGGTTGCCGATTCGCCAGCCCGCCCGTCAGTCGCACGTCGCGAAGGTACGTGCGTCCGCCCGCGACGAGTGTGATGCGCGCCCCGACGGCATCGCGATTGACACCGGGCGTCGTGCTGTCCAACAGCAATTCGACCCAGTGGTTCGAGTTGCGAAGCTGATTCAGATACGCGTGCGTGGTGCCGTTGTCGGAGCTGATGAAGTCCAGATCGCCATCCGCGTCGAGGTCGGACCACACGCCCGTGCCCGATCGAACGTGAATGCCGGTCTCGTACGTCACGTCGACGAAGTGGCCTGAATCGTTGCGGAGCACTCGCAGGTACCGCCCGTAGAACGACGCGATGTACACATCCAGGTCACCGTCGTTGTCGAAATCACCGAACTGCGCGTTGCCGTCGCCTTCGTTGTACTCGATGCCGACGGCCTCCCGGCGATTGACGTACGCGAATGTCGGCGGCCCCTGGTTGATCACGAACATCGTCGGATCGGCCCACGGCATGGTCCGCGGATGCGACAAGTTGCACAGAATCGCGTCGAAATAGCCGTCGCCGTCGAAATCGCCGAAGTCGCCGCCGTACGAGTGCCCGCCGGGATACTGGGCGCCGGCCTGCGTCGGGATGCCATCGTGATCGACACGGATCGTCGCAGCCACGTTGGTGAACGTCGAGTCGCCGTTGTTGCGGAAGAACAGGTTGTCCTGGAGTTGATAGTGACCGACGTACAGATCGGACCGGCCGTCGTTGTTCCAGTCGTTCCACATGACGCCGTAGACCGGATGTGGCGTTGGGATGTTCATTCGCACTTCCGCAGTTGCCTCGCGAAACGTTCCGTCGCCGTTGCCGTAATAGAACAGGCTCGGTTGCGTTTGCGGTTCTGGGTAGTGCCGGAGCCAGAACCCGACGAAGACGTCGAGCCGACCGTCGCTGTTCGCGTCGTCCATCGCGGCGGCGGCCGTCGGTCCCTGCACTTCGACGCCCGCCGATGGAACGCGCGTGAAATGCCCGCGCCCGTCGTTCACGAGGACGTGATGGAAAAAGCCCTCGTCGACAGTGCGGTTGCAGTTGTTGTCCAGGCCGTCGAGGATCTCCGTGGCTCCCGGGCGCACCATCGCCGTCGTGTCGTCGCAGTCGCCGGCGGCGATCGAAACGCCGTCCGCGTCCGTGTCCGCAGTGGACGTTCCGTCGTCCGTCGTGCCGTCGCAATCGTCGTCGAGGCCGTTGCCCGCCACTTCGCCGCCCGGTCGACGCGGCCGCACGCGTGGGTTGGTGTCGTTGCAGTCCCCTTCGAACAGCGCAACGGTGTCGCCGTCGTTGTCCGATTGGATGTAGACGATGGCAAACGCATCCTCGTCGCCGTCGTTGTCGAGGTCGCCGAACAGAAGCATTCGCGCGACTTCGTCTGCCGGGAACGGACTCGTGGGCGGGAGTGAGAAACCGCCGCGCCCGTCGCCCAAGTACGCAAACGGGCGATCGCCGCCCGGTGCCACGATGTCGTCGTTTCCGTCGCCGTCGAGATCGACGACATGAATGTTGCCGGACGCGCGGCCCTCGAACGTCGCGACGCCCGACCGTTGGAACGAGCGACTTGCAGGCGGCAGCGCGCACGCATAGTCGCCCTCGAGTCGCATGCGATAGTTGCCGGGCACCCCGTACGAATTGACGTCGCCGGGAAACAGCAAGAGTGCGTTGTTGTCGGCGCCCATCGGCACGCTCTCGATCGCGAGGAATGGCTCGGCGGTCAGGTGCTCGTACACGATGTGATAGAGCGCGCCCGGAGCGAGCACCGCTTGGGCCGCAGAAACGTCGATGTCCATGTACGTATTCGGATCGGCGGCCGTGACCTCGACCTCGACCGGCGGAAGAATGTCGATGCCTTCGACGTCGCTGACCGCCAGCGCGCTCGCCGGCGCCGAGCGTCCGAACGAGCGTTCCAGCCGGATGCGGGCGCGTCCGGTGCCGCGCGCGAACGCAACGCGGATTGTGCGGACGATGAACGGATGTTCGGGGATCACGGTCATCGATTCGACGGTGCCGGGTGGGATCGCACCCGACGGAATGGCGCGGCTGATGAAGCCCGAGTACATGCCCCCCGGCGGCGCGAGGCTCGCGGACTGCAGCGTCGTCGACCACGTGCGCGTCCCGCAGTAACGCCCGAGCGCATGCGAGACGGCCTCCGTATCGGGCGCCATCGCAGCGTCCGTGGCGGCGTCGACGGTCACGTCGCTCCCATCGAACGACACCTCACCGTCGTAGTCCGCATCCCGGGGCGACGGGATGCTCGGGCACCCCGCGAGCGCCGCGAGGACACCCGCGGCGAACAAGAAAGCCGTGGTTCGAGAGCGCATGCGCGACATTCTGCCCCATTGCGCGAGCGAATCACACGCCCGCTCGACGGCAACTCGGCTGGCAACGGCGGCGCTACGCCATTCGGTCGACGGCGTCCGTGGCGCAAAACCAGTCTTCGTCGAGGTCGGCCGGCTCGTGGCGGTCATCGGGATCTTCCGGAGCAGCGGGTTGCGCGCTCGGCCGAACCTCGATTCTCTGCACCGCTTGCAACACGGCACTGCGCGAAATCCGTCGCGCGGGGCGATCGAACCACGAGTCGTCCAATGGGTCGCTTGCGCGACGTACTTCGTCGGGGCGATTGGGCATGTCGATTTCGTTGCCGATGATCTGAGCGTCGTTCAACGGCGGACAACGCGGTACAATGCTCCGATGTGCTCGAGTTCCCGCGCGCGACCGACGCCCACCGTCGCGTGGATCGCGATGCTTCTCGGGCTCGGGTGCGCATCCTGTGCGGTCGCGGGGGCTTCAACTGACTCCGGCGATGCCGACCGGGAAGTCGGGATGGAAGGCGACGGCGCGTTGCGCGACCTGGTTGAAGAAGCGTCTCCGACTTGTCCGCCCCCCGTGACGATTCAAGCGCTGGCGTCCTGCAACGTCGAGTCGACGCAGTTCTGCGAGAGTCTCTCGGAGTGCGTCCAATGCTTCCCGAACACCTTCGTGAGTCACACGCCGATCTGCATGTGCCTCTCCCACGTGTGGCGCTGCACCCACGCCGACTGCAGTGCCGCAAGCCCCGGGTGCGGCCCCTACTTCGAGCGATCGTGCTCGAGGGGCGTGATTGTGTGTGACGCACGAGTTGACGACGCGAGCCCCGACGCTGCCACGACGGACGCGAGCGTCGACTGAGGACGTCTCGCACGCGCAGCCCCTTTCGCGCGGGCGCGGACGGGTGCACGATCGGCCCGCCATGCTCCTCGCGATTGACGTCGGCAACACGAACACGGTGCTCGGGCTCTACGATCGAGACCGGCTCGTCCATCACTTTCGCATCGAGTCCGCGCGTTCGAAAACCGCGGACGAATACCTCGTGCTGATCGAGTCGCTCTTCGCGATGCGCGGCGTCGATCGATCCGTGGTGCACGCTGCAGCGCTCGCCAGCACGGTGCCTGCGCTGGGGGACGTGTTCGCCCACGTCGTGCGCGACGGATTTGGATTCGAAGCCCTCGTCGTGGGTCCGGGTCTGAAATCGGGCATGCCGATCCTGTACGAGCAGCCGCGCGAAGTCGGCGCGGATCGCATCGTCAACGCCGTCGCCGCATTCGAACGCGTGGGCGGCGCCGTGATCGTCGTGGACTTCGGGACTGCGACCACGTTCGACGTCGTGAGTCCCAAGGGGGAGTATCTCGGTGGCGTGATCTGTCCCGGAGTGCAGATTTCGGCGGACGCGCTCTTCGTGCGCGCGGCGAAGCTTCCACGGGTAGAGATCACGCGCCCGCCGAAAACTCTCGGCCGCAACACGATTCACGCGATGCAGGCGGGCATCGTTCTCGGACAAGCGGCGCTCGTCGATGGACTCGTCGACCGATTGCGCGAAGAGACCAAGTTCGACCCGTGCCGCGTGATTGCAACTGGCGGCCTTGCGTCGCTGATCGCGCCCGCGAGTCGCACCATCGACGACGTCGACGATTGGCTCACGCTCAACGGCCTGCGCATTCTCTACGAACGCAACTCGAACTGATGTCGCGCCCTCGTCCGGTGCTCGGGCTCGTCGTCCTCGCGATTCTCGCGGGCGCAAGCATGCTCGTCGCACTTCGTGTGGGCGCAGCGCGCGGATCGCTTCTCGTCGCGTGGCGCGACCCGGCGAGCCTTGACCGCGCGGTCCTCGTCGCGCGCGGCGCTCGTGTCGTCCTCGGTGCGGTGGCCGGGGGTGCCCTCGCGCTCGTGGGCGCGGCGTTTCAAGCCCTCCTGCGCAATCCACTCGGTGACCCGTACGCGCTCGGCGTCTCGGGCGGTGCGGCCCTCGGCGCGACGCTCGCGGTCGTTGCGGGTGCCGGGGCGCTGCTGGTCCCCGCGGCGGCGTTTGTGGGTGCAACCATCGCAATGATCGCGGTGCTCGGTGCCGCGCGCGCACTCGGACGCGGGGGCGCGGCGACGTTGCTCATCTCGGGCCTCGTGTTCAACGCGTGTGCGAACGCGGCGCTCGCGTTGTTACGAACGATGGTCAGCGCGACCAAAGCGCAAGAGACACTCGCGTTGCTGCTGGGATTCGTCGCCGAAGAGCGTTGGTCCACGGTGGGCATCGTTTCGATCCTGGTGGCCGTCGGCTCGCTGGTCCTCTTCGCGTTTTCCAAAGCGATGAATCTGCTCACGCTCGGCAGCGAAAGCGCGGCGTCGCTCGGTGTGGACGTGCGCCGAGCGGAACTCGCCATCTTCGTCGCGGCGTCGCTCGTCGTGGGCGGCGTGGTGAGCGTGTGCGGCCTCATCCCGTTCGTCGGGCTCGTCGTGCCGCACTACGTTCGCTCGTGGACCGGTCCCGACCATCGCGTGCTGCTCCCCGCTTGTTTCCTCGGCGGCGCAGCGCTGCTCGTGACAGCCGACCTGTGCACGCGGCTCTTGTTCATTCGCCTCGGCAGCGAGCCTCCGGTCGGTGCGCTGACGGCGCTCGTGGGCGGTCCGTTCTTCTTCGTCGTGTTGCGACGGATGCGGACGGGCGGGTGACGTTCCGCGGGCTGAAGCCCCCGGCAACCCGCGGAGGCGATGGTCGATCAGGTTCGGTGCGTGGGAATTGCCGCTTGCTCGCGTCGTCGACGGCGATGTCGATGGACGTCCATGGTGGCGCTCACTCCGCCCGCGGCAAAACGGACTCGATGTCGATCGGCCCGTCGCCGGGCTGCGACAACGCATCGCGCAGGCCCTGCAGTTCGCGCGCGTCGGGTGCACGCCGTGCGGCACGATCGAGCGACCGCCGCGCTTCGGGTCTCGCGCCGCGCGCGGCGAAGAACAGTGCATCGTTGAAGCTTCGCCACAAGAGAATCTCGTCGACGAGCGTGCGCGCGCCGCGCTCACGGTCGAGCAGCGCGCTCAATTGGTCCATGCGATTGAAATGTGCGGCGGATGCGCCCCGTACCGCGGCGAGCGTCGTGGGTTCGGACATCACCTGCGCAACGGGCCCGCGCGGAAGGACCACCGCGACGTCCTGCCGAACATTTCGCGGATCGAACTCGATGGCCACGACGCGGTCGACAGCGAGCGCCGACAGCGTCCGCGCGGAGAGTCCCCGTTCCGGGCGCAAGAGCCACGGCGTCAGCACCGCAGCGATCGCGCGGTCGCGCGCGATGACCGACTCGATCATTCCGGGATACCCAAGCAACGGTTCGGGCACGACGACGACATCGGGTCGCTCGCCTTCCACCAACATTGCGTAGCGCAGGCGGAAGACCGTCTGAGCTTCGTAGGCGAACAGCACCGTGCGTGGTGGCAGCGAAGACAACGTCGCAGTCGCGAGGGCCTCGGGCGCGTACGTCCGGTCCGCGGCCGATGCTTGCACCGCGACTACGCCGAGCCACGCGGGGAGCAAGAGCGGTCCGCCGATGAGCAGGGCCGCAAGTACGAGTCGCGCGGATTTCGACGGGCCCCGCGGCGGGGGGGGGGCCTCGGAAAGGGCTCGCGCGGATCCGACGGCGAAAGCTGCCGTGGCCAGCGCGAGCGGCACGATCGCGGGCACGAGGTAGCCCGCGGCGTCGGGGTTGTCGCGGACAAATCCGAGGTACGCCCGCGCGGCGCCGACGACCGTGACAACGAGAGCGAGTCGAAGCGCGTCCATCCGCGCACGAGGCGATCGCAACGCGAGGTACAATCCACCGACGGCGAACAGCAGTCCGACGGGCGTCAGGCTTTGACCGAACCAGTCGAGCACGTCGGCGAGGCGTCCCCCCGCGGATCCCGGGACACCGCGGCCGGTGTTTCGCGCGAAAACCCGAGCGGACGCGGTGTCGATCCAATCGCCAAACGTTCGCACCCGTGGCAGCGACGCGATCGCATCGGCGCGCATCGGCAACAAGACGTACGGCACCAATGCCAACCCGAAGAGCACCGCGCACGCCGTGGCCGAACGAACGGCTGCGCGACGGCGTTGCACGGGAGCTGCGCGCACGCGTTCGACGAACAGCCACAGGACCAGTGGCGACGCGGTCAGCGCGATGAAGTGATGGTTGGCGGCACCGAGCCCAAGCGCGAGTGCTGCGACGCGCACGCGCCATGCCGTGGCGCCGTCGTGCACGGACAGTGCGATGAGGACGGCGGCGAGCAGCGCTGCGAGTGCATAGACTTCGGCGCGCGTGGCTTGTCGAAATGCCGCGGTTCCCAAGGTTGCAACGAGCGACGCGGACAGCGCCGCGGCGATCTGCAACCGTGGGGAAACGCGGTCGCCGGCCACCCGGGCGGCGAGGACGCGAGCGGCGCGGAACATGAGCCAACTCACCGCGCCGAGGCACAACGCCGAGAGTATCGAAATGCGAAATGCCACGGCGCCCACGGGCAAGAGCGATGCAGTCGCTGCGAGCACGACGAACAGCGGATGTCCCGGCGGATGTGTGATTCCGAGCCCTGCCCCGGCCGCGGCGAGTTCGGGCGAGTCGTAAAAACCCATCCCGTTTCCCGCACACGCGATGGCGAGCGCGCACGGCACGACGAACGCGACGGCGCCGACGGCCGGGGCCGGGGGCAGATCCAACGCGATTGCGGGGGGGCTCGGCGTCATGGCAATGGCCCACCCGGCGGCGCGCCCTTCGGCTGGGAGATGTAAACCGTCGCGACCGCCCACGTCGATTTTCAAACCCTCTTTTCGCGCGAGCGTCGGAGCGACTATGCTTCGGCCCGAGCGCGGCTCCACCCACGGGGCCGTTGCAACGTCACAGAGGCAAAGACGTCATGCGTAGATTGCTGATCCTATCGTGCCTGGCTCTCGGAATTGGTTGCGCGGGTGCAGGGCGCTCGTCGGACTACACCTACACTTTCCGCGACGAAACCACGATGCGGCAGGAAACCCTGCGGCAAGGTGCGATGCCCGCAACGTTCACCTGGACCGGCGTCTTCCAGTCGCCGGAGATCGGAAACGTCGAGTTCGTGCAAACCGGCGAAGCGGTCGTCGGTCGCTACGAGTACGACCGGGGCTCGTGCCATGTCGTGGCGCGGATGGAGGGTCGCGTCACGGGCAACCTCGCCCGCGTTCGCTGGTCGGAAGATCACCGGGTGTGCGGCCGGCTCGCGCCGATCATCGGCCACGCGTACTTTCTGTTCTGGTCCGACGACGACGGACGTCGCGGACGAATCGACGGGGAGTGGGGCTACGGCGAAAACGAGCGCGGCGGCGGGCATTGGGGCGCGTTCCATCTCCGCAATCGCCAGCCCACGATGCTGAGCGAGAGCTCGGGGTCGTCTGGATCGTCCGGCTCGTCGGACACGTCCGGCTCCTCCGGGGGTTCGTCCGAGGGCTCGGGCGGCGGCGGATCGTCGGGCGGCTCGGGCGGCGGCGGATCGTCGGGCGGCTCGGGCGGCGGCGGACTGTAGCCTGAAGCCCGTAGCCTGAAGCCCGAAGCCCGTTTCCTACGTAGGCACCGACGCGTCGGCTTCCGTCTCGACGATCTTTGCAACGACGGTCGTCACGTTGTCTTCGCCGCCGTGAGCGTTGGCCGCTTCGATCAGCTTCTCCGTCGCACCACTTGGATCGGTCGCGGCGTTCACGACCTCGCGAATCTCGTCGTCGTTCATCATGGCGGACAACCCGTCGGAACACAGCACGTACAAGTCGCCGATGCGCGGCTCATCCGAGAACACATCCACCTGCACGCTCTCGGTCATTCCGAGCGCGCGGGTGATGACGTTGCGCGGCAGTTCGTCGCGTTGTTCCGGCGTCAGGTTCGGCATCGCGCGGAGATAGTCGTTGATGAGCGAGTGGTCCTGCGTCAGCAGCTCCAGGTGGCCTTCGCGAAGCCGGTAGCACCGCGAATCGCCGACGTGACCGACGTAGATGCGCTTGGCTTCGGGCGAAAACAGCATTCCCACGACCGTCGTGCCCATGCCTTGATGCTCGCGATTGCGGGAACTCGCTTCGTAGATCGACTTGTTCGCGATCTTGATTCCGGTGACCAACCGGTTCTCTTCGGCCGAAAGCGTCGGGTCATAGTGGAACGGCCACGTGGCGTCTTCCTTGGCCGTCGTGTTGAAGAACGCCGAGATCGTCTCGGTCGCCATTTTCGATGCGACATCGCCAGCCCGATGGCCGCCCATGCCGTCGGCGACCACAAAGAGACCGTGTTGCTCCAAGAGCACGAAGCTGTCTTCGTTATGCTCACGCTGGAGCCCGACGTCACTACGACCGGCAGCGATAACACGCATTCGACGCGCGAACCCTCGAGCACACGCAGCGTTTCACCTCACGGAACCAAGTGTCAAGCAAAGCCCACGGATTCACGTCTTTGGCTCGCGCATTTGGCCGCGGATATCGGGCTGCACGGCGGCATGCGGCACGTTCCTTGCTCGCCCTGCTCGACCGTGGAACGCGTCCGACGCGAATCGCCGATCGACGCGGGGCCGGAGATTTCTTACGCTGCTACCGTGGTCGGTGCGACCACTGGCGCAACAACGGAGGCGCACGATGTACCCGGCAGGAACGCACGTACAAGCGCAGTGGGGCGATGGGTTTTTCTACGGTGGAACCATCGTGCAGTTCAACGGAGCGCAATATCTCGTCGCGTGGGACGACGGTGACACGCCCGAGTGGGTTGACCAGTACGCGCTCACGCCGGACGGCGGCGGGATGGCCCCAGGTGTCGGGATGATGGGCGGAGCCGTGATGAAGGCCGCTGGCGGCATGATGGGCGGCATCGCGCCCGGCACGACGGTGCAAGCCGTGTGGAACAACGGCCAGTGGTATCCGGCAACGGTCCAATCGTTCGATGGCGTGAACTACCTCGTCGCGTGGCACGATGGATCCGCGCCGTCGTGGGTCGCGGCCAACATGGTGCAAGTCGCCGGCGGCGGCGCGTTCGGTCAGGTCGCTGCGGCGCCGATGATGAAGCAGGCGTTCGGGGGCGGGTACGGCCCGGGAACCCACGTGAGCGCTCAGTGGAGCGACGGTGGTTGGTACGGCGGGACGATCATCAACGTCGGATCGGGGATGTACGAGATCGCGTGGGACGACGGCTCGCCGCCGATGTGGGTCGGAAGCCATCAGGTCGCACCGGGCTGAGCGCGACCCGACCACAGTTCGCGCGGACTACGGCAGTGTGATCACGTCGAGCGTGTAGGCGCCACGCGCGCCGCCACCGCAGCCTGCCACCACGAGCCAGTACTCACCCACCGCGAGTCGCACGTCGATCCCGGAGTTGAGCTGATAGTAGTCGTCGTTGCACGACTCGCCGGCGCGCGGCGTGTTGCAGTCGGTCGCCGGCATCGCGGCGGTGTTCATCGGGCGGATGAACGCGACCGTGTCGAACGTCGAACCTTGCGTGCTGATCAACACGCGCCGCCCGCCGGCGCTCGTGATGCTGAGTCGGTAGATCGCGTCGGGCCCCGCGCCGCAGCCGCCGCCGCACCCGCCAGGCCGCACCGCGTTCGTGTTGAACGCCCCGGTGTTGCCCATGAACTGCCCACCGGCTTCCGTCACCATCGTGGGCATCGTGCACAGATCGTTGGTCGTGACCATCATCGGAGTGACCGCGGGCACGGTCGTATAGCGACCGCTCAGCATCCCGGCAGTCGAGGTCGTTCCGACGATTCCAGTGTACGTCGCCCCCGCGGTGAGTCCGCGGTATCGCTGCCACGCGCTTCCGTTGCCGGTCGACGTGCACGGCGGCACATTCGATCCCGCGACGCCGCACATCGCCTGCACTTGCAGCGCCGTTCCGCCCATCGTCGACGTGCCGAAGAAGACCACGTCGTTTCCGGCCGCCGGCGCAACGAAACTGAACACGGCGTCCGCACGGTTCATGGCGCTACACGTGAGCGCGTAGTCCGCAGCGAGGGTCGCCGTGTCCACGGTCGTCGCGGTGCCCGCCGTCAGCGCGACACCGGGACACCGATCGGCCGCGGGCGCCATCGTTGGCGCCGCGGTCATGACTTGCGCGACGATCGTGCGTCCCGGCGCGCCTATGTAGTCGACTGTGAAATAGTACGTGCCGGGCGCTTGGTTGCGAATGCGCCGTGTGATCGTCGCTCCGGCCATGCATCCCGGCAGTGCGGTAGCGCGGTCACCACACGTCGTGTTCACGTCCATCGAGAGGTTGCCGCCGCCACCGGTCGCCGAAGCCGAGATCGTGACGTCGCGCGCAGACGTGAGCGTGTAGGAGAACACGGCGTCGACATGGCCCGCGGTGCCGCCGCCGCACGTCGTGCCGTAGTCCGCGTCGACGACGAACATGGCCGTCGAAAGTGTTGCGGGCGCGCCGTCCGGCGTCACCGCGATGCCGGGACACATATCGCCCATCAGTCGTGGGCGAGGCATCGTGAGCATCGCTTGAACGATCGTCGGGCTGCTGCGGCCCGACGAGACTTGAACGTAATACGTGCCCGGCATCAGTGACGCGACTTGGATTCGCGCGACGCCGCCCATTGTGGCGCTGCTGTTCGAGCAGCGCAGTTCACTCGCAGCCATCCCACAGCCGGCCGCTGAATAGAGCGCGATCACGGCTGCGTCTCCGCCGGTCGGCATCGCCGTGAGCACGAGGTCTTGCGCCGTGGTGATCGTGAGCGGGACGATGCCATCGGGGCCTGCGCCGGTGGTCATTCCTTCGCAGCTCGCCGGGATGCCGGTCATCAGTCCGGTGAACGTGATCGTGTGGGCCGCGCCATCGGAAAGATTCGGACACGGACCCGGCGGCGTCGCGGGGCAGGTGTCGGTGATCCCGTTCGAGCACAGCGGACCGGCATCGACGGTGACGACGTCCGGCGGAACGACCACGTCGATCAACGGAATGTCCTCGACGAATCCATCCGGCGGAATCACGACGTCCATGTTCGCGTCGACGAGGCCGTCGTCGGTGACCGCGACGACGTCGTCGCTGTCGGTCGGAATCACGTTGTCGGGCAGATTCACCACGTCGGGCGACACGCCGTCGCCGACGACCACCTGGTCGGTGGGCGCGCCGTCAACGCTCCCATCGGGGCGTACGGCGCTCCCGCACGCGGAGATCGTCAGTGCGGACATCGTCAACCAGAACAGTCTGCTCGCGCGTTGCATCGATAGCCTCCGGAGAAATAAGAAGCCCAGCTCCAGCCGGTGGCGAATTAGACACCCCGCCACACGAGGGCGACAACTGGCGTTTTCCTGGAAACTTTCCATTACACGCAAACTCGGGGGCACGCTGGAAGGTCACCAGGAACTCGACCGCGCGCGCCCCTCACCTTGTTGCGCGATTCTCTGATAAGCGTTCATGGACCATGGCAAGACCGAAGCGACCGCGCCCGCATCGCTCCGGCGGACCGCGCGTGAGTCCGATTCCGAAGACGCCCGCGATGGTCGTTTCGTCCGCGTTTGCGCTCGCTCTCGGCGCACCGGGGTGCGCGAGCGCCCCAACCCCGCCGCCGCCCACGTCGCGACAGCAGTACGTGCAGACGCCGATGTCGCCGTCACCGCTGCCGCCACCGATGCGGCCCGTACCCACGGATCCGCCGCCGATGCCACCGCCGCCGACGGCGCCGATGGTTCTGACGGTTCCGGACAACGTTGCGCCCCCGCCGATGCGCCCGAACCCGAACGAAGTGCCGACGATCGCGCCGATGCCAGCGCCGATGCCGCCGCCGCCCATGGTCCTTCGTCGCGCGCCGATGCCGCATCCACTCCCGCCCATGCCCCCGATGCCGCACTCGACGACGCCGAAGCTGACGAACACGCGCAGGCGGTGAATTACGGCGCCGTTCGCGGGACGTCCAGCCGCGCGAGTTCCTCGGCCCAGGCGTCGTACGCCGTCGCATTGGGATGCAACCCATCGTCGGCGACCATCGTGGCGCGTGCTTGTCGCTGCATGAGCGGGAACAAGTCGACGTATCGCCCGCCGATCGTCGACACTTCTTCGCGAAGGACGTCGTTGAACGCACGAATGCGAGCGACGAGGTCCTCTGGCGAGCCAAACGCTGCCGCGATGGGGGACGACGACCAATCGGGTTGCGGCAACGCAACGACCGAACGTCCGACGACGCCGGCCGCTGCGAGCGCGGCGAAAATTCGACGAACCTGTGCGCGGTATCGCGTCGCGTCGGAACCTCGGACAATGTCGTTCGCGCCGATCGCAAGCGTCACGATCGTCGGGCGAAACGCGGCGACGTCGGGAATCTCGCGATCGAGAACGTCCTGCGTCGTGAAACCGTTGCGAGCGGGAATGCGAAGCTCCACCTGCAGTCCGCGCTCCCTCCAACGGGCGGCCAGTCGAGCGGGGAAGGACTGCTCCGCGGACGCCCCCGTGCCGACCGTGAATGAATCCCCGAGTGCGAGATAGCGAACGCCTCGAGCGTCGCTCGCGACTCCACCGGCCGGCGCCGACCTCACGGCAGACTCCGCGGCACGCGGCGTGCGCCGACAAGCGTTCGCGAGCACGAGGACGCACAGAAGCGCCGCGACGCCTCTGACCTTTCCGCGCCGATCGCGAGAGCCGACGAACACGGGCGCATCGTACCGCGGGAATTCACTCGCGCGCTTGACACCACGCGTCTCCCCTCCGAGCATCGCCGGCCCCACGATGTCTGTGTTCACCCTGCGAACCGATTTCGCCCCGCGCGGCGATCAGCCCAAGGCGATTGCTTCGCTCACCGAGGGCGTCCTCGCGGGCCAGCAACATCAGACGCTCCTTGGCGTTACGGGCAGCGGGAAGACGTTCTCGATCGCGAACGTCATCGCGAACACGGACAAGAAGACGCTGATCATGGCGCCGAACAAGACGCTCGCGGCGCAGCTCTTCGGCGAGATGCGCGAGCTGTTTCCCGACAGCGCCGTCGAGTACTTCGTCAGCTACTACGATTACTACCAGCCCGAAGCGTACCTTCCGTCGACCGACACCTTCATCGAGAAGGACGCGATGATCAACGACGCGATCGATCGCATGCGCCACTCCGCGACGCGGTCGCTGCTCTCGCGCAAGGACACGATCATCGTCTCCAGCGTTTCGTGCATCTACGGCATCGGCGCGAGCGAGTCGTACGTCGGGATGATCGTCGAGTTGTCCGTCAACGACGAGTATCCGCGCGACCACCTGCTGCGTCGTCTCGTGGACATGCAGTACGAGCGCAACGACGTGGATTTCCATCGTGGATCGTTCCGCGTGCGGGGAGACATCGTAGAGATCTTTCCCGCGTACGAGGAAAGCACCGCGATCCGCGTGTCGTTCTTTGGCGACCAGATCGAGGACATCGCCGAGATCGACCCGATGCGCGGCAAGATCATGCGGAAGATCCCGCGCACCGTGATCTACCCCGGCTCGCACTACGTCACGCCGAAAGCACTCCTGTCGCGTGCGATCAATTCCATTCGCGACGAACTGCGCGATCGTCTGCGCGAGCTGGACAGTCAGAGCAAGCTCCTCGAGCGCGAACGTCTGGAGCAACGAACCCTCTACGACCTCGAGATGCTCGAACAGATGGGCTTCTGCCACGGGATCGAGAACTACTCGCGGCATCTCTCGGGACGCGTGGCCGGTGAGCCCCCGCCGACCTTGGTCGACTACTTCGGAAAGGACTTTCTGCTCATCCTCGACGAGAGTCACCAGACCGTCCCGCAGATCGGCGCGATGTACAAAGGCGACCGCGCTCGCAAGGAAACGCTGGTCGAGTACGGCTTTCGACTCCCGAGCGCTCTGGACAACCGGCCCTTGAAGTTCGAGGAGTTCGAAGGCCTCGTTCGCCAGTGTATCTATGTCAGCGCGACGCCGGGGGACTACGAACTGAAGCACTCGGGCACGCGGGTCGTCGAACAGATCATCCGACCCACCGGTCTCACGGATCCCCAGATCACCGTGCGGCCCGTCGAAGGGCAGGTCGACGATTTGCTCGGCGAGATTCGCAAGCGCGTCGAGCGGGGCGAGCGCGTGCTCGTGACGACACTGACCAAGCGCATGGCCGAGGATCTCACCGAGTACTACCAAGACCTCGGCGTGCGTGTTCGGTATCTTCACTCCGACGTCGAGACGCTCGAGCGCATCGATATCCTGCGGGATCTACGCCGCGGCGAGTTCGACGTTCTCGTCGGGATCAACCTGCTGCGCGAAGGTCTCGATCTTCCGGAAGTCTCGCTCGTCGCGATTCTCGATGCGGACAAAGAGGGCTTCCTGCGATCGGGCCGGTCGCTCATCCAGACCATCGGTCGCGCCGCGCGAAACGTGAACGGCGAAGTGATGATGTACGGTGACTCGATCACGGCGGCGATGAAGTTCGCGATCGGCGAAACGGATCGTCGGCGGGCCATCCAAGCGGCGTACAACGTAGTGCACGGGATCACGCCGCAGACCATCGTGCGCGCGATTCTCGACTTCTCACCGGGCGCAGGCACGGGCGACTACGTGAACGTTCCGATGCGTCGCGCAGGCGAAAAGGAGACCCGCGAGGGCGAGTTGGATCTCGCTGCGCAGATCTTGGAGATGAAAGCCGAGATGCTCGCCGCCGCGGAGGCCCTGGACTTCGAGCGAGCGGCATCGATGCGCGATCGAATCCGAGCCATGGAGCGCAGCGGAGACGCAGCGGGAGGGGGAGCAACGGCTGAATCGCGCGACGCGGCCGGCGCGACTCCGAAACGATCGACGGGTTTCGGCGGCGGGGGCCGGCGCGGGGGCGGCGGCCGAGGGCGCGGGGGACGGGGTCGAAGGTGAGGGCTCGCCGCCGGCGCTACCAGGTGAGGTAGGTCTGGTCTTTCAGCTCTTTTTCGTACTCGGCTAGCAGGCGCATCCCTTCGGTCGGCTTGAGCTTGTCCTGCTTGATGTTCGCGTCGACCTGCGCCTTGATTCGCGCGGCGAGATCGTGCGGCTCGTACTGCGTCATGTGCAGCACTTCGGCAATCGTGTGCCCCTCGATGGTTTCCTCGAGGTAATAGCCGCACTCTTCGTCCTCATCGAGGAACACATGCACTTCGTGGACGCGACCGAAGAGATTGTGAATGTCGCCCATGATGTCTTGGTACGCACCCGTCAAGAAGATCCCCAGGTAGTACGGCGCGGCGGGTGATCCGTCGGGGTTTCGCGCGAGGCGGTGCAGTGGCATCGTTTCGCTGCCCTGCCAACGATCGATGAACCGGGAGACCTTTCCGTCCGAGTCGCAGGTGATGTCCACCAGCGTGCTGTCGAGCGACGGACGCTCCGCGAGACGGTGGATGGGCACGATAGGAAACTGCGCGCCGAAGGCCCAGTGGTCGAGCAGCGACTGGAAGACCGAAAAGTTGCAGATGTGCTGCGACGCGAACTGTCGATCGATCTCGGCGAGATCCTCGGGCACCTCCGCCGGATCCATGCGTTTGACCGCGACGCGAATCTTGTCGGCCGCCCGCCAGAACAGCGACTCGACGCCGGCCTTCACTTCGAGGTCGAGCAAGCCAAACTCGAACATCCGCTCGGACTCTTCCTTCACTTGCAGCAGGTCGTGCCACGACTCGGCGACGTTGCGTTCGGAGATCTGTTCTTCGACGTCCCGCACCGCGCGGGTGAGCTTGTGCTCGGGAATCTCCGACTCGATCGACGCGGGCAACGACCGCTCGATCGCGCCGAATGCTTCGACCACCAGCACAGCATGGTTGGCGACAACCGCACGGCCCGACTCGCTCACGATGTTCGGGTGGGGCACGCGTTCTTCGTCGCACACGTCGGCCACGTTCCAGACCACGTCTCGCGCGTATTCCTCGACCGAGTAGTTCATCGACGCGTGGAAATTCGATCGCGACCCGTTGTAGTCCACGGCGAGTCCACCGCCCACATCGAGATACTCGATCGGGTGTCCACGCTTGCGCAGCTTCGCGTAGTACCTCGCGGCCTCCCGCACGGCGCGCTTGATGATCAGAATGTCCGGGACCTGCGACCCGATGTGAAAGTGCACGAGTTTGAATGCGTTGCCCATGCCCGCTTCCTTCAGCAGGTTGGTGGCCTCCAGCACTTCCGACGTCGACAATCCGAACTTCGCATTCTCGCCGCCGGACTCCGCCCACTTCCCAGCACCGCGCGTCACGAGCCGCACGCGAATGCCGATTTCGGGCTCGACGTTCATCTCTTTCGAAATCTGGATGATCGACCGGATCTCCGACAGCTTCTCGGCGATGAGAATCACCTTCTTGCCCAGCTTGCGACCGATCATTGCCATGCGGATGAACCGCGGGTCTTTGTAGCCGTTGCAAATGATCAACGACTCCGTGTCCGTGTGCATCGCGAGTCCGGCCATGATCTCCGGCTTCGATCCCACTTCGAGCCCGTAGTGAAACGGACGACCGGCCTCCAGAATCTCTTCGACGACTTCCCGGAGCTGATTGACCTTGATCGGAAACACGCCACGGTAGACGCCACGATACTTGCTCTCCGCGATCGCGCGGTTGAACGCCTCGTTGAGCACGCGGACGCGATGGTGCAGCATGTCCTGGAATCGGATCATCAGCGGAGTCTTCAAGCCCTCGACGCGTGTCGCTTCTTCCACGACGTCGAGGATCGCGATGCTCCCGCCGCGGTTCGGAACCGGACTCACCGTGATTCGACCGTCCGTCGAAACGTTGAAGTGTCCGCCGCCCCATCGGTCGAGCAGGTACATCTCGCGCGCGTCGTCGATGGTCCAGTTGTCGTCCGCCGCAGGCGCCGCCACCGCCGGTGAGCGAGTCGTCGCGTCCGCGGTGTCGTTCGCGGGCTCGGTGCCAAGCGTCGCGGGCTGCGCGCCTTCGGGATCCTCGCTCAAGCGCTCTACTCCTTCGATGCGTTGCAACGGTCGCTGCGGAGAGGTGCCGGGCTCGTGCCATCGGCGCCCCGAGAGTACAGGAACCATCGCCGAGTGCATCCATCCGTTGAGGGGTTCGTGACGTTTGTCTCCCCGGCCGAGAGGCACCGACCATTCGGGCGATCCGGAACCGTGCCGGCGTCGCGAGGCTTCACGCGTCGTTTTAGGGTCACTGCACCGCGGTGCGCGCGACCATCACATGGATTCTGACGACGAATCATCAGGCCGTTTCCGCGGGCGCGGCGGCGATGCAGTTCAACCCGATCTGTCCGTAGTATCGTCCGAACGGTCATCCGCCGCGCAGGCAGGGCAACCGTGAACGACGAATCCTCCCCCGACGATCTCGACCTACAGCCAATGAACACCGGTCGATATCGGCCGGTGATCATCGGGATCATCGTGCTCGCGATCGGTGTGGGCGTTGCGCTCGCGGTCACGCGCAAGTTCAACGCAGCAGATCGCGGGACCCAGTTGCGCGTCGCCGCGACGGCGTGGAACGCGTTCCAGCGTTGCCTCATTGGAAGCTACGAACCGCACGGCGAGTCGATCGCTGCGCGTGTGCGGCGCATCGAGATCGGAATCCCGATTTCCCAGCGGCACCCCGACCTCGTTCAACACGGGACGGCGTGGCCGTTTCGTTGCGCCGGCTATGCAACCCGGATCACCCACGCGATCTTCGAATCGCACTCGGAAGAATCGAACCACCGCTTGTTGATGGCGTTGGCGTCGCGCGCCGCCACGGCCTTGGACGAGGGCGAGCTGCGAACCGGGCGCAATCAACGCCTATCGTACATCGACGAACTGTTCGAAGTCGCACGACGCGCCGCGCTCCCGCCCGGTGAACCCGCAAGAAATTCGGTCCCACCCGAGCCGGGCAATCCGTTGACGCCGCGCGCGATGACTCCGCTGTTCCAGGGCGTCGACGCCGCGCAGTTCCTCGCGCAGGACCCCCAACCGGGACGCGCACTGCATGTTGCGGTCGGCGGCGCGCACCGCAGGTTGTGCGAGTCGTTCCCCGGAACGGACGCGGCCCGTGCGTTGACAACGATGCGGTGTACGGAACTCGATGCCATCCCCGCAGGCGTTCCCGTGGCCGTGCCGCCGGTCGCGGACGACATCGCAGGATGGGTCTTCGGAACACCGAATGCGCAGGGCCAGTTCGCGCTCTACCGACTTGGCGTGACGCAACCGCTGCGCACGGGCGATGTCGCCGAGTGGATCGACGGACCGCGCGATGCGCCTCGCGTCGTGTCCCTGGTGAGTGGCCCGGCCCCGGTTGCGCCCGGCGCGCGACCGCGCGGCGGTGAGGACGAAGTGCGTTGGCGCATCGTTCGAACTCTGGTGACGCAACGGCCGCCGCCTCGGACCGACGGCGGTACGAACGCACCCGTGGAGATCGATCTGGCGCTTCCAGAACCCGCGAGCCTCGATGTGCTCCATCCCACGATCGTTGGCGGTTTCGTTTTCGTGGCGCACGCGGCGCCGGCGTCCGCGGGAGCTGGCGGCGGTGGCGGGGGAGATGGCGGCGGGATCGACGTGGCCGACGGCGCAACCGACGCGGCGATCGACACCGCGGCCGACGGTGTCCGGGGCGACGCGTCCGCTGCGGACGCGGATGGATCGTTTGGCGACGGCGCGTCCGCACCCGCCGCCCCGCTGGGAGGACCGGCGACGCTGTATGCGCGAACACTCGAGGGCGATGCCAGCGCACGCTTCGAGCGGGTCGGGACGCTGCAAGACGTCGCGCGCGGAGCGAGCGCGGAGAGCTGTCGCACGCAAGAGACGACGGCCATCGCGATTCGCAGCCGCGACTCGGTACACGTTGTGTTTTCGACGAACGGCGCGTGGAGTGCGCCAGTTCACGCGGACATTCCGCCAGCAACGCTTACGTGCCACGGTCGCGAGATCGCGTTCACGTGGACCGAGACGACCCCGCGGCGGCTGATCCATCAGACGCGGTGCACCGTCACGGGTTGCCAGACTTCCCAGGGTCCGTTTCCGGAGTTCGAGAGCCCACCGATGGTCACGGACCTCGCGGGACGCGTGTTGATCTTGCACACCGCAGGCGGTTCGGGCGTTCGAATGCGTTTGGCGCCGCTCGCGAGAATTGCCTCGTCCGACGACGTATTCATCGTCGACGATGATCGACACGGCGGCCTCGCAACACAGCCGCTCTCGCCGATCTTCGTCCGCGACGGCGTGGCAATCGTGTTTGCGACCTCGCGCGCGGATCCGAACGACGTCTACGCTCTGCGAATCGCGGCGGACGGAACGTTCAGCGCCGTGCGGCCCGCGGCACGACTGGAATGATGTCGACGTGTGTCCACACGCCCACGCGCGTGTCCGGTGACCCACACGTTCGTCACGGAACATGCGCGCGCGAACGCCGCGAATCGCACGAACGCCGCGCGGCCCGCCGCTTGCTGTTCGCCACGGCGATGAATGCACCCATTCGACCCGCCGGCGAGATTCCCGACCCGCAACGCGTGCCGTACCGCGACGCGGCCGCTCCCGCGCCGCGCGGGACCCGGCGCACCCACTGGCGTTGGCTGGTCGTCGCGTTCGTCGTGGCGTTCGGCGTCTGGCTGACCCGCATTCGGCGCAACCGTGCGGCTCCCACGGTGGCCGACGCGCCGGCAGAACTGCTCGACGGCGCGCGGCGATTCCCCGTCGCCGAGCCTGACCTCGACCCCGCCGTACCGCTCGCGCCACTACTCGCGGCCGACTCGCCTGAGCGGCTCGCGCTCCTCGAGCCCGACGAGGGTGCACTGAATCTTCGCTATGGCGAAACCATCCGTGTGCGTTTCAATCGTCCCATGGTCGACGGTCTCGCCGTGGGTCGCACCGTCGAGCGCCCGCCGCTGCGATTCGCTCCGCGCGTGGAAGGTCGCGCGCGGTGGTCGACGCGGAGCACGTTGACGTTCGTACCCGACGCTGCAGCGTGGTCGCGTCCGCTCGAAGCCACGATGCACCTGGACGGCGCGCTGCGAAGTCTCTCGGGCGAGACACTGGGCACCGTCGAGCCGCGGTCCGTCGTGTTCGATTCGACGCCGCACTTGCTCGACGACGAAACGCGCCGGCGGCTCCATCCTGGCCAGCCGGCACGGCTCGTGTTCTCCGGTCAGGTCGATGTCGCACAGCTCGCACCGCACATGATGGCGTACGAGTTGAGCGGTGGACGCCGAACGCTGCGCTTCTCGCTCGGGGTCGCCGGGCACGACAGCGAGGGCCGCAATCTCGTGCAACTGCGGCTTGCGCGCGCGCTCGAGCCGGGGGCGCGGTTCGCGCTGGTCGTCAGTCCAATGCTCGCGCACTACGACGACGACGAGCCGCACTCGTTCGAGTTCCAACTCGAACCTCGACCACAGATCGAAGCGTACGTCTGTCCGATGAATGCGACCGACGCCGACCAGTGCTCGACCACGCGGCCGCAGGGCACGATTCTCGACATCGGCGAGGAACTCCGGGTCGTGTCGTCGGTGGCGCTGGCCATTCCGGCGCAAGACGCCGTGCGCGTCGCTCCCCCGGTCGCGAACCTGACGACACGCGTGCAGAGCCGACTGCTCGCGCTTCGCGCCGACTGGGTGCCGGGGCAAGTGTACGAAGTTCGACTCGACGACTTGCGTGACACCACGGGCGCGCCCATTCGCCGCCCGCCACCGCTGGCGGTGCGCAGTGCAGGTCGGTCGCCGGAAGTTCGAACACGGGCTGGGCGTCTCACGTTCGAACACGACGCCGCCCCCACGATGCCGCTGGCCGCGATCCACGCGGAACTCGGAAGCGTTCGCTACGCCGCTGTACCGCCCGAGCAGGAATTTCTCGCGGCCCTCGATCCCACGGACGCTGGCGCTTGGGCGCGACAACTCGCGTGGACGAGCACGCCGATGACAGCCGTCGCGGCGGACTCGCGTCCCAACCGATGGGGTCGCGGCGAGTTCGCGTGGCGCGATCCCCGCGCCGGACGCGTCTCGAACATGGGCATTCTCGCGTTTCGCGCGGACGCACTTCCGACAGACGGCACCATGATGGGCACGGGAAACCCGACCGTTGCGTTCGTCCAGGCGACCGACCTCGGCATCGCGGCGCTCTCGCTGGAGGACGGCGTATTCGTCTCGATCACGAGCATTTCAACCGCGGTGCCCGTGGCGAATGCCGCGATCGCCGTTGCACGAGACGACGGTCGCGTCGTGGCAGCCGGTTCGACGGACGCGCGGGGCACGGCCTGGATCGGGCTTCCCCGCGACGTTGCGGCGGCCCGCGTCGCGATCCGCGCGACGCACGGTGTCGATCGTGCGGTCACCGTCGTGGATCCACGAACCGCGATTCGACCCGCACAGCTCGGTCTTGCGACGGCGGCCAGACAAGTGGACGTGACGTCGACGGTGGTGGGTGTGTTCACCGATCGTGGCGTCTACCGACCGGGCGACACGGTTCACGTCGCGGCGCTCGCACGGACGCTCGATGGAACGGCGTTGCGCGGACTCACGCGGGGTCGGTTTACCGTTCAACTCGTGGATGCCAACGGCATCGTCGTCGGGCCGCCGACGGATCGGCCGGTCAACTCGTTCGGTGCGCTCGCCACGGACCTCGTCGTGCCGCTGTCTGCGGAGCCCGGTGCGTACTCCGTCCACGTCGCTCTCCCGCAGAACGCGCACGCGCTCGCCAGCGCGGAGATTCAGGTCGCGGAGTTTCGTTGGCCCACCATGCGCGTCGATCTCGCGCCCATCGCGGGCGAGCCCACAGAAGGCGACGCGCTTCACGCAGACGTCGTCGCGACGTACCTGTTCGGCGCCCCCGCCGCCGGACTGATTGCCCATTGGTCGCTGCAGCGCGTCGGCGCAGCGCCGATGCCGACGCGTTGGGATCGCTACGCATTCGCGGCCGCGGGTGTTCAAGCGGGTTCGGGCACGGCCGAATCCGGCGAGGCGCCGCTCGGCCCACACGGAGAGCTCACGCTCAATACGCACGTCTCACAGGGTGCTCCCGTGCGCGCGCGCGCAACGCTCGAGGTCGAAGTTCGCGATCACGCGGGGCAAGGCACGAGCGCACGACGAACGTTCGTCACGTACCCGGCACGGTACGAGATTGGAATTCACGACGGCGCCGCGTGGCTGGAGCCACACGCGACGCTCGACGTCGATGCGGTCGTGATTGCGCACGATGGAACGCCGGTGGCCGGGCGGCGCGTCGACGCGCGTATCGTACGCGAGGGTTGGCACTCGTACTGGGAATGGTCCCGCGCGCCGGACGAAACGAACGTCGACGCCGGCAGCTATCAGACACGTCGCTCGCGAACCGAAGACGTCGTGCAGCGGTGTGCGCTCACGTCGGCGTCGTCCCCCGTGCACTGTGTGTTCACCCCGTCGCGACCCGGGACGTATCTCCTGGAAGCAACGACGCGCGACGACTCCGGACGGACCGTGACCGCATCGCGACGCGTCTACGTCGCGGGTCCTGGCGAGCATCCCGATCGCGATCCGCCGGGTGCACCGATCGCCGTGACGCCGTCGCAGCGGCAGTGGCTCGTCGGCGATCGCGCACGCATCGCGTTCGAAAGCCCGTGGGCGGATGCCGACGCGCTCGTGACCGTCGAGCGGCGACGCGTTCTGCATGTTGAACGACGGCGTGTGCCCGCCGGCGGCAACGTGTTCGAGCTTCCCGTGACCGCCGAAATGGTTCCCGACGCGACGGTCACGGTGGTCCTGACGCGGCCACGCACCGGACCCCCCCGCGCCGACATCGATCTGGGCGCGCCGGATCTACGCTTCGGCGCGACGCAACTCGACGTGCGGTCGCAGAGTTCGCCCCTCGCCGTCCGGCTGGCGCTTGCGAGCGCCCGCGTCGAGCCCGGCGCGGACGTTGCCATCGACGTGACCGTGCTCGATGCCCGGGGCGCTCCCGTGCGTTCGCAAGTGACACTCTACGCCGTGGACGAAGGCGTCCTGCGCCTGACGGACTACACGGTACCCGATCCGATTTCGAGCCTCGTCGCCCGCCGCGGCGCGTGGTTCTCATTCGACGACATCCGCCGGACCCTCGTGGCACGCCTCGACCCACTGGCCCTTCCGACGGCCGGCGGCGACGGCGGATCGAGCGCAGCCCGTTCGCTCCGCGACGAGCGCGACGCGTTCGATCCGACGCCCCTCTGGTTGCCATCGATCACCACAGACTCGAACGGTCGCGCTCACACGACATTCCACACGCCCGAACGACCCGCGACGTACCGAATCATGGCCGTGGCCTGGAACGCGCAGGAGCGGTCGGGACGCGCATCGACGATGTTGACGGCGACGCGGCCGATCGTCCTGCGACCCGCACTGCCACGCGTCGTCACGGCGGGCGATGACTTCGACGCGGCACTGTTCGCACACAACCCGACGGAGACTCCGGCCGACGCAACCGTTCAGTGCACCGTCGACGGTGTCGCGCGCGGAATGCATCGCGTGCACTTGGAACCGGGAGCGGACGTGCGCATCGTCGAGCGCGTGCGCACGGGCGAATCGGACGCGACGCGTGTGCACTGTGAGGGACACTCGGGCGCCACGCGCGACACGTTCACGTCCGTCGTGGAAATCGCGCCGCGGGGGCGGCGAGGGCAGAGTCTGACCGTCGGAGGTGTCGCTGGTGTGCGAGACATCGAGATCGCGCTTCCGAGCGGAGCCCTGCCGCGCGGCGCAACGTTCTCGATGGATCTGGCACCGCATCCGTTCGTCGGCTTCGAGGCAGCGATCGACTCGATGGCCTCCCGCGAGGACGCCGACGCAGACGAGCTGTCGTCCGAAATCATGGCGCTGGCTGCGATGTCGTCGATGGACGCCGGCGCGGTGCCCGGCGAGGGACGGCCACCGCTCGCGCAGCGAGCCGCGCACGCGATCGATCGGCTGCTCGGTCTGCAGAACCAGTCGGGACACTTCGGACGCTACACGCCGGACGACCCGACCGATCCGTACGTAACGGCCTTCGCGATGCACGCCCTCGAGAGTGCACGCGCTCGCGGCTGGCGCGTTGCGCCCGCAGCGCGGGAGCGGGGACTGACTTCGCTCGCTGCGATGGTGCGAGGGACGGCGTTTCTCGACAGCGACGCCACTTCCGGGCTCGACGCGCTTGCGCTCGCACTGCGCGTGCTCGCCGCGGCCGGCCGGGCCGACAGTTCGCGCGCGTCGGCGACGTACGATCAACGCGATCGGCTGAGCCCCTTCGGCCTCGCGCAGCTCGCACTTGCGTTGCCGGCGTCGGACCATCGACGCGAGGCACTGGTTCAACGCGCGGCGCGGGCCGTACTGGCGACGCGAGAGACCGAACGCGCCGATCCGTCGCTGCTGCGATGGTACGATACGTCTGCGCGGACCCTGGGCGCGGTGCTGGAGGCCGTTGCCCGAATCGATTCGTCGATGCTTCGCGGACGGACGATTGCGTCGCGCCTGTTGCGCGCACGTACGGCCGAAGGCGGCGTCTCTTGGGGCTCGCCGCACGAGAATGCGCACGCTCTGTCCGCGCTCGCTGCATACGCCCAGATATTTCGCGAAACCGGCGCCATCGCGACGACCGTGACGCTCGACGGCAATCCGATCGGCGCACAAACGCGGTCGGCCGCGCGTCGACGCGTCGACATCCCAACGGCGACGTTGGCCAGCGGACGCCACGTGCTGCGAATCGTGGCGAGGCCGTTCGCGTTCTACGCGCTGCGCGGACAGTGGCGCGTTGGCTTGGGACCCGCCGAGAGCATCGCGCGCGGGCGCGACGTGGCCGTGCACCGCGTTCTCGAGACCGAGTCTGGAATGCCGCTCGCAGCCGGCGCGCATGTGCGGCTTGGCGACCTCGTGCGGATTCGGCTGTTCGTGTTCACGGAATCCACACCACCGCCCTTCGCGACGCTCGTTGATCGAATCGCGGGCGGCTTCGAAGCCGTCGACGCGACACTTCACAGTTCGCCGCAGGCGTCTCTCTCCGCCCTGCTCGGCGCGGGACCGGACGACGATGGAGCAATCGACCCGCGCGGATACTACGCCTCGCGCTCGCTCGCCGATCTCACGCGGCGGTCGTTCTCCCATGGATCCGCACGGTTCACGTACCGGCAGCTGACACGCGGACTGCACGAAGTGACCTACGGCGTTCGCGCAACGACATCGGGATCGTTCACGCTCCCGCCCGCGGAGATCTCGGGGATGTACGCGCGACGGTACCTCGCTCGTTCCACGGCAACGACCGTCGTCGTCGATCCATGAGCGCGTCGGTTCGACTACCGCGTTGCTCGGGGAAGCCCCGCCGACGGTGGCTGCGCTTTACGCTGCGCCGGGTCATCGCGCTGGTCTCGGTCGCGGCCCTCACGTCCACCGTGGCGGTCACGATCGCGATACGCCGCGGCACGTTCATCGAGACGTCGCGGTTCATTCGTCCCGACGACGGGCTCGTCGTGGTCGATCGTCACGGCAGCGCGCTGCGCCACGTCCGCGACGGCGGGGCCGATCGACGCTGGGTTGCACTGCACGACATATCGCCGAATCTCGTTCACGCCGTGCTCGCAGCAGAGGACGCTCATTTCTTCGACCACGGTGGTGCGGATCTCCGCGCGACCCTCCGCGCGGCCGCGCGGGTTGTCATGCCGTGGCGCGCTCGCAGTGGCGCATCGACGATCACACAACAACTCGTGAAGCTCGTGTACGGACGTCCGCACGGCGTCTGGTCGAAGGCGCTCGAACTCTTGCGAGCGCTCTCGCTCGAGCGTCGGTTCGACAAGAACGAGATCCTCGAGCAGTACCTGAATCGCCTGCCATTCGGCGACGGCATCGAGGGCGTCGCGCGCGCGAGCGAGGCGTACTTCGGAGTTCCCGTTTCCGACCTGTCGGTCTCGCAAGCTGCACTTCTCGCCGGGATTCCGCAGGCGCCAAGCGTCACGGAGCCCCGACGGCACCTCGGTCGGGCGCTCGCGAGGCGTGGGTACGTGCTCGCGAGGATGCGCGACGCCCGCTTCATCGACGAGGCAACCCATCGGCTGGCGCTCTCGGAAGTCCCCGTCGTCCGGAATGCGATCCCGCATCCATTCGAGGCGCCGCGCTTTGTCGATGCGTCGCTCGTGGCCCTGCGTTCGCGCGAGCTTGCGCAGCGACGCGGAGTCCTGGAGACCTCCCTCGACCTCGGCGTGCAGCGCGCAACCGAGGAGATCGTTCGTGGCGCCGTCGCACGTTTCGAATCGCGCGGGGTCTCCAACGGCGCGGCGGTCGTCGTCCGAAACGTTACCGGTGAAATGCTCGCGTACGTGGGCGCCGCGCGAAGCGGGAGCGCGGCACCCGGCGGTGAGATCGACCTGTTGCAGGCGCCGCGACAACCCGGATCGACGCTCAAACCATTCGCGTACGAATTGCTGTTCGAACGCGGCGCAACCGCGGCCACGATTCTCGACGACGTCGCAACGCCCATGCTCGGTGCCCACGGCGAACTCTACGAGGCGCGGGACTTCGACGGTGACGAGCGCGGACCGGTCCGCGCGCGAGTGGCACTGGCGTCATCGCTCAACCTCGCGGCACTGGATGTAGTGCGGCGTGTCGGTGTCGATCGATACGGCTCTCGACTGCGTGCGCTCGATCTCGACGCAGGCGGTGCGGTAGCGTCGCAACACGGAGTTGCGGCGGTTCTCGGCAGCGTTGCGGTGAGCGCGCTGCGACTTGCACGCGCGTATGCGACGCTCGCCCGACGCGGAACGAGTGTCTCGCTCTCGTTCGCGCCTCGCGGTGTGCAAGCGGGAATCCGTGTCATGGACGAACGGTCCGCGCGCCTGACGACGGATATTCTCTCCGACGCGCCCGCACGGGTCGATGCGTTCGGCGCTTCGTTGGAGGATCTCGCGCCCGGGATTCGCTTCGCGCTGAAGACCGGTACGAGCGCCGGCTTCCGAGACGCGTGGTCTGCCGTCTTCACCGACGCGTTCACGGTGGTCGTCTGGCTTGGCGATCCAGCGGGTGCACCCCACGCTGGCGTTTCCGGCTTCGACGCCGCAGCTCCGGCGGCCGTGCGAGTTCTCGCGGCGGCGTACGCTCACGCCACGGGTCTCGCCGAGATTCGCACGGCGCCGCGGGTCGAGCCGGCGCCATTCGAGTCAGCGGCCGTGTGTACGCTCAGCGGCCAGCGGCCCTCGTCGCGCTGTCGGCATGTCGTTGTCGAGCGATTCGTTCCCGGATCTGCGCCACGAGTGACGTGCACTCTTCACGACGCGCACGGACGCGACCTCACTCCGCCCCGCCTGCGCGCGTGGGCCGAGCGCACGCATCGCATGGTTGCGCGCGATTCCGGCGACGATCCGACCGGCTCGGCCGCACCCGTGATCTCGATCGTCGCGCCGCACAACGGCGCGCGGTTGCTCGTCGAGCCGTCCCGCAGCGACCCACGCATCGAGCTCCGGGCGCAAGTGGCACGACAGCGCGCCGATGGTGTTCGTTGGGAAATCGATGGCGCGATGATCCGCGGCGCCGTGTGGTCCGCCCGCGCGGGCACCCACACACTCGTCGCCGTGTGGCGTGGCCGACGCAGTCTCGCGTCGGTCGTTACGGTCGTTCAATAGACATCCCTGCGCCCGACAATCTCGGCGCTCACTCACGGATCGAGAAAGCCCTCGACCACTTCGATCGCCGCTTCCCAGCGTTCGAGCGGCGGCATGATATACGCGCCGGCAACTCGGCTTCGGAACGCGCCCAACATCTCGCGCGCGATGGCGACACCTTCCTTGCGCGCCGCCGGCCCGCTGCCGACTTTTCGCATGCGTTCCCGCACGCCGTCCGGGATGTGCATTCCCGGCACTTCGTTGTGCAGAAATTCTGCGTTGCGATAACTCGCAAGCGGCAGTAGCCCGATCACGATCGGAATTCCCAGCGGCTCCGCATCCCGCAAGAAGCGCTCGAGGACTTCCGTGTCGTACACCGGCTGCGTCAAGACCACTTCGGCGCCCGCTTCCACTTTGCGGCGGAGCTTTGCGATCTCGCGATCGTGATCCATCGCAGCGGGTTCCGCGCCGGTGGTCAACAGAAAGCTCGTCGCGCCGCCGACCGGTTTGCCGCCCGGATCCCGGCCCACGTTGAATCCGCGCACCATCTGCAAGAGCCCGACGGAGTCCATGTCGTAGACCGCGGTGCACTCCGGATAGTCCCCCATTTTCGGCGGATCGCCCGTGATGATGACGAGATTTCGCAGCCCGAGTTGGTGCGCACCGAGAACGTGCGCGATCGTGCCGAGGACATTTCGGTCGCGGCAGCAGACATGCAAGAGCGGCTCGATTCCGCACTCGTCCTGCACGCGTGCAGCCATCGCGAGGTTGCTCATGCGCGCGCTCGCACGCGGGCCGTCCGCGATGTTGATCGCATCGATCCCCGCCGCCTTCAGCATCTTGCATGCGTCGAGCGTGCGTCGAAGATCGAGCCCGGCGGGAGGGTTGACCTCGACGCTCGTCACGAAGTGCCGTCCGAGGCGCGAACCGTAGCGCGATTTCTCTTCGCGCGGCACGACGGTGACACCCGGTGCCGGTTCGACGGGGGTCCCTCCCTCGACGGTGTGCGTTTCGCTCGCGGCGTCACTCGCCACGCCGTGCGAGCGCATCTTCGCAGCACCGACGACGCGGCGAATGTGATCGGGCGTCGAGCCACAGCATCCACCGACGATGCTCACACCGAGTTTGAGCAGTCGATTCGCGTACACGCCGAAATACTCGGGGTTCGCCATGTACACGAAGCGGCCCTCGATTCGTCGCGGGATGCCGGCGTTGGGCATCGCGATCATCGGCAGTCCCGGCCCGCGCATGCGTTCCACCATCTCGAAGATTCCGGACGGGCCATCGCCGCAGTTCACGCCAAGAACGTTTGCTCCCCACGCGGCCAGTTGCTCGGCCATTTTCTCAGGCGGCGTGCCGTCGGCCATCGTGCCGAACGCGTCGAACGAGACCATCGTCACGAGGGGAAGATCCGTCACGGCACGCACCGCATCGATGGCGATGTGCAACTCTTCGGGATGTCGCATCGTCTCGACGGCGATGGCATCGACCCCGCCCGACACGAGTCCGCGGACCTGCTCTTCGAACGCCGCACGAATCGCAACGCGTTCGTGATCGGGCAGCCCCTTCAGCGCGAGCCCCGTGGGACCGACCGCGCCACACACGAACGCATCCGTCACCCCGGACTCGGTCACCGCTTCGCGTGCGATGCGGGCGGCCGCGACGTTGATCTCCGTCACGGCCTTGTCGAATCCGTGCCGCGTGAGCCGGTAGCGATTCGCGCCGAACGAGTTCGTCTCGATCATCCGCGCGCCGGCGCGCAGATACTCGACGTGGATCTTCTTCACGAGCGCAGGACGCGAGAGGCACAGCTCGTCGTAGTTCGTCGTGTAGAGCACGCCGCGCTCGTAGAGTTGCGTGCCCATCGCGCCGTCGGCGACGAGCGGCGTGTCACGGATTGCGTCGAGCAACGTGCCCATGGGCGAGGGGTGATAGACCGTGTGCGCGAGACAGGCAAACGGCGACTCGTGCCGCCGGCACGTTCGTTGCTGCCTTGCACGTCTCGTAGAGATCGCGCCCGTTTTCTGGCCCAACGTGACACACGCTCGGGTCCCGACTCGCCTCCTTCGGAAGGACGCCCATGCCATCCAGCGAGAAAAACTCACGCACGCTTCGTCGCGCGCGCAGGCTCGGAGTCCTCCTCGGCATCGTCGCGGGGGGGTGCGCGGCGTCAGTATTTCCTGTCGATTACGATGGCGCCGCGAGCGCGACGTCTCGCGACGGCTCCACCGTCACCGGCGGCGACGCATCGACGACCGTGACGTCCGCGTCGTGCGGACCGGGCAGAACGCGCGCGCAACTGTTCGGTCAGCCGTGTTCTCCCGTCGGCGCGCACTGTCTATCCGGCGCGTGTGAACAACTGGAATGTCGCACGGGCATCTCCGACGCCGGACCGATCTGGCATGGCGTCGTCTGCAACGGACCTCTCGCCCCGCCGTCCCTACATTGCGTCACGTAGAAGCGTCGCGAAGGCGAAGCGCTCAATCGTCGCCAGCCGCGTTGAGCGGCCAGGTACCTACCCGCGCGCCGCCACGAACCGTCGCGCCGCCTCGAAATCGATCGCGCCGCCCGCGCGCCCGTCCGCGCGCAACGCGCTGCCGACGATCACACCGTCCACGCCGTCGAGCCACGCGCGCAATGTCTCTGCGCGCACACCGCTGCCAACCCAGACGGTCGACCCCGTCGCGTGTTTCAACGCGACGGCCGCGTCGAGATTCGCGGGAGCCCCCGTGTGAGCGCCCGTGACAATCACGGCGGACGCGCCACCGCGACCGATCGCCTCGCGCGCCTCGTCCTCGAGTGACCACGCCGCGAGCGGAGCACTGTGCTTCACGCCGACGTCTGCGATCACATCGATGTCGTTCGCGTGAAGGGCCGCGCGCAACCGCGCGATCCGTGCTCCGTCGCCTTGCACGACGCCCTGGTCGCAGACCCGCGCCCCGACGAGCACATTGATCCGAACGAACTGCGCGCCGGCCGCGACGGCCACCGACATCGCCGCGATCCCGTCGTTGCGCAGCACGTTCACGCCGATCGGCTTGCCGCTTGCACGACGTGCCGCGTCGGTCGCGACCGCCATCGCCGCGATCGTCTCGTCGGGAACGTCCGTGGCGAAGAACGGTGCGTCCCCGAAATTCTCGACGAGCACGGCGTCGAACCCCGCCTGTGCGAGCGTTTCGGCATCTCGTGCGCAGGCGTCGACGACGGGTTGCATCGAGCCGCGATACCCCGGCGCGCCGGGCAGCGCGGGAAGATGCACGACACCGATCAGCACGCCGCGACGCTGCGCGAGGCTCACGCGGACACCGCGTTGATCGGCATTCCGTGTGGCCTCGAGCCTCTTCTTAGAACCCGCAGCAATACACGTCGGGATCGGGATTGCGGAACATGTTCAATCCCGGACGGCAGCCGGCCTGCGCCGCCGCCTGGTGATTGCCGTCTCCCTCGACTCGCCAGCCCATGGGCGGTGCGCCGATCGAGCGACAATTGCCGTCGAGATCCGAACGGCGCGTGCGTTCGAACGCCGCCGCAGCGGGAACGGCCGGCGCGACCGTGACGCCCGAAAAGTCCGGGCAGCAGTACACGTCGGGGTCGGGGTTGTTGAACATGTTCAGTCCCGTGCGACAGCCCGATTGTGCGGCCTGCGCGTGTTGGTAGTCGCCCGTGACCACCCAAGCGACGGGCGGTGCGCCGATGGAGAGACATCGCTGATCGAGGTCCGTGCGACGATTGCGCGCGAACGGTGGTTGCGCGCTCGCCATCGCCACGGGAGGCGTGTACACGGGCGCGCTTTGGTACACGGGTGCCGACGCCACGACGGCGCCGGCCGGCAGCATCGGACAGCAGTAGATGTCCCGGTCTGGGCGGCCGAACATGTTGAGGCCCGGTCGGCAGCCGATGTTCGCCGCCGCGCCGTGGCTGTAATCGCCGAGCACGCGGTAGCCGAATGGCGGCGCGCCGATGCCCTGGCATGAACGATCGAGATCCGCGCGGCGCGTTCGATCGAAGTTGTAGTTCGGCGCACCGGCGACGACGGTTGCGCCGACGCTCGGTGCGGGCGCTTGGACATACACGTACCGAGTACCGAGACAACCCGACGTGGCGGACGCGAAAACGAAAAACGCTGTGAGCTGCCGCACAATTTCCTCCAGGTCCCGACACGGGACGAACAACGGGAGCGCGAGTCTGCCACGCCCTGCCATCGGTGGAAATACGTCGATCGCCCCGTCGATTCTTCCCACGCGACCGCGGGGGGTCAGCCCCGCGGATGTCGCTGGGCGGCCGGCAGCGCCGCGAATCGAGAGCGGATCTCGCGGACGATGGCCGGCGCGTCCGGGCGGATCGAAATCGCCGGTGCACGCGAAACGATCGCCGCACGTTCGCGCGCATGACGAACGCGCGCGGCGGCGGCGTCGAGACGCGTTCGAAGCGCCGGATCCACGGCGGCGACGCTCGCGAGGTGGCGGATCACGCTCGACGCCACACCCTGGGAATGCGCGACGAGCAACAGATCGCATCCTGCGCGCATCGACTGCAGTGCGGCCGTCTCGACGCCACGACCGCGCACGGCGGCCATCTGCAAGTCGTCGCTCATCGCCAGCCCCTCGAAACCCAGATGGCGTCGCAGAACGCCTTCGATGACCGCCGACGAGAGCGATGCGGGCAGCCGCCGATCGATGCCTTCGTACACGACGTGCGCGAGCATCACGACGTCGGTCTGTGCGAGACATGCGCGAAACGGCACGAGCTCGACTCGATCGAGACGTTCGAGGCCGTGCGGCACGCGTGGAAGACCCGCGTGGCTGTCGACCGACGTGTCCCCGTGTCCGGGAAAATGCTTTCCGCACGCCAGAACGCCCGACGACACGATGCCATCGACGAATGCGCGGCCGTGACGCGCGACGCGCGCGGGCTCGCTCCCGAACGCGCGGGCCAGGTCGACGACGTTGCGGCGCGACGTCCGCACATCCAGCACCGGCGCGAGGTCGAGGTTGACGCCGACGCTGTGTAGTTCCGCGCCGATGGCCGCGCCCGCGCGGCGGGTGAGGTCCACGTCGTCGATCGTGCCGAGCCAGGTCATCGACGGAAAGCGCGTGAGCGGCGGGGACAGGTGTTCGACGGGGCCGCCTTCTTGATCCGCGGCGATGAGTGGCGGTGGACCCGTGCCCGCCGAGCTGCGCGCGTCGTCGCAAATCGCCGTCAGCTCGCCGAGGGCGCGAAAGTTGTTCCGGCGGACGAAGAGACCGCCGAGAGCATTCTGCGCGAGCAGGCGGCGCAACATTGGCGGAAGCCCGCGGCCGTACCAACCCGTCATGACGCACGAGCCCGCGAGGGCCAGAAGCTCGGCCGACGGCTGTGGCGCGCCCGGGGTTCGTGCCCGGGGCGGGGAAGTCGCCGACGCCGACTGCGCCGCGGCGATGTTCGCGGCGAGCAACGGCGACGCCGCGAGCATGGCGAGGAACGCGCGACGGTCGAAGGGGACGGCCACCGACGTGAACCATAGCCCGGTTCTTGCGCGAACCGAACAATGAGGGTAGCAGCGAAGCGCATCGCCATGGCCGACAAGTCCCTCGCGAAACGAACGTCTTCCACGCCGTCTGCCGCCGCCGGCGGATCGTCGACGCCGTCGGCGTCAACCACGCCGTTCCAGTGGCGCAACATCGCGATCATCGTCGGCGTGCTGGGCGTTGCGTGGCTGACGGCTCTTGCGACGGGCAGCAAGATCTTTCTCGTCGTCGTCGGCGTGATCACCGTGACCGTGCTCGGGCTGCTCGGGTACGTCTACCGCTGGTACACGAAACAACGCGACATGATGGAGTTGCTGAAGACCGCGAACCTGTCGCCGCAGGCGCGGAAGGAAGCGCTTGCGAAGCTTCAGTCTGCCAGCGGCGCGGACAAAGACGTGATGAATCTCGTCGCGCGCGCACAGCTCGAGGCGCAGGAAGATCCTGAGAAGGCTCTCACGACGCTCGAGTCGATCGACATGAAGAAAGCGCCGGCAATGATCGCCGACGACGTCCGAGCGTTCCGTGCGCAGCTGTACCTGATGCTCGGGCGTCCGAGCGAGGCTCGCCCGCTCGCCGACGAGATCAACGTGAAGAACGCGCAGCAGCCCGAGGCGCGCGGAATGATGGCCGCAACGGTGGCGCAGACCTGGGCGCGGACAGGCAAGCACAAGGAAGCTCTCGAGTTGCTTCAGACCATCAAGCCCGACGACGCGGAGTATGGCCAGGCGCGCATGCCACTTCTCATGGCACGGGTGTACGCATGCTTCGCGGGCGGACAGCTCGAGAACGTCAAGCGCGACCTCGGCGCACTCGTTCGGCAAGACCCCAATCTGCTTGCGGTGTTCGTGAACCCGAAAGGGAAGGCGCCGCCGCAGCTTCAGAAGATTGCAAAAGACGTGTTGCAGCGATCGCCCGAGGCGCGGAAGTTGGCGATGCAGAACGCGCCGCGCTCGCAACGTCGGATGCGCTGACGGCTCGGACGCTCGACGTGAACGGCCTGCACGATTCGAGACGGGGCCGATGCGCTCGGCTCATCGAGACCTTCCAACACGCGACACTCGCCGCGCTCGTCGCAGCGGCGGCAGCGGGTTTGACCATGAGCTCGTGTGCTCGAAGCAGCGCGCCTCGGTCCGTGTCCGGGACAATCGACGCGCACGTCGAGCCCGCCGTTTCGTGCATGGTCTACCGCCCGTGCGGCTGCGAGACGACGTGCGCGGGGATCAGCGTGGCGCGGTCCTCTCTGGCGCCGGGACTCGAGATGCCGATTGTCGCCGGCGAATCGTGTGGTCACCGCGCGCGCGTGGAGACGGCCGTCGGCATGGACGGTCGGATCACGTTGATCCTGGGGAGTGGCGAACCGTGCGAACACCGATGCGGCATGGCCGCGCTCCAAGCGGTTGACCCCACGATGTGCGTCGGGCGCTGCGATCGCTGCGGGGCCGGACGTCCGTGACGTCCCCGACGTCCGTGAGCGCGAACAGCGCGCGAGCTACTGTCGCGATCCCGGATTCGGGATGATCTTCAGTCGGCGATCCATGCCGTCGCCTTCGCTGCGGGTCGTCACGCCCGGAAACTGCGACAGCGCCATGTGAACGACCCGTCGATCGCGCGCGCTGAGCGGGTCGAGGGTGATGACCTGCCCTTGTCGCATCGCCTGTTCGCCGAGCCGCTCCGCCATCTGCGTGAGGGACTTCTCGCGCCGTGCACGGTAGCCCTGTGCGTCGAGCGTGATGAAGACTCGGTGACCGCCCGGGAACCGCGATGCCACGCGGCCGGCGAGCAGTTGCAACGCGTCGAGAGTCGCGCCCTTCTTGCCGATCGCGAGGCCGGCGTCCTCGCCGCGGAACTCGAACACGACTTCTTCGCCCTCGATTCGGTTGTGAAGCTCCACGTCGAGATCCATGAGATCGAGCGTCTCGTCGAGGAACTCGCGAACTTCTTCCATGACCTGCAACCGTTGCTCGGGCGTCGCGTTCTCTTCACTTTCGTCCTGCACGTCGGACTCCTTTCTTGTCGGCGCCTGAGCGGGGATTGCCCTTGCCCAGTTGCGCCGAGTCGGTCGATGGAAGCGGTTTCACTTCGATCGCGTCGCCGGGGGCGGCCTTCACGATCTTGTCGATCTGCGCTTTGGTAATTCGCTGTTGCACGATGGCGAGCGCACTGTTGGTCAACATGTACAACGCCAGCCCGGCCGGGAGAAACAGCGAGATCGCCGTCAGGAACACCGGCATGAAGTACAGCATCATCTTCTGCTGCATCGGGTCTGGCATCGCTGGCGGCATCAGCTTGCTCTGCACGAACATCACAGCGCCAAGCGTCAGCGGAAGCACGTAGTACGGATCCGGCGCGGACAGATCCCGCCACCAGAGCGTGAACGGTGCGTGGAACAGTTCGACCGAAGTTTGGAGCGTCGTGTAGAGCGCCCACCAGATCGGCAGTTGCGCAAGCTGCGGCAGGCAACCCGACAGCGGGTTGACCTTGTGCTTGCGATACAACTCCATCGTCGCCAGGCCCTTCTGCTCCTGGTTGTCCTTGAACTTCTCGTTCAAGACATCCAGTTCGGGCTTGAGCTTCTGCATCATCGCCATCGTCTTCGTGCTGCGCGCGAGCAGCGGGAAGAGCGTGAGGCGGACGATGACGGTGAGGAGCATGATCGCCACGCCCCAGTTGTGAACGAAGGCGTAGAGGGCCTGGAGCAGCCGCAGCAGCAGTCGCGCGATGATCGCGAAGAAGCCGAGATTGACGGCTTCACGAAGCGGTGCGGCCGCGGCGGCCAGCGTCGCGCCGAGCTTGGGACCGAAGTACGCAAGCACCAGGAAGTCTCGGCTCGCGCCGCGCTCGATCACCGACGGGCGCCATGAGAGCGAACCGCGGACCAGCGATCCCGTCGCTTCGTCGCCGCGGTACCCGTCCTGCGAGCGCAAGTGACACGCGGCTTCGTCGCCGCCGAGGGGCACGAGCGCCGACAGCATGTACAAGTTGCCGAGCGCGACGAACTGCGCGTTGCGAAACACGCCGTCGTTCCAGTAGCGCAGGTCCTCGCGGTTGTTCCGGAAGATTCTCCCGTCGCCGGCGGCGCGGCACACGCCTTCGGTCACCTGCCACGACTGACGGAAGAATCCGCCGCTCTCCTCGCTCCGCGCGACCCAATGGAACAACGACTGCCCGACGCGCACGCGGCCAGGAGTCCCGTGGTTGATCACCGTCGTACGAACGATGAACGAGAAGTCTGCAGCGCCGCGAATCGCGCGCCGCACTTCGATGTCACTGCCGTCGGGCGTTGCAACCAACTCGACGCGGCGCCGCGCCGAGGATTCGACGCGAAAGGTGAGGTACGACGGGAGCACGTTGCGGCCGTCGCGCTCGAACACGATGTCGGTCCGCAGCGGCGTCGCGTACTCGAAGCGCGTTGTCGAGATGTTCATCGCCTGCCCCGTGCGCTGGTCGCGGAACTGCGGATGAACGATGCGGAGATTGTGCAACGTCCCGGAGTACGTGCTGACGGTCGCCGTGAGTCCGCCCGTTTCGATCGGAACTGTTTGCTCGTTTCCACGTTCGGCGGCCGCGGGCGCCGTTGCGTAGCGCTGGTCGGGTGGAACCGGATGCTCGCTCTTGCGGAAGAAGAGGAAGTACCCGAGCGCGACGAGACCTCCGACAAGCAAGACCGAGCGGAGTCGTGAATCCATGAGCTAGGCGCTCCCTTCGGCGCGGACCGCCCGAATCTGTTCGTCGTCCGTGCCGGGATCGACGCAGATCGTCGTCGCGGGGGGGGGCGGGTCGTAACCGCCCGCGTGCCAGGGGTGGCACTTGCAGAGCCGCTTGGCGGCGAGCCACGAACCGCGCGCGGCGCCGAATCGCGCGATGCAGGCCGAGGCGTAGCGCGAGCACGACGGCTCGAAGCGGCACGCGTTGCCCAAGAGCGGCGAGAGCAGCACGCGGTACACGCGCAAGAGCAGCAACAGCAACGCGCGGATCATCGCGGGCGGGGTCCTTTCGGGGACGCGGGGCTCGGCGAGCCGAGGTCCGCGCGTCGGATCTTTGCGCCCGCGACGCGCTGCGGTCCAGCACCGGTCGACCGTAACTGCGTCCCAGGACCCCTGGACGATGGAACGGCACGCGTCGCCGATCGCTCGCGCCGACGCGTCAGGGCGGCGAGCAGCTCGTCGCGCACCGTCGGAAAGTCCAGTTCTGGCGCGTTTTCACGGGCGATGACCACACAGTCGTGCCCCACCGGAAACGAACCCTTGTGCAGTCGGAAAACTTCCCGCACGAGCCGTCGCACGCGATTGCGGCGAACGGCGCTCCCGACCTTTCGCGCCGTCGTGATGCCCAGGCGGCCCGGGCCATCGTCCTCGCGGTTGTCGAGTATCAGCACGAAATGCGTCGCATGAATCCGGCGTCCGCGCGTCTGTGCGACGCGAAACTCGGCACGCCGCAACATCCGGAGCGATTTGGGAAACGCGTTGGCTGCGTGCGATTCGGGGGCGGCCGTCGGCATGGCGCGAACAGTGGCTACGGGCAGCGGGCCGGACGGCGGGGGAGCGACCTACTTCTTGTAGGTCGAGACCGTCAGTCGCGAGCGCCCTTTGCGGCGGCGGTTTTGCAGCACTTTGCGGCCGCCTTCGGTGGCCATGCGCGCGCGGAAACCGTGCGTGCGCTTTCGATGCGTGCGGCTGGGCTGATACGTGCGCTTCACGACAAACGCCTCCGGGGAAAGAGAGAGAGAAGGAGCCTTAGGGGGGCCGCGGAGGGAATCACCGGAGCGAAGGGAAGTCAAGGAGCGGAGGAACGAACGGGAATGGGACGGAAGAGCAGGGGCGACGGCGAGTGCGAGCGGGACGCGGACCGTGACCGGGACGGGGAGTGTGACCGTGACCGGGACGGGGAGTGCGACCGAGCGCATCGCCGTCTTTTCCCGGCACGCCGCGACCCTAACCCGTCGAGCCATCGACCGGGTAGCGCGACGAAGCTCTCTCGCCCGTCGCTTCCGCCTCACCGCCAGAGCCTGCGCCACCGGGCGCACCCACGGCCCGCGTTCCCGCTTCACCCGGCGGTCGCGGATTGCGCAACCCCCGCAAGATCCGCCGCAGCCGCGCGGACAACGCGAAAATCTCGCTTGCGTCGTCCGCCGCGATCAGCCCGAGTCCGACTGCAAGATCTACCGCACCCACGGTCTCGTGCAGCGAATTGTCCGCATCGGTGAAAAATCGCGCGCGTACTCGCACTCGATCGTCCGGCAGTCCTTCGCACACGTTCAGAAACACGCTCTTGCTCGCCCGCCCCGCCTGGTCATTGAGTTCCGGATCGCGAATCCCCGCGTGATGCACTCGCTGCGCGATCTCCCGCGCAATCTTGTACGCATCCAATCTCTGAAACGGAAACCGCGTCTCGTCCCTCATCGCCCCTGCTCCCCTCTCTCGTCCCCCGCATTCCCGCTCCCGGTCGCGGTCCCACTCCCACTCCCACTCCCGGTCGCGGTCCCACTCCCACTCCCGGTCGCGGTCCCATTCCCGGTCGCGGTCCCATTCCCGGTCCCCGTCCCATTCCCACTCTCACTCCCCTCTCTCCCCGCGATCACCCTCGTTCCGCTCGCGCCCAACACTCTGCGCTCTTCCGCGTGTGCGCCGCCGTGCGTCAGCACCTGTGCAATCACGCACGCGATCAGCGCCCCCGTCACGCGGCCCTCGCTTCCGTCCCGAGCATGCCCGCGTCCAGAAACGAGAACGAGCCTTCGCGCGCGACAATGACGTGGTCGAGCAGTGGCAGCTCGAGCACTTTCCCCGCCGCAGCCATCGACGCCGTCAGGGCGATGTCCTCGCGACTCGGCGTCGCGTCGCCCGACGGGTGGTTGTGCACCATCACGAATGCCGATGCTCCCTCCCGCACTGCAAGTGCGAACACACTGCGAACGTTCACGTTGCACGACGCCGGTCCGCCCGTCGCGATTCGCCGTTCGGCGATCGGTCGGTTTCTTGCGTCGAGCAACACCACCATCACGCACTCCTCCGTCGCGTGGGCCAGTCGCGGCGCGAACGCGCGAACGACGTTTCGACTCGACGACCACGGTGTGCTTGGTGACAGCGGGACGCTCATGGCCCGCCGCGCGAGTTCGAGCGCCGCGGTCACGCGTGCCGCGCGCGTGGTCCCCGCGATGTGAGAAATTTCGTCGAGGCCCGCGCGCATCAACGATCGCGCACCGCCGAGTTCCGCAAGCATCCGCGCCGCGAGCGTCTCCGTGGTCTCGCCGGGCAAGCCCGTCGTCAGCAGCAGCGTGAGCAGTTCGACGTCCGTGAGCGCGTCCACGCCCACCTGTCGCAGTCGCGCCCGCGCGCCCGACTCGCGAAGAAACAGCGCCATCCCGCCCTGCTCGATGTCGTGCAGTTCCATTCCGTCACCTCCGCGGCAGCACGCCGCATTCGACCGACGCCTCCAACTTCCGTGCCGAAGCACCGCCGCGCCGTCATTGAAGATTCTCGTCGATCACTGGCGGCGGAGCACGGCCCGCCATGTCGGATCGCTCGTCCCGCCGCCACCCGTCAGTCCGGCTGGACAGCTGCCGCACCGCGTCGCACCCACGCACGATCTGATATGACCGCCGCGCGCCCCCGATGTCGCCCCGTCGCCTACTGCAAGCATTCGCCATCGTCGCGCTCGCTGCGTCCGGTGGGTTCGTCGCCTACCGTTGGCGGACGCGTTCGCGCCCGAATTCGCCAGCCCGTGTGCCCCATCGTGTCGCGGCGCCGCGCTCAGCCCCTCGCACTCTCGTCGCGTCGCCGGTCGCTCCACCGCCGCTCGACGCGCCACCGATCCCGGGCCCGCCGCGCATGTTTCGTCTCGACCCACGTCACACGGGCCGCAGCGGCTTTCTCTTGCCGCGCCACCCTCGGATTCTCGCTCGATTCGAAACCGGCGCGCGCATCTCCGCGCAGCCAGTCGTCGGCATCGACGGACGCATTCTCGTCGGGTCGCACGACGGAGTTCTCTACGCGGTCCAGCCCGAGGGCGCGCGCGTCGCGTGGCGGTTCGCCGCGTCCGATCGCGTGTACACAACGCCCTTCGTGCGGGACGACGGGCGGGTGTTCTTCGGCAGCGACGCGGACCGATTCTTTTCGATCACCGCGCGCGGCGCACTCGAAGGTGCACTCGCGACCGACGACGATGCCGACACGAGCGCCGTCCCTGCGCCCGACGGTACGCTGCGATTTGCATCGGGACGCGTGCTGTATTCGCTCGATGGCGAACTGACGGTGCGTTGGCGCCTCGAGTTCGGCGGCAAAGTCTTTTCGAGCCCCGCGATGCTCGCCGACGGGACCGCAATCATCGGATCGCAAGACGACGGGATCTACGCGATCGACACCACCGGTGCGATGCGCTGGCACGTTGCGACCGGAGGCGACGTCGATGCGACACCGGCGGTCGACGATCGCGGCGTCGTGTACGTCGGCTCGGACGATGGCATTGTGTACGCGTTGCAGTCCGCGGATGGCGCCGTGCGTTGGCGCCGCGACCTCGGCGGCTACGTACGCGCCGGCGTTGCCCTCGGTCTCGACGGCAGCGTCGTGGTCGGAACGTTCGGCCCGCGTGTGCGCATCGTGTCGCTCGATCGCGACACGGGCGCAGTCCGATGGTCGATCCCCATCGCCGGTCCCCCCACGCGCGACTACGGAATTGCGAGCGCCGCCATCGTCGATCGCGAGGGGCGATACGCAATCGGTGCACCCGACGACGCATTGCGAATCATCGCGCGCGACGGCTCGGTCGAATCGCGTGTCGCGATGCCGTCCGACGTCGATTCGCCGCCCGTTCTCATTCGTGACGGCGTGATCGCCGTCGGTTGCGACGACGGCGGACTCTTTCTTCTGGGCGACGCGCCCGTCACGATTCCAACGGACGCTGGCGCACGCTGATCTCGTCGGGCGGTGTGACGCTCGGCTCGTCTCGCCATCGCGCCACGCGCGTTTCGTCCGCCCAGACCGAAGCGGCGCATGTACAGTGCGTTCCTGGAAATCGGGAGGGTGGTCTTGCGCAATTCATCGTCTCGCTGGGTCTGGCTCGTCGCTGCGTGTTCACTGACGGTCTTCGGCAGCGCCGGCTGCAAACGCAATCGCGCCGGGGCGGGCAACGGCGACCCGCGGGACGACGCGTTCGCCAGCTACATCAACGACGCTGCGCGCGCGGTGCTTGCTTCGGTGCGCGGACAGCCGCACGAGCCACGCTGGGACGGGCTCGATCCGACGCGAGATCTTCGAGCGACGGATGCCACGGCCATTGCGACGATGGCGATGGCAGGCCCCACCCCAGAGCTTCTCGCCGTCGCTGTGGAGATCGAAGGCATCGCGCCCCAACAGGGCCGGATTCGCACGGGCGTGATGGTGTTTCCCGACGGACGCGTCCGATGGCATCGGTTCACGGTGCGTCCAGGCACAACGTACAGCGAGCCGAGCGACCTCGGAGCGCTCTCGGGTCAGGCGCCCGCGCTCGCGCCGATGGCTGCACGCACGATCGACACGATGCGGTCGAGCTGCTCGCTGCCCACCGTGACGCTCGCCGACGTTCCCTGGGCACCGCCGAGCGCGCAGGGTGAGATTCTGCAGGGCGGGGTGCAATTGGCGGTCGCCTGCGCGCAGCTTCGGGCGATGCCGTTTACGTTCTTCCCTCGCGTGGACGACATGACGCTCATTGTTCGTGGAAACAACAACATCTATCAGATTCGTTCGGGCTTCGAAGTGCGACTCGGCCGAGTCTATCTTCGCAACGCGCGCGCGCGACTCATGCGTGACCGCGAGGACCCGCAGACGGGCATTGGGAGCGCTCTCCCGACGGTTCCGCCGACGATGCCGGGCTATCCGCCCGTGCCGTCACCGTACCCTCCGACGTACCCACCCGCGGTGCCGCCGGCGTATCCGCCTACGGCGCCGACGTATCCCTCGATGCCACCGGGATACCCGAGCGCGGGTCCGTCGATGGTCGTCGGTCCCGCCGGTACGACGTTTCGCTGGAGCGACGGCGATTGGGTCGTGCGTGTCTTCGTGACGCTCACGAACACATCCGCGATGCCCGCGACGGTGCTACGCGGCGAGATCCGGGCCACCGCCAACGGACTGCCCATGACGCCGTGGTCGCCCGTGTCGAACCTCCCGCCGGTCGTCGTGCTCCAACCAGGACAGAGCACGAACGGATTCGTGGGTTGGTATTACAGCGGTTCGAACGCGCAGCCGATGAGCGTGTCGGTGTCTCTCGGCGCTTCGTCCGCCGTGCGGCCCGTGATGATGGGGACCAACACGTTTCAGTGACGGCAAGCCCGCGGATCGGGTCTGCGGGTCGATGTCCGCGACGTTTCAGCTCTCGGCCGGCAGAACGAGCATGTGCGCCGTGGCGATCGCAACCGGCTTCGTCCGGTCGTCCTGCCACGCTTCTGCGCGCACGGTCGCGATTCGCCGCCCGTGTCGAACGATGGTCGCGCGGGCGAACGTGTCGATGGCGCGCGCCGGACGCACGTAGTCGACCGTGAACGTGATCATCTTCGGAATCAACGTCGACTCTGCGCGATAGAGTATTTCGAACAACGCGCACATCTCGAGAAGCGCACCCATCACACCGCCATGCAACGCCGGCAGCGACGGATTGCCGATGTTCCGGTCGTCGTATGCGAGTTGCACCAGCACTTCGTTGTCGACGGTCACCGCGCGCAGTCCCAGCCAGTTCGCATACGGGATCGCGGCCATGCACGCCTGCCAGTCGCCGGCGTCGCGTGCGCGCGCGAACGCCTCGCGGAACGCGCTCACTCCGCACCGCCCGATCGGGATCCTTGCGACGCGCGCTGCATCACGGAAAGTCCTGGCGTCGAGATCATGAACGTCGCCGCAGCCGACGCGACCGGGTCGTCGACCGAGTCGGTGTAGGCGAGCGCCCGCACGAACGCCACGTTGCGCGTGAGACGGTAACACTCGGCGCGCGCATAGACGTCCTTGCCCGGGTCCGCGGGGCGAAGGTAGTCGATGCGAAGATCGAGAGTCGCGATGGGCATCGGCGACGCGAGCCGCATGAACACTGCGGCGCCGCACGCGGCATCCACGAGCGACGTGATCGCGCCACCGTGCAACACGCCTGTGTCGGGATTTCCCACGAGGTGCGACGCATAGCGCAAACGCATCGTCGCCATGTCCGGGCCGAAGTCCGTGACGTCGAGGCCCAGCGCCTGATTGTGCGGCACGAACCCGACGAACGCCGAATTGATCCGCTCGAGTTTCTCTGCGTGGTCCGTCACGGGCGAACCCTGCCACGAAACCGACACGGTGATTCGACTTTTCGTCATCGCGACGACCTCTCGCGACGCAGCGTGCGCGCGCCCACAAACCGATAGTGCGCGACGATCCACTCGCGGCCGTGCGCGTATCCGAACAACTCGGCGCACGCGAGGAAGAACACGCCCCATCGTCGGAATCGCTTCGCGGCAGTCGCGGCATCGTCCGTCGTGCGGAACAGCCGCAGGATCTCGTCGCGCTGCGAGACGAGTCGTTCGTGCCACGCGTTGGCCGTGCGAGCGTAGTGAGTGCCGTCCAGGTGCCATTCGTGCTCGATGCGTAGGTCGTCTTGGAACGAGTGCAGGAGTCGGGCCGAAGGCATCAGTCCGCCCGTGAAGAACTCGCGCGCCATCCAGTCGGATGGGCCACGATCCTCGAATGCATAGGCATAGTGCCTGTGCGCAAACACATGAACGAACAGCTCTCCGTCCGGGCGAAGCCATCGCGCGATCCGCTCGAGCAACGCGCGGTAGTTGCGCATGTGCTCGAACATCTCGACGCAAACGACGCGATCGAACGACGCTCCATCGAACTCGACACCGCGGACATCCGACGTGACACACCGTAGGTTCGAAACACCGTGTGCGCGCGCGGCCGACTCGATGAACTCCCGTTGTGCGTGCGAGTTCGAGAGCGCCACGATCTCGCTGTGCGGGTATCGCTCGGCAGCCCACAGCGAGAACGATCCCCAGCCGCAGCCAAGATCGAGAACACGCTGCCCATCGCGAAGTCGCGCACGCGACGCATACAGCTGGAGCATCGACTCTTCGGCGCCATCGAGCGTCGTCACGCCCTCGGGCCAGTGGCAGCCAGAGTACTTCAGTCGCCGCCCAAGCACGTGCGTGAAGAAAGCCGCGGGAACCTCATAGTGTTGCCGATTGGCAGCATCGGTGTGAATGGCGATGGGCGCGTCGCGCAGGGCGTCCACGAACGCTTGATGCGCGATCTGCGCTTCCTCGGGCGAGCGCCGCTGTTCTCGAAGTCGCAGCGCACACACGGCGCGGATGCCGGCACGCAGCACCGGCACGGGCACATGCCCGCTGTCGACGAATTGCTCCAGCCACATGGCCGGACGCTACCCTCGGCACTACGCCCGTGCCAGCTCCAACACTTGGAACGGCGAGTGCGTCGCGTGCGCTGCGACGAGGGTGAGCCCCGCGTCCTGCGCCATCGCGGCGTACTGCGCACGCGATCGTTCGCGGCCGGTCGTGAGTACGAGCATGTTCAGGTCCATCCACGGTGCGGGATCGGGCCGGTCGGTGTCCGGGAGGAGCATTTCGACGACGAGTACGCGCCCGCCCTTCGCGAGCGATGCAGCGCAGTTGCGCAGAATCGTACGGCACTGCGTGTCGTCCCAATCGTGAAGGATGTGCTTGAGCAACATCAGATCCCCGGCGGGAACGCTCTTGAAGAAGTCGCCAGCGACGACCTCACAGCGAGACGCGAGCCCGGCCGCGGCGACCGCCTCGCGCGCACCGGCCACGACATGCGGAAGGTCGACGACCATGCCTGACAGTTTTGGATTCTTGTTCAGCAGCGTCGTGACCAGCGCTCCGTTGGCGCCTCCGACGTCGACGCATACGGTGTTCTTCGACGCGTCGAACACGCGCGCCAGCTCCAGCGCGACCATTTCGCTCATGCCGCGCATCGCACCCGAAAACGATTTCGCTTCGACGGGCGTTCGGCCGTAGTACTCAAACAGTTCGCCACCGAGCGTGGCGGTCGTCTGCCGCGAGCCGGTGGTCACTGCGTCACGAAACCGGCCCCACGAGAGCCAGCGCCCCGGCGCGGTGAGCGCGATCGCCAGGTCGCGCATCGAACCCGGGACGTCGCCACGCAGCGTCGTACCGACCTCCGTCAGCCCGAACCGACCCTGTTCGTCGCGACGAACGATGTCGAGCGAGGCACACGCGCGGAGCAACCGTGCGACGGCGTCCGGACTGCAACCTGCCGAGCCCGCGAGGTCGTCCGCGGTGCGAGGCCCCCCGGCGAGTGCGTCCGCGATCCCGAGGGCAGCGACCGCTCCCACGGCCTGGCTCACCCAGTACCCCGTCACGAGTTGAAACATGCGTTGCGTCGGCGGAATGTTGGCTTCCATGATGATGTTCTCCCTTCGGCCCAACGTACGGCGCTCGGTCGCTCGTCGTCGTGCCCCGTTTGTGCAAGCCGGGGTTGCAGCGTTGCGGAGGGCTCGGATACGTTGGTCTCGGTGAACCAAGAACGGCGCGCGCGTTGAACTCGGATCGGCGAGCACGGTGAACTGGGACGACCTCAAGTTCCTGCTGGCGCTCCATCGCGAGGGTTCGCTCGCGTCGGCCGCGCGATCCCTGGGGGTCGATCAGTCGACGGTGAGTCGGCGCGTTGCCGCCCTCGAAAAGTCCCTGGGAACGCTTCTGTTGGCGCGAACGCCGGACGGTCTCGAGTTCACGGAAACGGGACTCGACGTCGTGCGTGCCGCGGTGCAGATCGAGGGCGTTGCGAACACGATCGTGGCGAATCGCGGCGGCGAGGATGGGCGGATCGACGGCATCGTGCGGGTCACGTGCACGGATTCCATTGCGCCGTTCGTGATTCGCGGCTTGCAACCGCTGCGCGAACGTCACGCCGCGTTGCAGGTCGACGTCATCGCCAGTTCCGACGCGCTGGATCTGCGGCGACGCGAGGCCGACATCGCCGTTAGGCTGTACCGCGACAATCGGGACGGCCTCATCACGCGCAAGCTCGGAGAGATCGCGTGGTCCCTGTACGCATCGACGAACTACCTCGCGCGGCGGCCGGTGAACCTCGCGTCGAGCGGGCTGGCCGGTCACGATGTGCTTCACTTCTCGGGAACCCTCGCCCGCGCGCCCGGCGCGTTGTGGCTCGACGCGCACGGGGCGGGAGACAACGTCGTCTTTCGCGGCAACGGCCCGCGCACCGTGCTCGAAGCGGCGCGTGCCGGTCTCGGTGTCGCGTGTCTTCCGTGTTTTCTGTGCGGCCCGGACCGCGGCCTCGTGCGCGTAACGCCCGAAGCGCTCGCCACGTCCGAAGCGTTCGCAATGTTCGTCCCGGAGCTGCGCACGGTTGCGCGCGTGCGCGTGGTGGTCGACCGGCTCGTCGCGTGGTTTGCGGCCGAGCGTGAGCTGTTGCGGGGGGCGTAGCGACGGCGCTCTCGCGCTTGCGGCAAATCGCGATGCACGGCACGATCGCGGACGGTGAGCCGGGAGTGGGTCCAGCCTTCGTTTCGTGCGGGCGTGCGAGTGCGCGTGCGTGCGCGCGTCCGCTTGTCGCTGGCGCTTGCGTTTGCCGTGGGTCTCGGACTCTGCCTCGCGCCGGCGCCCGCAGCCGCGCAGGACAACATTGTGTTCGCGCAGCAACGCTACGCGCGCGCAATGACGCTGTTCACCGCCCGCGACTACACGAACGGTCTCGCGGAATTTCGCGCGTCGCTTGCCCTCTATCCGTCGCCCAACACGCGCTTGATGGTGGCGCGCTGTCTGCGCGAATTGGGACGGCTCGGCGAGGCCGCGTACGAATTCCAGGCAACGCTCGTTTCCGCCCAGAGTGACACTCGCTACGTTGCGGCACGCGACGCCGCGCGGACGGAAATGCGCACGATCGAGCCGCTCATCGGGCATCTGACGGTGACCATTCGCGACCTTCCCGAGGGCGCACGCGTACGCATCGGCGAGCGCGAACTGCCCGCCGCCGCGATCGGCCTCCCGCTGCCAGTCACGCCCGGGCGACAGTATGTGACGGTCGAAGCGCCCGGGTACGACACGGTGAACCGCACGGTCGAAGTCGCTCTGGGCGGACGCGAATCGATCGCGCTGCGTCCCACGCGATCGGTCGCTCCGCCGGTGGTCGTTGCCCCGGTTGTCTCGATCGGTCCCCCGCCCTCGACGACTCCGTCGAGCGCGACCGTGTCGGACAGTTCACCGCGCTCGGGCGGTTCGCCGGCGGTGACGGCGCTGTTCGTCGGGCTCGGCGTCGCGGGCGTTGGTGGGGGTGCGGCGTTGTTGGTTTCTGCCAACATGCAGTTCAACGACCTCAGCCGACGATGCGGCGGCGTGACGTGCCCGGTCGGGGAGGTCGGCGCAATCGACGCCGGCGTCCGCACGCAGATCCTCTCGGCGGTGGCCTTCGGCGCCGGAGCGGCGTTCGTCGGGATCGGCGTGCTGTACGGAGTGCTCTCGCGCGGTCGGCCCCGTAGCGCCGTCACGCCCGTTGCCCTCCTGCACGGCGGCGGCGTCGCCGTGGAGTTCTGACCGTGGAACGCACCGCGCGTGACGACCGCTCGATCCGCCCTCCCCCCGCTATGAGTCGCGAGCGGAGCGAGCATGACGCCGGAGGCGTCGGGGTGGGGGTGGCACGAACGCGCCTGCGTGCACTCCGTTGGGCAGTCGTCGCGTGCGTCGCGGTGCTGGCCGGTTGTCCAAACTGGGCGTCGCTCGATCCTCGCACGCGGATGGACGGCGTCAGTCCGGGTCTGGATTCTCGTGGCGACTCTACGGTGGCCGACAGCACGGCGCGCGATCTCGTCGCACTGGAGTCGGGCGATGCGACGCTGGACGAGCCGAGCGCCGACGCGATACCCGATGCGTTCGATGTTGGATTCGACGCGCTCGACGCAAGCGATGCGTTCGATGCGGTGTCGGGTGACGGAGACACGGGCGGTACGGACGCGACGAGCGAAGTCGTGCCGATCGAGAGCTCACCGTGTGCGCCCTGCGGACCGACGGAAATGTGCTGTGGCACGCGGTGCATCGATGTTTCGCGCGATCCGCTGAATTGCGGCGGGTGTGGAACCGTTTGCGTTGCACCTCGCGCCGACACGACGTGCATCGCGGCCGCGTGTGCCGTCGTCGCCTGCGATCCGGGGTACGACAATTGTGACGGCATGTTCGCGAACGGCTGCGAGTCCGACCTCGCGACGAACGCGAACTGCGGCCGCTGCGGCAACGCGTGTTCCGGGGCGACTCCGCTGTGTGCCGTGATTCGAAGCGGTGATGGCGGGACGACGGTGACGGCGTGCAGCAGTGGTTGCTCGGGGTCGTCGCCCGATCGCTGTGGCATGACGTGCACCGACGTGCAGGCCGATCCTGCGAACTGCGGCGCATGCGCGAGGGTGTGCCCTGCGCCGGCGCGCGGCGCTGCGACGTGTGCAGCGGGAACGTGCGGCTTCACGTGCGACGCTGGCGCTCATCGGTGTGGCACCGCTTGTGCGGACAACAACGCGACGGCATCGTGCGGCGCGCGATGTGCGCCGTGCGCCACGCCGGCCAACGGATCGGCCACGTGCGACGGGACGAACTGCGGCTTCGTGTGCAACGCAGGGTTTCACAATTGCGCGGGCGCGTGCGTGAGCAACAGCGCAGTGGCAACGTGTGGAACGCTCTGCGCGGCGTGTCCTGCCGTCCCGAATTCGACGGCAACCTGCGACGGCACGACCTGCGGGCTGGCGTGCAGGCCGGGCTATCACCTATGCGCGGGCAGTTGCCCTGCGGTCAGTTCGGCCACGGCGTGCGGTGCGGCGTGCGCGATGTGTCCAATGCCAGCGAACGCAACGCCGACGTGTGACGGTACGGCGTGTGGGTTCGTGTGCAACCCTGGGTTCGTGCTCGTCGGTGCCAATTGCGTGACGGTCCCCGCGATGAATACCTGCCCGGGATCGAACATCCCGCTGTTGCCGGGCGTCCTGACGACGGTCACGGGCAACAACTCAGGCTTCGGGCCGCTTCATGGCGGCTCGTGTGCCGGCTCGATCGCGTCACAGCTCGTCTACTCCGTGAACCTGCTCTCGGCTGGACTGCTGCAACTGATCCTGCACCCCAGCGGCTACCTCGGCGCGCTCTATGTCCGCGAAGCGTGCACGACCCCGGGTTCGGAACTCGGTGGCGGGTGCGTCGAGGGATTCATGCCTGGCGAGACGCTGTTCATGCCCCTCAGCATTCCGCGCGCGGGCACCTATCACATCTTCGCGGACGGCAGCAACGGTGGCGCCGGCGCGTTCGCGCTCGACATGTTGTGGCAACCGAACGGGAGCTGCGGCGATCGTGCGCTGACCAACCGCGAGCAATGCGACGATGGAAACGGCATGAACGGAGACGGTTGCAGCGGTTCGTGCAACCTCGAGGGTGCGCCGACGAACACGTGCCCCGGGCGGACGCTGAGGCTTTCACCAGGAATTCAGGTGTATTCCGGCACGACCATCGGTGCGACGGGCGCGTGGACGCAGCCCTGCGCGACCACGGGGCCGGATCAACTCTACCAACTCAACATCACGGGCGGCACGTCACTTCGCATCGACGTCAATCCGACGTCGTCCCGATTCGATCCGGTGATCAACGTTCACGGCACGGGTTGCATGAGCACGGCCGGCGCGATCTGCCTCGATGCCGCGCCGATCGGGATCTTCGAAACGACGACGTTGCCCGTAACGCCCGGCATGAACCTCTGGCTGACGGTGGACTCCGGCGGCACGACGGTCGGTCCCTACGTCATCCGGTTCACGTTGATGTAGTATCTTCTCCGTGCCCGTTGTCACCGCGAGCAATCACCGCCGAAGATGCGACCGGATCGGCGCGGGGCCTTGGCGACTCCTCGCGTCCGTTGCAGCGTTGGCGGGCTGCCCCAATTGGGCCTCTCTCGACCCGCGTGCGCGGCCCGATGGCACTGGGCCGATTCCAGACGTTCGCAGTGACATCCTCCCGTTCGATGCGAGCGACGTCGCCACGCCCGACGTCGCGACGATGGACACGACGAACATCGACGGGCCGTTCGACGCGTCCGATGTCGTTGCCGTCGATGCGGATCCGGACGCTCCACCGCCGGACGTCTCACCGTGCCCACCGTGCGGGCCGACGGAGCGGTGTTGCGGAACGCGTTGCGTCGATCTCTCTCGCGACCCACTGAACTGCAGCGCGTGCGGCACGAGGTGCGCTGCTCCGCACGCGGACACGACATGCACGGCGGGAGCCTGCGCGGTGGCGGCGTGCGACCCAGGGTACGACAACTGCGATGGCATGTACGCGAACGGCTGTGAAACCGATCTCGCGACCAACTCGAATTGCGGGCGCTGCGGCGCCGCGTGTTCCGGTGCGACTCCGCTGTGCGCGGTGATTCGCAGCGGCGACAGCGGCACGATCATGACCGCGTGCACTGCTGGCTGCGCGGGCTCTTCGCCCGATCGCTGCGGGACGACCTGTACCGACGTGCGGAGCGATCCGTCCAACTGCGGCGGGTGCGGAATGGTGTGTCCCACACCTGCGGGCGGCACGTCGACGTGCGTGCTGGCAACGTGCGGCTTCGCCTGCGACCCCGGCAGCCATCTTTGCGGCGGCGCGTGTGTCGCCAACGCATCGCCCGCATCGTGCGGAACACGCTGTACGCCGTGCAGCGCTCCGACAAACGGAACCGCGACGTGCGACGGGACCAACTGCGGCGTTGCGTGCAACCCGGGGTACCACGCGTGCGGAGGCAGCTGCCCGGCGCGCAGTTCCGCGTCGGCGTGCGGTGCCGGCTGCATGGTGTGTCCGACGCCGATGAACGCGACCGCGACGTGTGATGGCACATCGTGCGGATCCGTCTGTCGGCCCGGTTTCGTGCCGGGCGGCAGCGGAGGCTGTGGCCCGGTTCCACCCATGACCGGATGTCTGGGCTCGCCCGTTCCACTCATCCCCAACGTCCTGACGACCGTCACAGGCAACAACATGATGGCCGGCCCCGGGATCGGGGGTTCCTGCGGCGGCGGCGCTTCTCCACAACTCGTCTACGAAGTGAACCCACCCGTGCAGGGCCAGCTGCAGGTGATCCTGCATCCGACGGCGTTTCGCGGCGCCGTCTACATCCGCGAAGTCTGCGGGACCGCCAGCACGGAACTCGCGGGAGGCTGCATCGCCGGAACGATGCCGGGAGCTTCGCTACCGATGACCGTGTTCCTCTCTCGCACGACGAGCTATCACGTCTTTGTCGATGGCAACATGGGCGACGCGGGCGCGTTCGCCCTCGATTTCTACTGGCAGCCCAACAATCGTTGCGGCGATCGCGCGCTCACAGCCAGCGAGCAGTGCGACGACGGAAACAACGCGGACGGTGATGGTTGCAACAGCGGCTGCATGCTCGAGGGCACCGCGACCAATGCGTGCCCGGGCCGCGCGCTGCGGCTCGCCCCCGGTGTGCAGGTGTATTCCGGCACAACCGTCGGCGCCACGGGCGCTTGGACCGAACCGTGCGCTACGACCGGTGCCGATCGACTCTACCAGCTCAACATCGCCGCCGGCACGTCGCTGCGCGTCGATGTGTATCCAACGTCCTCGCGGTTCGATCCGGTGATCAACGTGCACGGCACGAGTTGCATTAGCACCGCCGGCGCGATCTGTGTCGACGCGGCCGCCGTCGGGATCTTCGAAACGACCACATTGCCTGTCACAGCGGGCAGTCCGCTCTGGCTCACGGTGGACTCCGCGGGAACCACGGTGGGTCCCTACTTCATGCGCTTCACGCTCATGTAGCGCTCGGCCGAACGCTTTCGGTCATCGCCTTGCGCACGTCGCGCGCTCACACACCGCCGGGAATGAACGTCGTCGCGGGACGCGCTCCTGCCGGTCGCGCCGTCGGCCGTCCCGCCGGTCGCGGTCTCGTCGCCGGTCGCGCTCCCACCGCCGGTCGCGCTCCCACCGCCGGCGCCTCTGTCACGACCGGTCGCACCTCCGCCGTCACGTTCGGCCCCGCGTTCGCGGTCCCATTCCCAGTCGCGGTCCCATTCCCGGTCCCGGTCCCACTCCCGGTCCCAGTCGCGGTCCCGGTCGCGGTCCCATTCCCAGTCGCGGTCCCATTCCCAGTCGCGGTCCCGGTCGCGGTCCCATTCCCCGTCCCGGACCCATTCCCGGTCGCGGTCCCATTCCCGGTCCCGGTCGCGGTCCCATTCCCCGTCCCGGTCCCATTCCCGGTCGCGGTCCCATTCCCGGTCCCGGTCGCGGTCCCATTCCCCGTCCCTCTCCTCATCGCGAGGATTCCCACTGTCGCCATGGCGGCCACAACGGCGATCGCGATCAGCCCAAAGAACACGCCGCGCCGGTTCCCGCGTTCGCGCGTGCCGGTCACCGGCATCGCTTCAATCCTTGCCGGCGCTCTCTCTCGGCCTTCCACCGCTGCCGGTACGACGCCGCTCACCGAGTCCGACACTTCCGACGCGCGCTTCACTTCCGCGTCCAGAAGTCCCGGTTGCACGGTCGCGCCGCCGAGGATCTTCTGAATGAGATCCCGGCGTTCTTTCAGCGCGGTCCCCAGTACCTCTTCGACGTACTCCGCGACCACGCGCGGGGGCGCGATCTTCACTCCGCAGTCTTCCAGCGCTTCCGCAAAGTCCTGCGCCGTTTCGAATCGTCGGTCGGCATCACGGTCCATCGCGCGGTTGACGATCACTTCCAACCGCGGAGGAATCCCGCCCACGATCGACTGGAGCGACGGCACCGCGCCGCCGACAACGCGCGACAGTGTTTCCGAGTACGACGAGCCCTTGAACAACCGCCGCCCTGCGAGTCCCTCCCAGAGCATCACGCCGGCGGCGTACACGTCTGCGCGCCGCGTCACGCGCTTGCGGTCGTTGATCTGCTCGGGCGCCATGTACGCGACTTTGCCCTTCACCTGCCCGTCGCGCGTGACGGACGCGCGCTCCTCGGCCTTCGCAATTCCAAAATCCGTGATCCGCGAGACTCCCTCGACGCCGACGAGAACGTTTTGCGGATTCACATCGCGGTGCACGATGTTCAGCGGACGGTCGCTCGCGTCACGCAATTCGTGCGCGGCGTGCAAGCCCGCGAGCGCGTCGCTCACGATCCGCAACGTCACGCCCGGCGGCACGCGCTTCCCGCGGGTCGACGATTCCCGCAGCAGTGTCGAAAAGCTGTCGCCCTCGATGAACTCCATCACGAGATACAGTGCTTCAGCGTCGCCCACATCGAGCGTCGGGACGACGTTCGGATGCCGAATGCGCGCGGCCAACCGCGCCTCGTCGAGAAACATCGTCGCAAATTCTTCGTTCGAACGAAGGTGCGGGTGACACACTTTGATCGCGAGCATTCGCTCGAAGCCAGCGACCCCGCGCGCAACGCCGAGATAGACCGTGGCCATTCCGCCGGACGCGATGCCGTACAGCAGTTGGTACCGCCCGAGCGTTTTCGCGACCGGAACTGCGATCGAACTGGCGTCCGGCTTCTGTGGGCGCGGCGTGGACACGACAACCATTGTGCACGGCCGGCGCAGCGGGAGCAACGGTCACGCGGGTGACCACCGGCGCTCCGGAGAGCGCGCCACGCACTTGCGTTCTCGTACCTCGCGTGCCACACGATTCACGGCACGGCACCATGGGAACGGTTCACGTCACAGCTCGCGTACGGCCGATCGCTGGCTCGAAGAAGTTCTTCGACGACGAGTTCCTCGTGGACACGGGCGCGATCAACTGCATGGCGGCGACCGCGAAGCTTCGACGCATCGGCGTGAAACCCGAAGGCAGAGAAGTCTACGAACTGGCCAATGGCCAAACGGTAGAATACCCGGTCGGGTTCGTGCGCCTGAGCTTCCTCGGCGCCGAGACGATCACGCGAATCATCTTCGGACCGGACGGCGTCGAGCCTCTCGTCGGCGTCGTCGCGCTCGAGGACATGGGGATCGGTGTCGATCCCGTCGCTCGCACACTGAGTCGGATGAGCGCGAAGCCGCTCAAGAGGGCGCGAGCGCGTGTGACCGCGGCGGCGCGGCGGCAGCGGTCGCGTCGCTGAACGCTCGCGCATGCCGGCTGCCGCGGCCGATACGGGCTTCCCGACCGCGTCGTGCCGGGGCTACTCTGCGCCGCGGATGTTTCCGTTCAGTCAATTGTTCCCGGACGTCGCCGAGCGCGAGACGCTCCGTCTCCGCGTGGCTGCCGACGAGCCGGACTTGCCCGAGGGCACGTACCGATTCGTCGAGCTGTACTGCACGGACGCCGGCTGTGACTGCCGCCGCGTGCTGCTCAACGTGGTCTCGGAGCACACGCGTCGCCAGGTTGCCACGATCAATCACGCCTTCGACATCGAAGGTCCGATGATCGGTCCGGAGGGCCAGACCGCGCTCGATCTGCTGAATCCGCAGACGGATCTCTCCGACGCGTGCATCGATCGCTTCCTTACAGCCCTGAGCGACAACCCTGCCGTCGCCGCTCGATTCGAGCGGCACTACGCGATGTTCAAAGCCGTAGTCGACGATCCGTCGCACCCCGCGCGCGCCGCTCTTCCGGAGGACGACGACCTCGACGCCGAGTTCATCGAGCCGCCGGCGCCCGTACGTCGCGGCCCGAAGCTCCGCCGCAATGATCCGTGCCATTGCGGTTCGGGCAAAAAGTACAAGCATTGCCACCTGCGCGCGGACGAAGTGCGGCCACGGGCTGCGAATGCGGTCGATGCGTCGCCCGAAGCGCTCGAAACTCGCTGGGTCCGGGAGCTGTTCGAGTTTGGCGTCAAGACGTTCGGCCGCGCGTTCGACCCCTTCGTCGCGTACGCAGCGCTCGGCGGCACGGGCGACGACGTGCAGATGCAGTTCATGGTGCCGTGGTCGATCTACGTTCGTACGTTCGACGACAAGACGGTCGTCGAGCACTTCCTGGAAAACCCGCGGAGACCGCTCGGTCTCGCGGAACGCGCCTGGCTCGAGGCACAGACGCGAGCGCGTCTGTCGATGTGGGAAGTCGCGCGCGTCGAGCGCGGGACGGGCATTCACGTCCACGACCCATTCACGGGCGACGAACGATTCGTCCGGGAGGTCATGGCCTCGCAATCGCTCTCCGTTCACGACGTGATTCTCGCGCGCATCGTCGACTACAAGGGGTTCGCGACGTTCGGCGGCGTCCATCCGCATCCGCTCCCGCCGGCCCACGGTTCCGACGCCATCGAACGCGCTCGAAAGCTGCTCGCGATCCCGAAGAAGCCAATCTCGGTCGAGCGATTTCGCGCGGACGTCCACGACGCGAAGCTCATCGCGGCATGGCACGCGGCCGTCGCAAGCTCGCGCAAGCAGACGTCGGCACTACCCGAATTGCAGAACACCGATGGCGACCCCCTGCTGATCACGATCGACCGCTTCGACGTCGCGGCGAAGACATTTCAAGAGGCCACCGACCGGTTGCAGCGCATCGAGGGCGTTGAGCAGAACGACGACAACGAGCCGGGCGTTCGGACGTTCTCGTTCGTCCGACCTGGCAACGCCATTCACAAGTCCTGGGACAACACGATCGTCGGGTCGGCCGAACTCACGGAGCGAACTCTGAAACTCGAGAGCAACTCGATCAAGCGCGCCGACGCGTTGCGCACGTCCGTCGAGGCCGCCCTCGCGGAGCTGCTGACGTTTCGCATCCGCGAGCACACCGACCCGCGGGCGCTGTTGCCGGGCCAAGACAGAGGTCCCCCGCGCACCGACGCAATCCCGGATCACATTCGCGTCAAGGTGCTTCTCGAGTACAAGACCACGCACTACGCGACCTGGGCCGACGACGCGCTGCCGGGGCTGCGAGGGAAGACACCGCGGCAGGCGATGAAATCCTCGAAGGGGCGGCGCGAGGTCGACGGCATCCTCAAGGAGATGGAGAATCACGAGGGCCGGCTTCCGGAGAACGAGCGATACGATTTCTCGGTGATTCGAACGGAGCTGGGTTTCGAGGTTCGGTGAAGAAATCGTCGAGACGCCGCGGTACGATCGCGGCGATGGGCGACGTCCCCGAACGATTCCGGCATCTCGATGGGCGCCTCGGTCTGGTCTCGATGGGCCATCTGTCGATCCGCGCTGCGCGTCGCGCGATCCGACGCTCGCTGCCGACGATGGACCACGCCGTGCGCGTGTTCGATTCGGCGGTCGCGCTCCTCGGGGCGCGCGCATGGATCGACCCCGAGGGCGGCGAGCACCGACGTCGACTCTACGTCCGCGACGTCACCCGCCCCGAGTGGCTCGTCGCGCAGTCGCTCATGGAACATGCGTGGACGAGCGGCGTGAGTGCCGTCCACGCCATGACAATGGTGAACAGCGACCCCGTGACACCGGCCGACGCGCCCTCTGGGTGGAAATTCGGCGACCCCTGGTTCGAGTCGGTCGACCGAAAACCGGACATCGTTCCGCGCGGAAAGTCGATGCGCGCCGGCAGGCTCGCGATCCAGTGCGGCCCGACCAACATCGAATTGAGCTACGACGAGCGAGGGGTATTCCGCGAGTCTTGCTCGACGGCCGGCGACATGTTCACGATCGCGAGGTACGATGGCGTGCGTCCGTTTGCGATCGATCCGACCGCACGCCCGCCGCACCTGGCACCCATCGCGATCCTATGCCGCGACGATCTCGCCGAGGAAGGTGTTTCGATCGACGCATTCGCGCGGATGGTCCTCGATCTCGACATCGGCACAATCCCAGCGCGAGTCCGTCTGCCCGTGCCCGTTCCGGGTGGAGCCGAGTCCGTGTGGAACTGCGCGCGCGAGGGGCTGCGTCGCGCGATCTGGAACCAAACTTTGCCGGCCGACGCGCGCTGGGCGATCGCGGACGGATTCGTGGGCACCGCCGTTGCGTGGGCCGACACACCCGACGACGCGTGGGAGCGATGGCAGGCCGCGCTCTTTCGCGTCAAGCCGCGACCGCCCGGGAGCGCTCCGAGCGACACGGCAATCGGTACGGAACGCGACATTCCGTACGAACCGCCGCGCACGTGGGAGAGTGACAGTGGCAACGCCAAGGCCGTTTCGACGGGCACCATCGTGCTCCACGGACCCGCCGGCGGCGACATCCCATGGCCTGCCGCCGTGCCGAGTCGCACGCCAGCGGGGATGCTAGAATTGCCACCGATGCCCGAAACGATTTCCCCCGAATTCGCCGCGGCCGGGTTCGCACGCTGGATCCGCGTGTTGCGCGCGTGGGGCGACGTTCGGCACGCACTGGTGCGCGAAGAACCCGACGGATGGACTCTCGTCGGCGATGGCGTGCTCGACCTCGTCACGCCGGCGACGATCGGCGACGAGATCGACGCGTGTGAGAAAGCGCGGCGTGACGACTACGCCGACCACCCGCCGGAGTGGCGGACGTGGGAAGACCCGAGGTACCGAAGTGCCATCGTGCAGTTCGGTTGTTGGAACAGCGACCGACAGTGTGCTGCGCCGCTGAAGATCACGAACGAGTGCTGGAGTCCCGAGTTCAACGCCGGCTCCGTGCAGTGGGAGACGCTGCCGTGGGGCGTCGCGCGGGTGCGAAGAGTGCGGTGAAGAGCGGCGGTTCGGATTGTCGCAGCGTCTCGCAACGGTGCCTCACCGTCGTCGCCGGCCGTCACGTCCGCCCATCGCACGCTCGGACCTACGCCGTTTCCGTTTCCTTCATCAACGCGGTCCACTCGCTGCGCGACAGCTCGGGGTAGATGTAATCGCACTCGAAATTCGTGTGGTGCAACATCAACCGCGCCGCGAGAAACACCGCGTTCGCGATGCCCTCGACGGTCGTCGCTTGTTCGAGATTGTTCGCTTCGTCGCGCAACGCTCCGTGCTGCTTGCGCGCGACGTCGACCTCGGGTCCGAGTCGGTGATCCACGAGCTTCGGAAATATCACCCGCTCCTCGTGTTGCATGTGCTTCTCGATCGGCCCCCGGATGAAGGCGAGCAGACTGTCTTTCTCCTTTGCCGCCGCAGTCGGGTCGCGCTTCGCGAGTTCCATCAATCGTCGCGCCATCGCCCGCGCACGGTCCTCGTCCGCGAACAGCTCACCCATCTTCTTGTCGATGTCCATGTCACCCGTAGGATCGCGGAGTGTCGACCACTACACAAGGGTCGCCTTCCTGCCCGCGCCCGTTCAAGTCCACGGTGGCGTTCAGGTTCAGGTTGAAGTTCAAGTCAACGTTCCATGTCACATCAAGGTTCCCCGCAACGTTGACGTTGACGTTGACCTCAACCTCAACCTCAACCTCAACCTCAACACGCTCGTCCCGCCGACGCTCGATCCGGGAGTGTTCCCCCCCTCCGTGCTACCGTATCCCTCCCGCTCCGATGGCATCCCCCGCCGCCAGCGTCGATCCACTGCTCGTTCCCGGTCGTCCGACCCGTCTCGGGCGGTACGCGCTGCGTTACCGCGTGGCCGAGGGCGGCATGGCGTCCGTCTACCTCGCGCAGCTCGTGTCGACGGAGGGTTTCCAAAAATGGGTCGCGATCAAGACGATCCATCCGCACATCGCGCGCGAGTCGCGGTTCATCCAAATGTTTCTCAACGAAGCGCGGCTCGCGGCGCGGCTCGACCATCCGAACATCTGCCAGGTGTTCGATTTCGGTGAAGCCAACGGCACGTATTACATTGCGATGGAGTACCTGCACGGCGAGCCGCTCGTGTCCCTCATCCGCCGCGACCACGCGAACGGCGGAACACCGACGGAAGTCGCAGCGCGCATCGTCGCGGATTCCGCGCGCGGACTGCATGCCGCACACGAACTGCGCACGGAAGACGGACGCAACGCCGGCGTCGTGCATCGTGACGTGTCGCCGCAGAATCTCTTCGTCCTGTATTCCGGCGTCTCGAAAGTCGTCGACTTCGGTGTCGCGCGATCGAGCGAACATTTGGGCGAGAAAACCGCGACCGGCGAGATCAAGGGCAAGCTCGCGTACATGTCTCCCGAGCAGATCAATGGGTATGCCGTCGATCGGCGCACGGACATCTGGGCCCTCGGCACCGTGCTGTGGGAAGCGACGGTTTCGCGGCGGCTGTTCAAGCGGCAGAACGAAGCGGCGACCTTGCGCGCGGTGGCATTCGACGACGTGCCGCGGCCATCCGTGTTTCGCAAGGGCTACCCCATCGCGCTCGAAGCCATCGTGATGAAGGCCCTCGATCGCGATCCGAGCCAGCGATACCAAACGGCGCTGCAGCTCGCGCGCGACCTGGAGCAGTACCTCGCGCGCGGTGGCAAGCTGACGACCACCGACGACGTGGGCGATCACATGCAGCTCGTGTTCGCCGATCAGATGGACGTGGTGCAGCAACTGTTGCGACGCGAGAACGTCGACGAGCCGCTCGAGGTCGTCGAAGTCAGCCGCATCGAGCGGTCGTCGAGTGAGGCGCACGCGATTCCGCTCATCGACGACGAAGCACCCACGCAGTTTCGTCACACGGGCGCGGGGCCCGGACGCACGTTCACGCCCACGCCACCGCCCGCGGCACAGTCGTGGTCGGGCCCGTCGCTCGCGCACCCGACGGCGTCCGCACTCGTCACGATGCCGACGGCGATGGATCCTTCACTCGGTGGCGACACGGCGTCCGTGACGATTCCCGAAGCGCGAGCCAGCTTGGGAACGTCGCCGCAGCCCGCGCTCGACGCACCGACCACGACCACGACTACGACCACGTCGAGCGCGTCGCGCAGCGGGATCATCGCGCTCGCGATCGCCGGCGCACTCATGCTCATCGCTGGCGTCGTTCTCTTCGCGTTTGCCCTCGGTCGCTCGAGTGGCTCGGCCGGCCGTTCCCAAACCGCTCTCCCCGCCGCAACTCCGACGCCCCCCGCGTCCGTCTCTCCCCCCGTTCCCGCTCCCGCTCCCGTTCCGGTCGCGGCCATCGCGCCGTCCCCCGCTCCGTCTCCCCCGCTGCCGCCGGTCGATCTCCCAGCCGTTGCGCCCTCGACTCCGCCGCCCGCCGCCACTGCGCCCGCGACGCCCGCCTCCTCACACTCGTCCCAACACACTTCGAGCTCCCATCGAAATCCCACCGCACCAACCGGCAACTCCACACTCCGCGACACGCGTGGCGGCACGGGTTCCGCGACGCAGGGAGGCACGGGTTCACTCACCGTGTTCTCCGAGCGACAAGTGCGGGTCTACATGGGTTCGACGCTCATCGGCACGACGCCGTTTGCAAGTCGCACGATGCCCTCGGGCGTTCACACTCTGCGCATTGTTCCCGTCGACGACGGTCCGACGCAGAACATCCAAGTCGAAGTGCAACCGGGGGCCACAGCGCTGATTCGGCTGCGCGCGAATTGAGGGCGCAAAGCGTCCGTCCACTGCGCGGCTGGCATGGGATTTCAACGTCGCTGCGAAGGGAGTATGCTGGGCCAATTGTGTGCCGCCTGCGCTGCGGCGGACACCGATCCGGGGGACCCATGCTCGCACGCCATCGAACTCTCTCTCGCGTTTGCTGGTTGGTCGTTTGCATTGCGCCTGGTGCCGCCGCCTGCGGAGGCGACGGCGATGCCGAAACGCGCGCGTCGACATCGTCTGCAATCACCCCCCCCCCCCGTGCCGTAACGCCGTTCGCGACGAACTGTCCGCCGGGCCGCAGACGCTGCGGCGACGCTTGCGTCGATGCCGCGCACGACGAGCTCAACTGCGGGGGTTGCGGCATTGAGTGCCCGAGCGGATTCTGCATGAACGCGGTGTGTTCCGATCGTCGGAGCCGGCGACCGGATGAGCGCCCCCCGCGTCACGGCGGTCACCGGGTCGGCGATCCGCTCAACGTCGCCTCCTGCGAAGAGCCGGTGGGCCAGCCTGCACCTACGCGGAGGAGCACTCCGTTCTTTTCCTCGCGCATCGTCGGTGTCCGAGTAGCGGGGCGGACGTGGGTGCACGTCCTTGCGAACGATCCGGGGACGTTCAACTACGAACTGTATCGACACGACGCGAACGGAACGGCCTGGGAGCGCATCCCGCCGCCGCCGAGTGAGACCGCAGGGTTCTATACGACCCGCGGGCTCGCGGAGGTCGACACGCCCGGAAGTTCGGTCACGGCGGCGCGTATCTTCGCGATGGGCGCCGCGACGGCATCGCTGTGGGAGTATCGCTATCGCCCCGATGGCTCGTCCGACTGGCACGTTCGGCCAGCACCGGCACTGCCTGCCGGACTGTCGATCGTGAACGAGCCCGCAATCGACGCCGTGTTCAATCCCGCCGACTTTCGGTTCGGCAATGGCGGAGCAGTCACGGTCGCGCTTCGCGCGAGCTTGCCGGGTTTGGTCGCGCACATCGCGACGATCACCGTGGGTCGAGATGACCCGCTCGACTACCTCACGGTGCCCACGAGCCGGTGGCACGACACGGGAACGGACCTCCGCGCGCCGACGCTGGACTACAACACGCCGATTTCGCTCACGGTCAATCTTGCATCGTCCGGGCAGGGCTTCGTCATGGCGGCCCTTCAAGAAGGCGGCAACCTGTCCGTAAACGGCGCGACGGATTTCGAGTGGGAAACGATCCCATCGCCGGCGGGAACCGCGGTCGTCACGACGAACATGCAAATCCGCAACGGGCCGCTACGCGTGGTGGTCGGGCTCCGGCACGCCGACGGCCGGACCCACGCGACGCTCTGGACGCCCCCGGAGAACTTCGAAGACCTCTCGGCGGGGTCGTGCCGCGCGCCGATCATCGCTCCTGCGCTCGGCAATCTCTTGTACACGACGCCCGGGCTCGATCGGCTCACTGGCATGGCCGCCAACGGTCTGTTGTTCCAATGCGACAACCTACAGGGTCCAGGTTGTCGCTGCGGATACGTCGAGTCGGGTCAGCCGCACGACACGCTGCAGGGCGTACGAACCGGGTCGTGGTACGACACGTTGGCCGACAAGCTCTACCTCATCGGCACGGTAGACGGCTCCACGTACCTCGACGCGTGGAACTACGGCACGAACCAGTGGGAGAACTACCTCGCGCCCAGGACGTTCAGCGCCGCGATTCGACCGGATCTCGACCTTCCGCCGTTCGAACAGATGGCGCAGGAGTACTACGGCGACGTCATGGTATTGGCTACGCATGCAACGCGAGTCAACGAAACCCACATCCTCGAGTCCCTGGACGATGGGAATTGTTGGAGCGAGTGTCCAACTCCGCTGCCCACCAGCTCGGCCAGCGGCGGCGACCAGAGTCTCGCGTTCGATGCGTCGGGAAGAGTCTGGGCAGCAAATATGGAGACCGCGCCTCTCCCGCTGTTTCCGATCAGCGTACTCCGCGACCTTTGGCTCACGTCCCGACGGCGGGGCGACGCCTGCACGGCTTGGACAACTCCGTACAGCATCCTCGATCGGCCCGCGATCCGTGAGACACTCATAGAGAGGTTGGGAGATCGGCCCCAATTGATCGCCGATCACCGAGCCGATCACACGGGCTGGCTCTACATGACCTATGTCGCTGAGCGAGTCTTCGCTCCGACGGACGCGCCTGCGTACTTCACATATTGTGCGTCCGGTTGCGACGAGGCGGCCACGGCGCAATGGTGTCCGCCGATGCCACTGCCGACCGGCAACTGTCACGGGTCACCAAACAATGATCAGGGCGCTGGCTGCCTGCCCGCACAAACCGCAGACGGCCGCATCTTCGTCACGGTCGCGAACGACGACGAATGCATCGACGTATGCAACCCGCCAGGCTCCACCGCGAGGTTTCCCGACTCGGTCGGAATTCGCGAGGTTGTCGGCCTGGCTCCTCGATGCCCCGGTCGCCCCGGCTGCGATCCGCTCTTCGAAACCTGTCCGCCGGTTCCTCGATTCCGCCCGCCAGCTTGCCTGTGCTACGTCCGCAACTACCCGGGCGGAGCGTCCCAGGCAAACGGCGGAGTCGGCGCGCCGGGCTACCAACGCGGCTGGAATGTCGGCATCGAGGCCTCACGCGATCGCGCCAATCCGCTTCTGGTGATCACCGCCCAGACTCGCACCGACATCGACAGCTTTGGTCCCTGTACTTCGGCACCTGGCTCTCGATGCCGTTCTGAGATCTACGTCGCGTGGCGCGAGGGGAACGGTCCGTGGTGCGGGCGTACATGTGTCGACAACCCAAACCCCGATACGATGTTGCCGATTCACCCGCTCTCTGGAGGCGTGACATCGTCGTGGCGCGACCATGTGATTGGTGCGTCGGCCGTGCTCGACTACGGACAGATTGCGTCCGGGCACATCGACTTCGACTCGTCGGCCGACAACCTCCACGGCTACTTGCCCTCCAGCACTGTGTTTCAGGCCGTGCCGTCACTCGTCCCGCCCGTCACAACTCAATGGTTGATGCCGGGCGACTGGTTGCAGAACGGGTTCAACTCGACCGTCATCGGCGACTACTACATTCACGCCGCGGCGAGGCACCACGTTCACATGACCGCCGGCGTGACGGTCGGGACCACCAGATTCCTGATGGAAGCCCTGCTCTCCGCGCGGGATCACACGCGATGAGAGTGCTCATTTTGTTTGCCGCCGTCACCGGAGCGTCGGCCTGCGCGAGCGGCGTGACTGTGCTCGACAGCGGCGATACCACTGCCGACCTGGTAACGCATTCTGACTCCGGTGCCTGCCCGATCGTCGGCACGTTTCAATGGCGCAACATGCTCGCGCCTTCCAGCCTGCGATTCAACGCGGACGGCACGGTCAACCGATCACGTCTTGCGCCAGGGCCGGTCGACAGCGAGGTGGTGGCGAGATACCGCTTCGATGGTCGAAGGCTGTACATGGATGATCGCTTGGACCCCTCCGGTCAGTGCCCGAGGAGCAGTGAGAGTGTGTGGGACGTAGAGTTTTCCTTGGATTGCAACTCGCTCAGCGTGACGGTCCGATCGGATCCGTGCTTGTCCGACGCATACTTGGGGTGTTGCCTCGAATACACGCGCCTACCGTGAAGCGGTTGTCGGCGAGATGTCCGATACGATTCACAAGGAACCGACAGTGTTCTGCGACCGGACACGGATGCCCGGCATCGGTTCGAATCCGATTCGACTCGTCAGCCGACAACCTCCACGGTCGACGCCTTCCGGAGGAGTGGGTGCCGACCATCGGGGAAATGCGTTCATTGCGCGGTGCGCGCGGGGCTTCGACCCTGAGGACACGGGCCGGTTGTGTCCGCGAAACGATTCGGTGATCGACCCGCGGCGCAGTCGTGGTCGGGCCCGTCGCTCGCGCACCCGACGGCGGCCGCACTCGTCACGATGCCGACGGCGATGGATCCGTCGCTTGGCGGCGACACTGCGTCCGTGACGATTCCCGAAGCGCCCTCCAAGTTGGGGACGTCGCCGCAGCCCGCGCTCGCAGCACCGACCACGACCACGACGGTTGTCTCGCGCGCCCCATCCGTGCTGCAATTCGCTTGGCGCCCTCGCGCCACCATGCTTTCCCGAATCGCACTCGCGTTCTTCGTCCTGATCACGTCGCTCGCGCCCCGCCTCGCGGACGCCCAGGCGCTGCAGCGACTCGCATGGCGCGGCGAGATCGGCCCTGCGCTCATGCTCGGGAGCGCGCAACAGCAGGCGCTGCGCCAGATGGGCGCGATTCACGGCGGCGGCCGGTTTGCGGTCACGATCTACGATCCGTTCGCCATCCAGCTCGGCTTCACGACGCAGTACTTCCCCAACGATCTGCGTCCCGCGCAGCAGTACGTGTTCTCGCTCGGGCCGCGGTTCGAGCCCCGCATTGCGCAGCTGGGTCGGCTGTTCATCGATGCCAACCTCGGCGTCGGGACCACGCCGGGCTTCTGGCGTTTCGCCCTCGAGGCCGGCGCGGGGTTCGAGTTCCAGATCGCGGGTCCTCTCTCGCTCGGGCCGTACGTTCGCTACACGCACATGTTCGCGGCGGCCAGCGACGCGCCGAGCGACTCGCAGGTGATCGGCGCCGGGCTCACCGTTGCGCTGCGCATGCCAAGCAATCGCGAACCCGGCATGGGCCCCCCCACGCCGACCGATCACGACGGCGACGGCGTGCTCGATTCCGTGGACCTCTGCCCGACCGAGCCCGTCGGCCGGCACGCGGATCCCGGGCGGCCGGGTTGTCCCGCGCGCGACTCCGATCACGACGGACTGCTCGACACCATCGACCAGTGTCCGCTCATCGCCGTTGGCTCGAATCCCGATCCGACGCGTCCCGGCTGTCCCGCGCTCGACTCGGACGGTGACGGAATCATCGACCCCATCGATCGCTGTCCCACGTCGCCGCCCGGGGCGAATCCCGATCCTTCGCGTCCCGGTTGTCCCGACGGCGACGACGACAACGATCGCGTCCCGAACCGACTCGACCGCTGCCCCGCGCAACATCAAGGCATCCGTCCCGATCCCGTTCGGCCGGGGTGTCCGCAGCCCGATCGCGACAACGACAATGTCCCCGACGCGCAGGACGCGTGCCCCAACGAAGCCGGCGCGCCGAATCCACGCCCGCGACGCAACGGATGCCCGGGGTTGTTGCGTGTCGAGAGCGAACAGATTCGAATCTTGCAGCCCGTGTTCTTCGCGAGCCGCAGCGATCGGATTCTCCCGCGTTCGTGGGGCGTGCTCCGTGCGGTGTCCGACGCGATGCGCGCGATGCCCGAGATTCGTCGCCTGTCCATCGACGGTCACACGGACGACGTCGGCCCCGACGACCAGAACCTCGTCTTGTCCCAACGCCGCGCGAACAATCTCATGGCGTTCATGATCCAGAACGGCATCGAGCCCGCGCGCCTCGAGGCGCACGGCTTCGGCGAGACACGTCCGCTCATCAACGACACCACCGCGCAAGTGCGTGCGACCAACCGCCGCGTCGAGTTCCGCATCACGGACATCGGCACCCCGGGCGCCGGAGGCAACGATGCGCCGCGGCATTGAGGGCACGTCTGCTTCCACACTTGCCCTGACGCTGAAGCGTCGGGCTAACATTGGGGATGGGCGGCCTTCGCCGCCGCACGCAATGGCTCATCGCGTGAGCCCGCGCAGGCGGGCGATCCCCAATGTTAGCCCGCCAATTCATTGGCAGGGCTCCCTTGCCGTGCATCCGGTTCCCCCGCGTGAGATACTGCGCTCTGCCTGCTTCGACGCCCTGCTTTCCCGCGAGGAGTTCCCCCGTGCGACGTGACGCCGCGCCCCGAACGATTCGATTCGTCGCACTTCTGGCGGCGGTTTCGCTCGGGTGCGGCAGCGGCGCGACGCTGCTCACGCGCGACGCCGTCGGCGGCGATGCAACGATCGACGGCCGAGCGGACGCCCGTGGCGACGTGACCACCGACGTCCCCACCGACGTCGCGTGCACGCCGGGCATGACCGCGTGCGCTACGGGCTGCTCGAACACGTCGATCGACGATCAGAACTGCGGCGCGTGCGGCACACGCTGTCCCACCGGCCGAACGTGCGCGATGGGCGTGTGCGCCGGCTGCGCGAGCGGTCGGTCCGACTGCGGCGGCACGTGCATCGATCTGCTCACCGACGCGCAGAACTGCGGATCGTGCGGCTCGCGGTGCGCCGCGCGCGAAGCCTGCGTCGCGGGCGCATGCCGACCCTGCGGCATGGACGGACAAGCCTGCTGCACAGGCGACATGTGCGACGCGACGCTGTCGTGCGTGATGGCCGTCTGTCGCGCGGGATGCGGCGGTCCGGGACAAGCATGTTGCGCGGGCGGCATCTGCGGAACCGGCACCGCGTGCAGCGCAGGAATGTGCACCGCGTGCGGCGGGATGGGACAACCGTGTTGTGCGATGAGCACGTGCACTGGCGGACTCTCGTGCTCCGCGGGCGTGTGTCGCATGGCGTGCGGTGGCGCAGGAGAGCCGTGTTGCACAGGATCGATGTGCGCGTCGGGACTGATGTGCTCGGGAACCCCCGCAACGTGCATGGGTGCCTGTGGCATGCCCGGACTGCCATGTTGCGCCGGCTCGATGTGCAGCGCGGGATCCGTGTGCGACGCGGGAACGTGTCGAACGTGTGGGTCCATGGGCGCACCGTGTTGTGCAGGTTCGACGTGCACTGGAACACTCGTGTGCATGGGCAGCTCGTGCGCACCGCGGTGCGGCGGCTCGGGCGAACCCTGTTGTGCGGGAATGTCCTGCAGCAGCGGATTCCTGTGCTCGGGCGCCACGTGCACTCCTTGCGGCACCGACGGCGCGCCGTGTTGCGCGGGCTCGGCGTGTGGTCCGTCGCTCATGTGCGCGTCGGGAACGTGTCGCCCGCGATGCGGTGGCGTCGGCGAACCATGTTGTACGGGCACGAGTTGCAATCCCGGTCTCGCGTGCATGAGTGGCAGTTGCCAACCGTGTACCGAATGCATGCCGGGCCGCGTCGACTCGATCAGTTGCGGCATGTGCGGAATGCAGTCGCGCACGTGCGACGCGACGTGCCGCTGGGGCGCATTCGGCACGTGCGGAGGAACGGGCATCTGCACTGTCGGGCAGACCGATCTCGCATCGTGCGGCAACTGCGGGACGCACTCGCGAACGTGTTCGGGCTCGTGCGCGTGGGGGCCGTTCGGCGCGTGCACCGGCGAGGGCACGTGCATGCCGGGCGCGATGGAGAGCATGGGCTGTGGCAACTGCGGCACCCAGACGCGAACGTGCTCGGCGGGGTGCAGCTGGGGCGCGTGGGGCGCGTGCACGGGGACAGGCGTGTGCGCGCCACTCGCGACACAGAGCCAGGCGTGCGGCAACTGCGGGATGCAAACGCGAACGTGCACCAACGGCTGCGCGTGGGGCGCATACGGAGCGTGCACGGGCACGGGCGTGTGCGCGCCGACGACGATGCAGAACTGCGGGATGTGCGGGCGGCAAACGTGCACGGCGGCGTGCACATGGGGCACGTGCACGGGCGAGGGTGTGTGCACGCCGGGGGCGGTGTCGACGAGCGGGTGCGGCGCGTGTCAGAGCCGCACGTGCACGGCGGCGTGCGCGTGGCCGGCCTCGTGCAGCGGGTGTTCGGGGTGTTCGAGCTATTCGCAGTGCGGCTTCTCGTGCATGGCATCGCATCACGTAACGTCGGCGGCCTTCAGTTCGGGCTGTCCCGGCAGTTGCTGCAGCAACAACCAGGTCGCGTGCGCGCCGAATTGTGGTTCGACATTCTTTAGTTGCGGTTTCGGATGTCCGACCGGGTACCACGTGACTTCAGCGAGCTACGCGTCAGGCTGTCCGGGCTCGTGCTGCTCCAACAACTCTGTGAACTGCGCGCTCAACGCCGGTTCGACGTTCTTCTCATGCGGTTTCTCGTGCCCGTTGCCGTGGGTCGTTACTAGTGCGAGTTACAGTTCGAGCTGTCCGGGCTCGTGCTGCTCGAACAACAGTGTCAATTGTTTCATGCCATGAGTCCGTCGCGGCGGGCGCCCATTCGTCGCCGATCATCGTGGGACTTCTGCTGATGAAGCTCGCGGGCACTCAAGAAGCAAGCTGTCGTTGGTTGCACGTCGGCTCCGTATGAATGGATTGCAGAGTTCACCGCGTGGCCGCAATCGATCGCACAAGTCTGAGAGACGTACTCGCGTGCGCGAGCAACTGCGTCGCGACTCCAGCCGTCATTGTCCGGCCGCTATAGATCGCGTAGCGATTGCCAGTTGTGGCGAACAGAAAGTCGTCGCTTCCGTCTTGATCGAAGTCACCCGCACCCGACACGTAGTACCCGGCGGACTGACCGAGTGCAGAGCCGTCGATCGTAGCGTATGGCCCGCTCGACAGACCCGCGAACGGGCCGCGGAACAACTGCACTCTGCCGGTATTCATGTTCCAACCCCAACTTCCGACCACGATATCCGGCGTTCCATCGCCGTCGACGTCCCCGACGCCGGAGATCGCCCAGCCGAAATACGTGTCACTTCCGTTGGCGCCAGGGATGCGAGGGTTCGCCGTCGACGAAACGCCCGACGCAGTTCCAGCGTAGATCGCGGCTCGGCCGACGCGGTTCGTACCATGCCTATCCGGTTAGCACCCAAAGACGCGCCAGCCGTTTCCTTGCCGGTCCCAAGTACCGCCCCCGATGGCGCGGTGCGCGACGCGAGCACCGTTCGCCCAAGCACGACGCCGACCGCGACCCCGGCCGCGATGCCGAGCCCGACGGGGACCCACGGAAAGTCGCCGCTGTTGGTCATGGAGCTCGGGAGAGCTTACCAGAGCGCGATTTTTTCACCTACCTAGCGATGGACTGGCAGACTGTCGCCCACACTCTTCGCTCTGGAGGTTCGGGATGCTGCGGTGCTGGCTACTCCTTGTCGTCGCCATCGTGCTGGTCGCGTGTGGCGTCGCCCCGCCGCCTCCGTGCGTTGCTGGAGCGACGCACCGCTGCGACTGTGCGGGCGGAGGTCAGGGCGTGCAAACGTGCAACGCCGCGGGCACCGGTTATGGCCCGTGCGAATCGTGTCCCGGATCAGACGTCGTCGCGCCGACGGACGATGGAGTGCCGGTGGACACGGGGCCAATCTGCACGCCGGTCGCGTGCGAGTGCGGGGACGACGGCTGTAGGCACGTCTGCACATCGGGATGCGCGCCGGGATATTCGTGCAGGAATCGCGTGTGCATCCCTCCGATGATTTGCCTGCCCGCATGCGGGGCTGGGTATCGATGTGTAGGCACCACCTGCGAAGTTGACCCGGGCGCCTACTGGGTCATCACCGCGACCAGCGGGACCGTAAGCACGGCTTTCTCCTGGGATGCTGGGGGCGGGGCACCCGACCCGTTCGTCTGCATCACGCTCAACGGAGCACGGACCTGCACCCCCGCCGCCAACGACTCGTTCTTCCCGACATGGAACCACCCGTTTCCGGCCGCTCCCGCGGGAATGCTCATGTCCGGAATCTTCGTCGAGTATTGGGACGAAGACCTGACGACGAACGACGCCATCTGCTTGGGCAGCACCATCAGAATTGACGCTGCCCGATTCGCGTCTGGCGGGGGCACGGTGACGTGCACTCCGAACGGGACATGGGGTTACAGGCTCACTCCGAGGTAGTCGAGCGGTCCGACTCCTCGTCGTAGTGCTCTCGCAGCGCCCGCAGCGCCTCCGCGACCGCTGCCAGTGCCGGAAGCATCGCCTCGCAGAATTCTCGCTCGCGAGGCGTCAACGGAACGACGGGCGGAGCGACGGGCGGCGGCGGCGCGATCGGTGGCCCGTACCGTTTCGGCAGACCTTCCCACGCCCATTGGATCACGGCTCCAATCGCGATGGGCGTGCAGAGCGCGAACACGAGGCCCGCGTTGGTTCTCATGTGCCAACCGATCCACACGCAGAGCAAGCAGATCGCCACGACCAGAATCGGCAGGCCGATTCGCTGGATCCAGTAGGCGCGCGGGAGACGGAACGGTGGCGGAGTCCAAGGAGCGCGGTACATGAGAGCCAGCGTCGCACGCGCGCGCCAGACTGGGAATCACAGCGGACGGTGGCGTCTCGTGACGCTGAGCTCGCGCGCCGCGCTGCGGCCTCGCTGAATGTTGACTCGCACACCGTCGAGCTCAACCATCGAAGAGTAGTGGCGGTCTACTCGATCACCGAAAGGTGGTCGGTCCGCGTATCGAGCGCGGTCCAACCGTCGAAATTCATCCAAGGACAGAACAACCCATGAATCCCAACGACCGGTCGGTGACCGAGTGGACCGCCACGACTGCGTGGCCAATCGAATCGTATCACAATCCTCCCGCGGCGGAACCCTACGTGCAGGTCGCCTGTGCTCCGTTGCCGGGGGGCGGGTCCGCGGTCCGCGTCAGCGGGACGCCGAGCCCGCTGCTGTGGGTCGGACTCGGCGTCGTGCTCGGGCTCGGCCTCGGCTACCAGCTCGCGCGCGCTGCGTAGGCACGGTCGTTCGGCGCGCGAAAAGCGGCTTTGGGTGCTAACCGGATAGGCATGGTTCGTACCGTCCGACCAACCAGCATCTCCGACGACGAGATCCGAGAACCCGTCGCCGTCCATATCGCCGAAACCGGACGCGCTCCCGCCTTCGACTGTCGCTGCGGGACTGCCGATCCGCGCGAGCCGATCGCCGAGGTAGACGTCCACTCGGGAGCCGCTCGCGCCCGCAGTGCACACGAAGAAGTCTGCGAAGCCATCACCATTTGCGTCACCGATCGGGCCAATATCGGACAACAGCGTCTGCACTTCCGGCCGAAGCGGGACGGCGATTGGGTGGGCCGTGTCGAGCACGGGCGCGCGACCCCCGAGCAGCACGAACACCGCACGGGACGCGGGGCCGTCGGCGGTCACGATCACGTCGACGAATCCATCGCCGTTGACATCTCCGGCGTTCGCGACGGAGGTGCCGAACCGGCGGATACGCGCGTCGATTGGTGCGGTGAATAGCCGGCCGCCCGACGCCCCCGAAACACCGCCAGCAAACCAAGCGATGCCGCCCCGCTGACCATCGTAGCTCGGTGTGCCGACGAGAACGTCGCCGAACCCATCTCCATTTATGTCCGCTCCCGCCATCTTTGTCCCGGAGCTGGGCGGAGCTTCGAGAAAGTCCGTCAGCACCGCGTCCGGTGCCGTCCACATCCGCCGACTGCTGCCAAGGTACACCTCGACCGCCCCGCCCATTGCGGGAGTTTCCCCCCCCACCGCAATGTCCCCAATTCCGTCGTTGTTCACGTCGAACGCGTTGCCCCAGCTTGTGTCCGTCGTCCGGTCCCCGAACTGCACGTAGAACTCCCACACCGGACTCGCGCGTCCGCCGACGTACCCACCGAACTTCGACCGCACGCGCCAGAACCACATGTGCGGCGCGAGTGGCATCGCCGGCCGCCCGCTGTTGCCCGTCGCGTCGAAGCTCACGCAGTTGGCCGTCATCGCGTGGTCCGAACACACCTCGACCACCGCGCCGTCCGCGGTCGACGGGAGCAGCCAGTGCAACGTCGGCCGTCGCGACGTGACGACTGCGGTGCTCAATGGCGCGATCGGTCGCGGCGGCGGCGGTTCGCACCCGGCCGGGACGCGGTCGAACCCCGCGCGACAGCGGAAGCCACACGCGCCGTCGATGCATGTTCCCTCGGCGCCCACGGGCGCGGCGCACGGAGTGCACATCGAGCCGCACGTCGCCGGCGCGTCGTTGGCGGCGCAGCCCGTTCCGCACGCGTGGTAGCCGGGCATGCAGTCGAACTGGCACACGCCCGCGACGCACGTCGCGCGCCCACCGGTCGCGCCCGGGCACGTACGACCACACGCGCCGCAGTGATTGGGATCGGTCTGCAAGTCGCGGCACTCGCCGCCGCCTTCGCACATCGCCGCGGCATCGATCAGCGGAGCCATCACGTCGAGGCGACGGCCATCGTCGCCGCAGAGTTGTTCTGGAAAGTCGGGGCAGCGGAACGCGCAGACGGCTCCCACCTGGATGCGCGGCGACGGGCACATGCGATCACCGCCGCACGCGTGCAGCGCGATCGACGTGAGTGTCACCGCGACGACGAGAAGACCGGGATTCGAGGGGCGCCTGCGAGGTGGCCGAAACGTCTCGTTCATCGAATTGTCCCCCGAGGGTGCCTGAGATGCCCAACGCGCGAGCGCCGGTTATCGCACGATCGCGGGGGCGGTTGCGACGATCGGATGTAGCTCCCAATCCCCCACGGGGCACCTCGGTCCAACCGCGCGTATCATGAGCCACCGTGCCCGCTGACCTCCCCGACGCTCCTCTTCCCCTGCCCGCGCCCGCGCCCGCGCCCGCGCCCAATTCTTCCTCTTCCCCTCTGCCCGTTCCCGTTCCCGCTTCTCCCGCGGCTTCTCCCTCCGCTCTCCGCTCTTCCCCCATTCCCCCCGCTCTCCGCGTCCTCATCGCCGCGCTCTTCCTCCGCGGCCTCGCCGCTGCCGCATCGCTCTTCGCGCACGCTGCCGCCGTCGCGCCGGTGCCCGACATCGACGACAGTCACGCCCGGCGCATCGCGCGTCACCTCTCGATGCTCTACGAGTCCCTCGCGTCCGTGCAGCCCGTCGTCGACGGTGGACTCGCACTCGCGTGTGCGTTCGCGCTCGCCCGCCTTGCGACCGCCGAAGACTCACGCGTCGCACGAAACGCATTGCGCGCCGGCGCACTGTTCGTCGCCGTCGGCGCAGTGGGCACGTGGTGGTGGGGCTTGCAAATCGCCGCTCGCGTGATGGACCTCCGGCGCGCGTTCCCGTTCGAGGGCAGCTCTCGTTCGCTGCCCGGTCCGTCACCACTCGTTGCGTTTGGCGCCCTCGGCCTCGCGATCGGAGTCGGCGCGATTCTCCTCCGCGGTCGCGCACCGAACGGCGCGGGTCGTTCGCGTGGCGCCGCCATCGGGCTCGTTGCGCTGCTCCTGGCGGACACCGTACGCGCTGTCTACGAGGCACTCGTCCCACTCGACCTGCACGACGCCGGCGTTCGCACGCACGCGCTCACACTACACGTGCCACGCATTGTCGTGCCCCTGCTCGTCGCGACGGTGCTTGTCGTTGCCTCTAGGCTTCGCGGTGGCGCTCGTGCAGCATCGGACGCGGCACCGTACCGCGCACCCGACTTCGAAGCGATCGCGCGACGGGCGGGCACGCCAAACTGGACGGCGTTCTCTCGCGCAGTTCGCACGTATGCATTCGCGATCCTCTGGCGCGTCGGGACGGCGGTGGCAGCGTTCGCGATGCTCTGGCTGGAGGCGCGGGCGCAGGGAGATCCCGCGAAATCCGTCTTGTCGCTCGCGACCACAGCGATCGTCGCGCTCGGTGTGTGGCAGGCAGTCGCGTGGCGTAGGGCGGTCGATCTTCCGCGCGAGTTTCCCGGCGGCAACGCCGTGGCAGTTTCGCTGAGTTTCACAGCCGCCGCGCTTGCGGTCGAGCTTGTCTGGGCGCTGACGTTCGTGCTGGCCCTCAATTCGCGACGTGGCGGCCCGCAATTCGGGGAGCGCTGGGCGATCCTCGTCAGTCTCGCGTTCTCGCTTCATTGCATCGCTGGCGCCGCGCAGGCAGTCGCCGCGTCCGCGGTGCTCGCACGTGCCGGCGATCCCGTGCGCGCGCGGTCGATTCGGGGATCGATCCTGCTGCTCGCACCGATCGCACTGATGGTCTCGAACGTGCCAGTCTTCCTCGTCGTCGTCGATCCGCGGAACTCCGAAGTCGCGTCGTGGCTCTGGACCGCACTGATCGCAGGCGCCATCGTCGTCGCGAGTTTCACGTGGATGATGATCGGCGTCGCGCGCCGACTCGACGCCCTCGCGGCCGCGCGCTCTACCGCCGCGTGAGCCCGCCGCGGGCTTCACTCCGAACGTACTCGCCGCCTGGTTGCCGTGGCTTTCCAAGCCGCGGCGACGCGTGCCGTCGTATGCGCCGCACGATGAGCGCGTACACCGATTCCGGAAACGTCGGGTCGTAGAACTCCGGGTTCACCGCGCCCTCGAGTTCGATCTTCCGGCCGCGCGACAAGAGTGCCCACGATCGCGGAACGTCGCCGCGTGAAAATCGCCAGCAGGGGACCGCATCGTATCGAGTCCGGCAGGAATTCCGGTTCGGAGTCCGTCCGAACGCGGTCGTCGCCGTCCGCGGGATCGTGATCGAACCCCCGGACGCCCTTCAATACGTGTCCACCTCCCAGCCCCGTCACCAATTGCAATCCAAACACCCCCTGGGTCACGTTGTCCCGCATGGCCAACGTTCACATCGGGTGCGCGCCGAGGTGCGCGCTGACGCCGTAGATCGGCCGGCGCAGGGAGATTTCCCACTCGTAGGCCCGGCGAAGCCGGTACGTTCACGCAGTGCAAAGCCCGGCTGTTAGCCCTCGCTCGGTGAACGCGGTGGACCCGCGGCGGGGGCGAACCGCCGGGCGACGATCACCGCGCCGCGATTGCACGCTGCCTCACCGCCGGGCGACGATCACCGCGCCGCGAATGCACGCGGGCCCACCGCCGGGCGACGATCACCGCGCCGCGAATGCACGCGGGCCCACCGCCGGGCGACGATCACCGCGCCACGATTGCACGCTGCCTCACCGCCGGGCGACGATCACCGCGCCGCGAATGCACGCTGGCCCACCGCCGGGCGACGATCACCGCGCCGCGAATGCACGCCGGCCCACCGCCGGGCGACGATCACCGCGCTTTCCGATCAATCCAACTCTCCCACCCTCCCGCTCTCCCTGTTCAATCATCCGACCGCTTCCCGCGCCGCCCCCGCCCGCCACGCCTTGCGATCCAGCAACACCAACGCAAGTGCCACGACGCAGTACGCAACCGTGTGCGCAATCGCCGGAATCTCGTTGCCGGGCAGCGCACGATGCGAGTTGTTCAAGTGCGCTCCCACGTGCACGAGCACCGCGATCAGCAGACTCGCGTTCGTGCGATTGTAGATCCACGTGATGACCAGCGATCCAGCGAAGAAGAACGGAATCGTCAGGAGGAAAATCGCTGGCGTGATCCCAGCCAGCATGAACATCGGGATGTGCCAGAACGCCCACGCGACGCCGAGAATCGCACTCGCGCGCAGGGAGCCATATCGATCTTGCAACCGCGGCAGTGCGAGTCCGCGCCAACCGATCTCTTCGCCGATCGGGAACATGATCATCGCGGCGATGTGCTCTTTGTCGAGGGGAAGATAGAACCACGGACCGCCGTGCCGACCGCCAAACAGTGTGTACACGGCCATGCCCGCGACGAGGATCGCGCCGGGCAGGAGCAGCGCGACGAAGTACCAGCCAGCGCCGACGCGCCAGATTCGCAAGGGCCGAAAGAGTGCACGAACGCCGGCTCCGTCCCGCTCGAACCGTGAAACGAGCACCGCAGCGAGCAACGGGCCGAGTGCGCCGAGCCCCACGAGCGGCATGAAGCGTTCGAACGGGCCAGCGATCACGCCGCGCGACGCGAGGACGGCCGGGAGCTGGAGCCCCCAGGTGATTCCATACGCCGCGAGGAAGAACGGGAGCGTGCGTCGTGCCATGGTGCGTGACGCCGAGGATGCAATACCTGCTTCACGTTTGCACTCCATTGTGCGCGGGACCGCCACCCCACATCGGCCAGCCCGTCGCACTCGGATCGCGCAGATCCAGTCCGATCACCTGTCCGTCCGCGGTGCCGACGAACAGCCAACCGTGCACGACGGCCGGCTGAAAACGCATTGGCGCACCAACGCGGATCGACCGCACGACGCTGCCATCCGACTGTGCCACCACTACGATGTCGCCGGTCACCGTCGCGAGATACAGATTGCCGCCCGCCGCACTCGGCGGCGAGGCGAGGTGTCCGCCGTGTTCCGCGAGAACGCCCGACAGCGGCCGCCGCCAGTGTGTCTGTCCCGAACCCGCGTCCATCGCGACGAGCTGGTCGCCTTGCGTCAGGAACAACCGACCGTTGATGACGATCGGCCGCGAACCCTGATACTCCCACATCCCGCGAACGGTTCCCTGACCGACGTTCTCCATCGCGCGATTGGCTTGCGCGGCGGCCGGCGGAGTCGAGAAGCCGACGGCGGTGTCACTGGCGCCTTGCTCACGGTTGTAGTGTGAGCGACGCTGCACGTTCGAATCCAGCCACGGCGCCGCGCGTGGTGCGAAGCCTCCGTGGTCCTGCGTCGACGCACCCGACCCTGCGCTCATGCGACCTACACTCTCGGTTGGCCGCACCACGATCGACTGCGCGACCACACGAAACAATAGCGCAGCCCCGCCGACGAACATCGGTTGGCGCCCGGGCACGGCAGCCTGTGCGTTGTCCTCACGGTGACTGACATAGATGTCGTCGCCGTCGAGCCACGGGGCACTCGTTGCACGATAGCTTTCGCGCCACGCAAGCGCACCGTCGTTCGCGCGGTGGCGGTAGACGGTGCCGTCGAACGTCGTCACATACACGGAGTCGCCGTGAGCAACTGGCGCACTGATCACGTCGCCCTCGACGGGGACGCGCCAGAGTTCACTTCCATCCCGCAGCGAGAGCGCGACGAGTCGGTGCGAACCGGCGTGCGGAAACGCCATGTACACACGACCGTCGGCGATCGCGGGTTGGCTCATGAGCGGGTCGCCCAACCAGCGACTCCACAGCGACTCGCCCGATCGCGCATTCAGAACGAACAGAGTGCAACTCTCGGTGTTGAATGCGACGCGATTATCCTCCACGACAGCAGCCGTGGGTCCGTCGTCGCTCACGCGAACCGCCCAGTCGACGCGACCGGTGCGTTCGTCGAGCGCGTAGAACTCGTGGCTTCCGAACCCTCCACCGATGAACACGCGACCGCCGACCACCGCGGGGGTCGCCAGTGCACGACCGCCGCCGAACGTCACGCGCCATCCCGCAAAACCGTCGGGTGTGCGGAACGCCGTGGGTTGAATGTTGGGAGTCGGGATCCGCGTGGCGGTTCCCGAGCGACTGTTCTGTCGCGCGCCGCGGGTCTCGTCGGCGAGAGCCACGACGCGAACGTTGGTGGCGGGTTGCGCCGGACGACGAGCGCGGGGTGCGAGCGCGAGCGCGGTGGCGACGCTGGGCGCACTGGAACCGCGCGCGGTCGCGGCACCCGACGTCGCGGCGGACGGACCGCGCGGACTCGGGTTCGCAGATGCGCGGGAATGGCGCGGCGAGCCACGCGCGCATGACAAAGCCTCGAGACAAAGCGCTGCCCAGGTCGCCGTGCGCACGGGGGCGCGCAGCGATCGCGTCGGTCGGAACATCGATCACCTTCCGGGTTTGCGGGTTGTGGTGATGCGTGGGACGGCCGTGGGGGCGGAAAGTTGTGGGGAAGTTGAGAGTCGGCGGAAGTCGACAGTCGACAGTTGAGAGTTGAGAGTTCGGAGGGGAGGGAGTTCAGTGGGCGGGTGGTTTCATCGGTTGCAGCGGCCGGCGGCGCAGGTCGAGAATAGACCGCATTGCCGGCCACAGGCGCCGCAGTCGGTCGGTGACGAGTCGATGATGGCTCCGTACGTCCCGACGCAATCACACATGTCGCGCGCTGGGCACGCCGCGCAGCTGGCGCCGAGCCCCTCGCAACCGGACGCGCAGCGACCCGCGACGCAGCGGCCGCTACAGCAGCGAGCGCCACACGCACCGCAGTTGTTAGGATCCGTCGACAGGTCGAGACATCGGAACACGCCGTCTTCGCCGTCGCATACGGTTGCTGGCGACGCGCAGCCGGTTCCGCCGTCGGTGACTGGCATCGATCCGCAGGTTCCGGGCGGACGCTGGCTCCGCGGGTTCGGCGCGATTGTGGCGCGCATGGCCGTGAAGACGTAGGCAGTCGAGATTCCGCCGAATCGAGATGACTGCGGATCCGTTCGGTCGATGCACACGTCCTGGCATGGCATCCGCACATCGACGATCCCAGAGACAATCGCTTCGACCCACGGAAGCGCAGCGCAATCGAGCACGAAGCGACTCGTGCTGCGCAGGGCTTCCGCCCCGTCCATCCAACCGCCGATCATCCCATCGTCGCCGCGCCCGCCGCCCTCGACGAGAGTCATCCGCAATCGTGACTCGCGGAGGGCGAGATCGATTGCACGACCGTGAGAATCGCCCGTCCACGGGAGCCGGAGCACGGATCGGGACGCCTCGGTGATCAGGATTCCGCTCTCAATGCGGCCGTCGAACGTCTGCGTGGCGTCTCGATCGATGTCGCTTCCGCCGATGCGCAGCGAGCGAGTGTGCACCGCGTACCTTGCGCCTGACGCCGTCAGGCGGTCGCAATCTTCTTCCAGCGGAAACGCGTCATACAACGCGACTCGCACCGAAGTATCGTTGTCGAGGCTGTCGACGTCCGCGATGCGGAGAACCAGTGCGATCGATCCGCCGACAATACGCCGACGAACGTCAGCCCGAACGTCGTAATTCCCCAACGCCGCCTGAAGGCTGTTCGTCGCGGTCGGCAGTTGATTGTCGACGCAACCAACGCAATTCGCACCCGGCACGGCGCAGCCTAAACCCCGATGAGGTACGTAGTTGAATTCAGCGAACGGCGAGAAGAAGTCCTCGTGGTTGCACCCGTCTGCGTCCGTGGGGCCGGAGCAGAGGTGATCGAGGTCGAACCCGGTGTGGGCGCTCTCCGCCGCGTCCGAATCGTCGATCGTTAGCGTGCGAATTGCGAAATCCAGCGTCATCCCTGAACCCTGCGGCGCGTCCGCGCGCTGCACATCGGCTACAGGAGGCGCGCATGTGTTTGGCACGTCCGGAGTCTGAGCGGGAGTTGGACATCCGCACAGCGCGAGCAGCGCGATCGCGCCCCAGGGCGGGTACGCTCGAAAAAGGGAAAGCACGTGACATCGTAGCACCAATTGACGGTCCTCGGCCCCACGCGCAAAGCGATTGGCTCGCGCCGTCGTCGCGATCAGCGGGACGCGCGACAACCCGAGCGTGATGCGCGACGGATCGCTTGCACTCGCCGCGGTAGGCTCATGGGCAGTGCGCTCGACTGGATTGCACGCAACGCGCGACCGCGAGAGTAAACGACCGCCACCACAGCGCGCACGGGAAGCCTCGCGACCGCGAGGCGGTCAGCCGCAGCCCGCCGCTTCAGCGGCGCGGGCACAAAGGCCCGAACGCCCGAACGTCCGAACGCTCGCATGTTTGCGTGCTCGAATGCCCGAATGCCCGAATGCCCGAATGCCCGAATGCCCCAATGTCCCGACATCCGAACCAACCCACATCATCCCCCCCCTCAATCCAAATACCGCACCCGCAGATCGCGCATCGTCCAGTCCGTGCCGTGCGTGTTTACTCCGACGCGGACCGGCCGCGTGTAGTCGGGCTGCCAGGGGAATCGCGTGTAGTCGACTTCGAAGTGTTCGCGCACTCGCCGGCCCTCCAGCAGCGTGACAGCAACCGTCCCGCGTCGTGTCGCGCCCGTGAGCGTACGATTGACCTCGACGCGAAGACGGTATTCCCGATCGAACGCGCAGCACGTCGTTGGAGTCTCGCCTCCCGGGATCTGCGCGAATATCCCGTCGATGAATCCCATCCACTTCATCACACCGTTTCCCGGTCGATCACTCGATAGATCGAGATTCATCGCGTGTGCGTACAGGCGCCCGAGGTCGTCAGGACTGCCAGCTTGTCCCTGGACGTTGAAGTTGATGCAGAACGAGTTCAGGTCGCCCGTCATCCCGTTCGCGCTGCGACTGGGGATCGTGAACAGCGCATCGATCAAGTACGGGCGTGTCGGGTCGAGAAGTATTCCGCGTCGCGTCAGGTGTTGATTGCTCCCCGCGCGGTCGACCATGTGGAGCGAGCCGCGCGAAACCGTGTAGTCGAACATCGTGACGGTGCCGTGCGGATCCCAATTGCCCAGGGCACTCGCGCCGTTGAACTCGTCCAGCACGAGTTCGGGCGACGCACGTCCCGCAGCCCATTCGATGCCGCCCACGAGGTGCCGTCGGAACTCGGGCTCGTCGTACGAAGCATCGGTGTGTCCCATCGCCGTCTGCCACGAACGACCGCCGCCGACGTGGAGGTACCAACTGATGGGATGATCGCCCATGCGAAACTCCGGCGCCGCCATGTAGCTGTCTTCGTCGAGGGTCGCGAGCACATGAAGCAATGGCGACGAGTCCGCGGGATTCGTGCGGAACGAATACCACTCATCGTCGCGCATCCACTGTGCGTTCAGATGGTGTGTGGACGGATGTGCCCGGTCCTCCACGAGCAGCGTTGCGCGCGGCGTGCCGGCGGGGTGACGGAGAAAGTATGTGCCGACGAGTGCGCCGTAGTACGGCCAGTCGTATTCCGTGTCGGTGGATGAGTGAACGCCTACGAAGCCGCCACCGCGTGCGACGAACCGCTGCAGTGCGTCCTGAGCAGCGGCGTCCAACACGTCGCCCGACGTCAGCACGAACGCCACCACGTCGATGCCCGCGAGCACGCTGTCGGAGAATCGCGCGGGGTCCTCCGTGGCGTCCATCGTCCAGCCCCGCTCCGTGGCGAGCGAACGCATCGCCGTCAACGCCGCGGGAATCGATGCGTGACGAAAGCCGAGCGTGCGAGTGTAGAGCAGAAGGTGGAGCGGGCGCCGTGCGACGTCGAGAGTCTCGCTGTCGGCTTCAGCGTCGTCGACGGGGCCGTCGGCGGTCGTAGCATCTATGGTGGCCGCGTCGATCGCGGTTTCCGAGTGCGCAGTGTCCGTCGCCGCTGCGTCAATCGATGAGCCTCGATCGCAGCCGGCAAGCGCGAGCGTTGCGACCAGCCACCCGCACGCGGCTCCGTTCCAGTTCATGCGCCACGGCGTCACCGTCGCGGAGCATAGCGCGCGCTCACCCCGCGGGGGTGATCGTGCACGGTCCGCCGCGCACGTGCAGCACGGCCGAACCCGCCGTGAGCGCGAGTTCGAACGGAAGCTCTGCGTTGGGATAGCTCGCGCCGTGAAACGCTGCCGTCTCCAACTGACCGAACACTTCGAGACGCACGCGCTGACCGGCGCCGACCTGACCCGTGAACGGCAGCGGCATCGCGATCGGTGCTCCCGGCGCAGACGCGGGTCGCTGGCGCAGCGTCAGTGGGCCTCGCACACCGCTCACTGTCCGGCCCGACGCGATGCGCAAGTACAATGTAGCGGCGGAGAGTCCCGTCACGGCCGCCGTCGCTTCGAAGTCGAACGTGATGACGATCGCCGGGACGGCACCGCCGTATGAACAACGCGGATTGGTGACGTTGGCCGTGATCGGCGGTGGCGTCGGGCGCGCTCGTCCCACGAGACCCTGCGCGCTCGCCGACGGAGCCGGGAGCGCGAGAACGACCGCGGTGACAATGCCGGCGAAGCTCATCGTTGGGAGAAGGGAATACGCGAGGCGGCTGGACATCGCTCGATTGTACGTCCTCGAGTGCCCTCGGATCCCCCAATACGGACGTCACGGTGTGACTCGCGCGTCAGCGCTGCCGCGCTCACGCAGGACGAAGCCTCGACGCGATGTGGTTCAACCGTGCCGCAAACGGGGTTTAACCGCGAAACAACCCTGGCTAAGACCCGTGCATGTGCTAGCATGGCCACCATGTGGATCGAGCGGAGTATCGAGCCTCGACTCGTCGAGCTGGCGCGGCACTTTCCTGCCGTGCTGCTCACCGGCGCGCGTCAGTCCGGAAAGTCTGCGCTGCTGCGCCACGCCTTTCCCGATGCGCGGGAAATCGCGCTGGACCTGCCGTCGATGGCGGAGATCGCCGAAACCGATCCGACGAGCCTCTGGCGCGACGGCGACACGCGCGTCCTGCTCGACGAGGTGCAGTACGCGCCCCGAATGTTTCGCCATTTGAAGGCCGCGATCGACCGACGACGCCACGACATGGGCCGGTTCCTGCTCACCGGCTCGCAGAAATTTCAGCTCATGGCCTCGGTTTCGGAGAGCCTCGCCGGGCGGTGCGCCGTGGTCGAGCTTCCGACGCTGTCGGCAATGGAGATCGGTGGCGCGCTCGAAGGCGAGGCGCCGGACGTTCTCGGGCTGATCCATCGTGGTGGCTATCCGGAACTGTACCGAGATCCAGACGTTGCGACAGAATCGTTCTACGCCAGCTACGTCGCGACGTACCTCGAGCGCGACGTGCGCGCAGTTTTGCGCGTCGGCAGTCTTCGGGACTTCGAGCGATTCGTCCGCGCATGTGCCGCACGAACGGCTCAGTTGCTCAATCTCACGGACCTCGCGCGTGACGTGGGAGTGTCCCCGACCACCGCGCGAGAGTGGCTTTCCGTGCTGGAGGCAACTCAGGTCGTCACGCTGCTCGAGCCGTGGTTTGGCAACGTTGGCAAGCGGCTCGTGAAAACGCCCAAGCTTTATGTGTCCGACACGGGCCTTGCGTGCTTCCTACTTGGCGTCGACACGCCGGATGCGATCGCGGGCTCGCACATGGTCGGCGCACTTTGGGAGACCTTCGTGCTTCAGCAGATCCATGCGGCACGCGCGGCGACGGGCACGTCTGCAAAGGTGTACGTGTACCGCGACGCCTACGGCGCCGAAGTGGATTTCCTGATCGAACGTGACGGGCGGGTGCACCTCGTCGAGGCGAAGTGGGCAGAGTCTGTCGGCGAACGCGATCTGTCGACGCTGAACAGACTCTTGAACGAATTCGGTGCGCGCGCCGCAACATCGCACTGGGTTGCGTGCCGAACGGAGCACCCGCGCCCGTGGGGGGGCGATCCACGCGTCCGGTTCGTTCACGGAGCTTCGTTCGCCGAGTGGTTTGGTTCCCGCAGTCCCGTGGCGAGTCGCGGCCGCCCCAAGCGACGCGCGCCCCGTGGCGGCCGTCGATGAAGGGACTCGCGACATCGCCGGCCGGGGTGTAGCGTCGGCGCGTTGCACGAGTTTCGTCCACGCGTGGGAGGAGCACAGATGCCAAAGGTTCACCAGGAGATTCACTTCAACGCTCCGCCCGCGAAGATCTACCGCGCGCTCATGGACTCTGCGGAACACGCGAAGTTCACCAGCGCGGCCGCGAGCATCGGGTCCGAGCCCGGAAGCGCATGGTCCGCGCACGACGGCAAGATCTCCGGGCGGCAGGTGGAACTGATCGACGGGACGCGCATCGTTCAAACTTGGCGTGCCGGGAACTGGCCCGAGGGCACGCACTCGATCGTGCGATTCGAACTGAGCAAGGACGGCGACGGAACCAAGGTCGTGCTCGATCACGACGCAGTCACGGAAGAGCAGGTCCCGCATCTCGAAAGCGGCTGGACCAAGATGTACTGGGACCCATTGCGCAAACATCTCGAGGGGTGATTCGTCCCGAGGGGTGATTCGCAGCGTCCTCGACGCGACACGCGCGCAGAACCGGCGTCTAAACTGCGTCCGGGGCGCAATTCCTGCGCGGCGAATCTCCATCGCACGACGATTGTTCCGTTCTGACGCTGGCACGAACGGTGCGATGGGCTTTCCGAATGCCCCCCCCTTCCACGTCCGTCGCGCTGGTCGCGGAGTGCGCCGGCCGACTCTGCGCGCTGCCGCTCGCCCGCGTGGTGGAGACCATGCGGCCGCTTCCGATCGTGAGCGTGACGGGCGCGCCGCCGGGCGTCTTGGGAATCGCGCGCATCCGGGGCGTTCCCACCGTCGTCGTGGAGCTTGCGGCGATCGTCGGGCCGCGCGACTCGGGTACCGCGGACGCTGCCGTCGCACCGCTCGTTGAAGTCGGCGCGGGCAGGTCGAAGCGCTGGGTGACGATCGCGCTGCCCGACCGTACCGTCGCGCTCGCCGTGGACCGCGTGCGGGGCATTCGCTCGTTGCCGCCGGGCGTCGCGTTGCCACCACTCCTGCGGAGTTCCGACGCGGGGGCAGTCGCTGCCATTGCCGAGCGGGACCGCGATCTCGTTTGGGTCCTGTCGGAAGGCATGCAGTTGCCGAGCGAGACGGAGACTGCGGCGTGAACGCGCCCGCGCAACTGGAGACGTTTCGGGCCGTCATTCAAGAGACGCTTGGATTGGCACTTGCGACGGAGCAAGACGATCGGCTCGCCCGCGCGCTGACCGTGCGCGCCGCTCGAACGTCGTGCAAGCCGGCGGCGTACATCGCTCGAATCCATCGCGGCTGGCCCGAGGAAATCGGATCGCTCGCGGCCGAGATCACGGTGGGCGAGACGTTCTTCCTCCGCGGCCTGGATCAACTCGAAGCGCTCACCACCGTCATCGTGCCGGCGTGTGCGCAGCGCGGCGATCGGCGTCTGCGAATTCTGTCGGCCGGTTGCGCCACGGGCGAGGAGCCCTATTCCATCGCGATTCAGCTCCGCGAGCACGTGCCAGATCTCGCATCGTGGGACGTCTCGATTCGGGCGATCGACGCGTCTGCGACTGCTCTCGAAAGCGCCAAGCGGGCCACGTACCGGCCTTGGGCACTGCGCGAGACGCCTGACAGACTGCGAGCGCGTTGGTTCGCCCGACAGTCGGAGCGCGTGTGGACACTGCATCCTGACATCCGTTCGATGGTCCAATTCGAACAGCGCAATCTCGCCGCCGCCGACCCGTTTCTCTTTCAACGACAAGCGTTCGACGTCGTGTTGTGTCGAAACGTGCTGATGTACTTCGCGCCGGCGGTGGCGGCATCGATCCTCGATCGCATCGCCGATTCGCTCGCGCCGGGTGGAGTGCTGTTCGTTGGTCACGCCGAGAATCTTCGGGGGCTGTGCGATCGGTTCGAAGTGCGCACCTTCGGGAGCGCGTTCGGCTACGTGGCCGCGGGTTCGGCGCCCCGCGTGACCGAGCGCGCGACGGAGGCCGCTCCAGCGTCGCCAACGTCCGGGACGAACGACGCGTGGATTCACAACATCGCGCGCAGCACGGATCGGATCAGCGAGCTTGCCATGCGCGCCGTGACCGCCCCCAACGCTCCAAGGGCAACGGCCGCGTCCGACGCGGTGAGGCCCCAACGCCCCGAGCAACTCGACGACAACGAACGCAGCGCACGAGAACACCACGCTGCAGCGCTCGAGCGCGCGGATGCGGGCGATCTCGAGTCGGCCGCCGAGTTGGAACGGTCGGCCGTGTGGCTCGTGCCCGACTTCGCCATTGCACACCTCCACCTCGGGCGGTTGCTTCGCCGACTCGATCGAACGGACGAAGCCCGCGCCGAACTCGATCGCGCCCGCGCGCTGCTCGCGCACGAGGACCCTGCACGCGTCGCGCTCTTCGGTGGTGGCTTCACGCGGGGCGGACTTGGAGCCATTTGTCGTGCGGAACTCGCAGCCTGTGGGGATGACTCATGAGGGAGAGGGGTTCGATTGAGCAGCGAACGGCGGCGGTGCGGGTCGCGTTCGACGACACTTTTGCGGAGAAACCCGTCGAAGTCCGGCCCGAGCGCATCGCGTGGATCGCGTTGCGCATCGAGGGCGTGCCGTATGCCATTGCGTCGCGCGACACACGAGGTCTCGTGAAGCTCGATCGGGTCGTGCCCATTCCTTCGCGAGCCTCCGCGTTGCGCGGTGTGATCGGGATGCGAGGCGCGATCGTTCCGGTGTTCGACCTCGGGGCGGTTCTCGGGCGGCGGGCGTCCGGCGGAATGGAACTTCGGTGGGCCGTACTCGAGGGACGAGAATCGCCGATCGCGTTCGGTTTCGGAACCCTCGAGGGAGTGTTTCAGACCGACTCGTCGGGCACGACGGTCGATGGCACGCGAGACGTCTGTCACGACGGCGAAACCGTCCGCGCCGTCATCCGCCTGGCGACGATCGCGCAGGCGACAAGGAGTGCTTCGTCATGATCGCGACGTGGTCGTTCGGCCGAAAGATCGGGGCAGGCTTCGCGCTCGCGATCGGTTTCACTCTCGCGATCAGCGCGGTTGCCGTCTACGCGTTGCGAAGCGTCGTCGCCAGCAAGGACGAGCTATTCTCCGTGCACGCGCGCACGTTGATCGACGCCGAGCGCCTTGACGGCGCCGCGGAGCGTCGGATCACCGGCGTGCGTGGATTCCTGCTCACCGGAGAACCGCGCTATCTCGACCATCTCGCCGCAGCGAATTCGGACTTCCATTCGATCATCGCGCGGCTGCGCCGGTCCACACGCGACGACACGGTGCTCGATCTATTGAGCGCGATCGACCGGGGCGGGAGTGACCATCAGCAGGCCGTCGATCGTGTCGTGGCACTACGACGAGCGGGAGCGCCAAGCAACGAGATCTTGCGGTTGTTCGACTCCGAAGTGATCCCACGTCGCAATGCGCTCAGCGATCGCGTGCGCGACCTCTTGGTTCGCAGCGAGCGCCAGGCTGCCGACGCACGTGAACAGGCCGATCGCAACGCGAGCCGCGCCAGCACGTTTCTGATTGCGATGGCCGTACTGAGCACGTTGCTCTCGGCGGTGGGAAGCGCATTGATCGCGCGCGCTCTTTCGCGCCGCATCCGGGACACCGTTCAGCAGATCTTGAGTTCCTCGACGGAACTCCAGGCCACCGCCAACGAGCAAGCGACCGGCTCACGCGAGCAAGCCACGGCGATGAACGAGATCACGACGACGATGACTGAGCTACTCGCGACGTCGCGGCAGATCGCCGATAGCGCACAGCGAGTGACATCGATTGCGCAGCGGACGTCTGCGCGTGCGCGAGATGGAGTCAATACCGTCGACGCTGCGCACGAGTCCGTCGGCGGGATCGAGAAGCAGGTCAGTCTGATCGCGACGCACATGCTCGATCTCGGAAAGAAATCCCAGCAGATCGGCGGGATTCTCCAGCTCATCGACGAACTCGCCGACCAGACCAACATCCTCGCGATCAACGCAACCATCGAAGCAGCGGGAGCGGGAGATTCCGGCCGGAGGTTCGCAGTCGTGGCCGACGAGATCCGTAAGCTGGCGGATCGGGTGGGCGGCTCGACGCGCGAGATCCGCGAGCTGGTCGACGAAATTCGAAGCGCCGTCAATACGACGGTGATGGCCACCGAGCGTGGTGCCAAGTCGGTCGAGGCCGGCACGCGGGCGATGGGCGACGTGCGGACTGCGTTTGCCGAGATCGTCTCGGTGGTCAGCACTACGGCGGACGCAACTCGCGAGATCGAACTGAGCACCAAACAGCAGACCACCGCCGTCGAGCAGGTGAACGTCGCCATCGGGAGCACCGCGCAGGCAACGCGCGAGACCGAATCGACTTCGCGGCAGGTACTCCAGACAGCATCGGAATTGAACAACCTGTCGCGGGACCTCGGCGAGATCGTCGAGCCGCATACAGCACGCTGATGGCCAGAGACCTATACGAGCACTTCCGAATCGAGGCGCGCGAGATTCAAGAAGCGCTGTCGCACGATGCGATCGCGCTAGAACAACGCTCCCAGGGGCCCGCCGCCGCCGAAGTGCTCGCCCGCATGCGCCGCAGCGCGCACACGCTCAAGGGCGCGGCCCGCGTCGTTCGGCAGAATCGAATTGCCGACCTCGCGCACGCCATCGAAGACGCGCTGAGAACCGACGCTTCCGGCACCCTCGGCGCCAGCGCGCTTGGCGATCTGCTCGTATCGATCGACGCGATCGGCGCCGCCGTTGGGGCACTCGACGGACCCCCCGCGGCTCACGCGGCCAGCGACGCATTCGTCGACACGGTGCGCGTCGAGGTCGCGCAGATGGACGACGTGATGCAGTCCATCGCCGAGGCCGGCGTCCAGCTGACGGCTTCGCGCCGCGCGGTTGCGACGTTGCGCGACGCGCGTGTGCTGTCCAGCTTCCTCGCAGCGCAGTTCGCGTCGCCGGGCGGGACCGCGGCGCCGGGGTCCGTGGCGCGTTCGCGCGCTCTGTCGGAGGAACTCGACGGACTTCTCACGGGGCTCCTGCGAGCGCTCCCGGAGTCTCTGCGCGCAGTCGAGCGTGAGCTGTTGCAGGCCCGCAACGCCGCAGACCGACTGAGGCTCGTCTCGGTTCGAACGATCTTCCCGATGCTCGAGACCGCGGCCCACGATGCGGGAAGGGCCTCGGCCGGCAACTTCGAACTGCACATGACCGGTGGCGACGTTCGCCTCGATGCGCAGGTACTTGCGGGGGTTCGCGACGCACTCGCACACGTCGTGCGGAATGCCGTTGTGCATGGCATCGAGCCGGCGTCGGAGCGCGTGAGCGCCGGCAAGTCGCCCATCGGTCGAATCGAACTTCACGTGCGGCGCCACGGCCACCGTGTGGCGTTCGTGTGTCGGGACGACGGGCGCGGGTTCGACGTCGATGCCATCCGCCGCGCGGCCGTCGAGCGCGGTCTGGTCGCCGCGAGCGATGCGGCAGCGCTCCCGGATGCGGACGCTGCGATGCTCGCGCTCGGCGCAGGGCTGAGCACGCGCGCCGACGTGGACCAGGTGGCGGGCCGCGGCGTTGGACTGGACATCGTACGTGAGGCCGTTGCGAGGCTACGCGGCGAGGTAGCGCTGCGTTCCGAGCGCGGTCGTGGCGCGGAGGTAGAAATCCGCCTGCCAGTGTCCCTCCTGTCGGTGCAGATGCTGCTCGTCCGCAGCGGGGAGGACGTGACGGCGGTTCCCCTCGACGCCGTCGTGCGCACGCTGTGCTTCGACCGTGGCATGATCGCCGTCGCGGCGCAGGGCTCGAAGATTCTGTTGGACGATGTCGCGATTCCGTACGTGCCACTCGCGTGGATGCTCGGCCGCGACGGCGCGAAGACCGACGCCACGCGGTTCGTCGTGATCGTCCGCGCCGGGAACTCACGGGTGGCGGTGGGCGTGGACCAGCTCGTCGGCACCGGCATCGAGATCGTCCGGCCGGTGCCGCCGTCGGCCGCCGCGACGGATGTCATCGCGGGCGCATCGCTCGACGCCGAAGGAATCCCGCGGCTCGTGCTCGACCCCGCCGGGCTCGTTCGCGCGGCATCGCGCGTGCAGCGACCCATCGCCCTCGCGTCGTCGAAGCCACGGACTCCCGTGCTCATCGTCGACGATTCGCTCACGACGCGGTTGCTGGAACAGAGCATTCTCGAGACGGCCGGGTACGAAGTCGAACTCGCGTCGTCTGGCGAAGAAGGCCTGCGAAAGGCCCGCACGGGGAAGTACAAGCTGTTCCTCGTCGACGTCGAGATGCCGGGAATCGACGGCTACGAGTTCGTGCGAACGGTTCGCGCGGACCCCGAGCTTCGCGAGATTCCCGCCGTCCTGGTCACATCGCGAAACGCCGACGAGGACATCCGTCGCGGCACCGAAGCGGGCGCGCGGGGGTATTTGGTCAAGGGCGAATTCGAGCAGGGCCGCCTGTTGCGGCTGATCGAGCAGGTGCTCGCATGAATCCACGCGTTCGTGTGCTGGTCGTGGAGGACTCGCTCACGGTGCGACGCCGCATCGCGAGCGCGCTTGCAGCGGACTCGGAACTCGAAGTGATCGGCGAGGCCGCGGACGGGCCGCGCGCGATCGAGTTGTGCGCGGCGCTCCGGCCGGACGTGATCACGCTGGACCTGGTGCTCCCCGGTCTCGACGGCGTGGCCGTCACCGAGCAGGTCATGGCGTTTCATCCGACGCCGATCGTCGTTGTGTCCGGCGCGAGCAATCGCGGTGAAGTGCTTCACACGTACGACGCTCTGGCCGCGGGAGCACTCGACGCAATCGAGAAGCCCGACGGCACCGGCGACGACGCGACCTGGGACAATCACCTTCGCCGCACGGTGAAGACCGCCGCGCGGGTGAAAGTGATCACCCATCCGCGCGCGCGCCTCGGTGCCGCCACACATCGAACGGCCGGCATCGCCCGCCCGATTCGCGCGATCGCGATCGGCGCGTCGACGGGAGGCCCCGCGGCGCTCGCGCGGGTGCTGCATGCGCTGCCAGCCGATCTCCCCGTGCCCATTCTGCTGGTCATTCACGTCGCCTCGGCGTTTGCGGCGGGAGCGGCTGAGTGGCTCGACGGGCAGTCGAAGATCCCTGTGCGCAGCGCCGTTCATGGCGAGCCCTTGCCGCGCAGGGGCGTGATCGTGCCCGCGCCGGACCGGCACTTGATCGTCGAACGCGATGGTACGTTGCGACTCGATGCGGGGCCCCCGCGCCACTTCTGCCGGCCGGCCGTGGACCCGCTGTTCGAATCGGTAGCGCAAGCGATGGGCGCGGACAGCGTCGGCTGTCTTCTCACCGGCATGGGACGCGATGGCGCCGCGGGGCTGTTGGCCATGCGACGCGCAGGCGCGACGACCATCGCGCAGGACGAAGCGACGAGTGTCGTATGGGGGATGCCCCGCGAGGCCGTCGTGCTCGGCGCAGCCGAACGGGTGTTGCCGTTGGACTCAGTGGCGACGACCCTGCGGGAGCTCGCGGCGCAGAAATGGGGGCAGCCGTGAAACCTGATGTGCTGGTCGTCGACGACAGCCTGACCGTGCGCATGGACCTGCGGGACACCTTGGATGCCGCGGGCTTCGCGGTGACGCCGTGTGCGACGCTCGCCGAGGCCCGCCGATTGCTGGCGGAGCGGCAGTTCGATCTCGTCGTCCTCGACGTGCGACTGCCGGACGGTGACGGAATCGACCTGTTGCGAGAAATCCGCGAGCGCACCGGTGCGGCGCGGCTGCCCGTGATGCTGTTGTCGACCGAGGCCGACGTGCGCGACCGAGTTCGCGGCATGCAGACGGGCGCCGACGAGTACGTCGGCAAGCCGTACGACTCCGCGTACGTCGTTGCACGCGCGCGCATGCTCGCCCCGCGGGCAAAGGGCGTGGTGTTGCAGAGCCGGCGCACGGTGCTCGTGATCGACGACAGCGAGACGTTTCGCGCGGTGATCGCGTCGGCCCTCGGCCAAGTGTACGAGGTTCGGACAGCGTCGTCGGGCGAAGAAGGGCTGCGCCTCGCATTCGACCTTCGACCCGATGCCATCGTCGTCGACGCAGTGCTGCCGGGCATCAGCGGTCGCGACGTCGTGCGGCGCATTCGGCTCGACGCAACGCTCCGCGCGACGCCATGCGTACTTCTCACCGGCGCCGACACCGTTGCCGACGAACTTCGCGGCTTCGACTCGGGAGCGGATGCCTACGTGCGAAAGAGCCGCGATGCTGCGCTCGTACTCGCGAGGCTCGAGGCATTGTTTCGAACCGAGTCGCCGCGCTCGAGTCTGGAGCCCGGGGCCGGGACCATCGGGCCGAAGAAGATCCTTCTGGTCGACGACAACGGCCGTCGCGCAGAGCAGGCGGCCGACGCGCTGCGCGGCGACGAGTGCGACGTTGCAATCGCGCGCTCCGCGGACGAGGCCCTCGAACTCTTGGTGCTTCAGGCGATGGATGTCGTCGTCGTCGATCTGCGCACGACGGGGCTGGTGCTTGGCTCGTTCTGCGCCCGCTTGCGGGAGGTCCAGTTGCTTCGCGAGTTGCCGGTGCTCGTGCGCGGTGGAGGCAGCGAGATCGACGCACTCCGGGACGGAGCCGACGATTGGCTCTCTGACTCGAATGACATGTCCGTGCTCGGCGTCCGCGTGCGCGCGCAGTTGCGGCGGAAGCAAATCGCCGACGAAGCGCGGAAGTCTCACGCGCAAGCGGTTCGGAACGACATCGAAACGCGAAAGAATGCCGAACTTGAACGCGCGAACGAGGCGTTGATCCACGCGCGTGCCGAGAACGAGGAGTACACACGCTTCCTCGTCCACGACCTGAAGAATCCGCTCGCTGCGATCTCGGCGCACGCGCAGTTCCTCACGCGTCTTCCCGAGATTCCGCCCATCGCCGAGGAGTCCGCGCAGCAGATCCTCGCGTCGACGCGTCGGATGACGCGACTCGTGATGAACCTGCTCGACGTCGCACGCGCGGAGGACGGTGCGCTGCCGGTGACCCGCGTGCCGATCGACATCCGGGCGCTGTTCGCGGATGTCGTCGCCGAGGCAGCTCAGCGCGCGAAGGAACGCCAACAGACCGTCAAGATCGACGTGCAGGACACCGTCCCCATCGAAGCCGACGACGACATGCTTCGGCGGACGATTGCGAACCTGCTCGAGAATGCGATGAAGTACGCGCCCGCGGACTCGACGATCACACTCTCGGCGACGCGGACATCGGACTTCTCCGAGATCAGCGTGGCGGACCAGGGGGCTGGCATCCCGCCGCACCTGCGCAGCGTGGTGTTCGACAAGTACGTGCGGCTCGATCGCGACTCCGCGGGGGGAGCGCGACAGAGCCGTGGCATCGGACTGGCGTTCTGCCGTCGCGCGGCCGAAGCGCACCGCGGGACGATTCGGGTCGAAGACGCGCCAGGCGGCGGCGCGCTGTTTGCACTGCGATTGCCGATTGCTCCGAGTGCCGGCGCGCTCTGAGCGTCGTCGCGAACCCCGAGACGCAAACGCTGCGTTTCAACGTCGGCGCGCGGCAAGATTTGCGGGCAGTGAATGATCGCAGCCAACGACCCATTGCTGATCGCGGACGCTGGGCACTCGGCGTGTCTCTTGGGCAACGAGGCGATCGTCCGCGGCGCGCTCGAGTCGGGTGTCGGTCTCGCGACGGGGTATCCCGGTACACCGTCGTCCGAAGTCACCGACTCGTTCGCTCGGATCGCCGCGGCGCGAGGCATCGAGTTCGAATACGCGGTGAACGAAAAGATCGCACTCGAACTGGCATTCGCCGCGTCGCTCGCGGGCGCCCGCTCGATCTGCGCGATGAAGCACCTCGGGCTGATGGTGGCCGGCGACCCCCTCTCGACGATTCCGTACATCGGCACCGTCGGCGGCATGGTGATCGTGAGTGCCGGCGATCCTGGAATGCACACCAGCCCGAACGAACAGGACCAGCGCCACCTCGGCCCGATGCTGCATCTCCCGATCCTCGATCCGTCGAGCCCCGCCGACGCGCTCGCGATGACGAAGTACGCGTTCGACCTCTCGGAATCCGTGAAGCTGCCCGTGATGCTCCGCATTACGACCCGCGTGGCGCACGGTCGAGCCGACGTGACGTTCGGTCCGCTGCGGGACTCCGTCGTTCACGGGTTCGTGCGAGCACCCGACAAGTACGTACCCGTTCCCGCCAATGCGCGGCGCATGCGGATCGAACTCAAAGAGCGGATTGCGAAAGCCCGCGAGTTGATGTCGCACTCTCCATTCGTTTCGCTCGGCGCGCGCGGCTCCGTCGCCGTTCTCGCGACCGGTGCGTCCGCGGCCATCTGCCGGGATCTCGCGCGCGAGCCAGAACTTCAGGGTCGCTTCGCGTTGTGGGAAATCGGTGCCGTGTACCCGATCTCCGAGGCGCCGCTGCTCGAAGCGCTGTCACGCACGGAGCGTGTTCTCGTCGTCGAGGAACTCTCGCCGTTTCTCGAAAACGCCGCACTCGTCATCGCAGCCCGCGCGAGGCTCGACGTCGAGATTCTTGGCAAGCACTCTGGGCACCTGCCCGAGGAGTTCGAGCTCGCGCCCGACTGCATCGAGGATGCCGTGCGCTCCGTCGTCGGTATCGCGAAGCGCGCTCGCTCCAAGCGCACTGCGCTGCAAGTCCCCGTGCGTCCGCCCTCGCTCTGCCCCGGCTGCCCACATCGCGCGACCTACTTCGCCGCGCGCGCGGCATTCGATGAAGACCAGCTCTTCTTCAACGACATCGGCTGTTACACGTTGGGCTACGGCGAACCTCACCAGACGGCCGACGCGCTCGTGTGCATGGGGGCCGGGTTCACGCTCGCGGCCGGCGTCGCTCGAATGACCCACAAGCGCACGGTCGGCTTCATCGGCGACTCGACGTTCTTCCATGCCGGAATGCCGGCACTGCTCGACGCGATCCAGCAGCAAGCGAATGTGATTGCCGTTGTACTCGACAACGGCGTGACTGCGATGACGGGCTTTCAGGACACGCCCAGCGTGCCGTCCAAGCACCACGCGAGCGCGGCCTCGATCGAGTCCGTGGCGCGTGCGCTCGGGGCCCGCCACGTCGAAGTCGTGGACCCGTACGAACTCGCGCCGACGATCGCGGCATTCAGGCGCGCGAGAGATGCGAAGGGCACGAGCGTCATCGTCGCGAGGCACGCGTGTCCCGTGCATGAAGCACGCGAAAGCGGTCGGGTGACTCGGCCGACGCCGTTCGAAGTCGACACGAGTCGCTGCCGTCAGTGCGGTCGCGACGAACTCGGGCTTCGCTGCAACGTGCCAGTCACCGAGGGCTACGAGCGAAGCCTTGGGCGAGCGCGATCGGTTCGCACCGACGATGTGCGCGAGCCGACCATCGCACCGTGCGCCGCGAGTTGCCCGCTGTCGTTGTGCGTGCAGGGATACGCGGGTCACATCGCCGCGGGCGAGTACAGAGAAGCACTCTCGCACGTGCTCACGAACACCGTACTTCCCGAGAGCGTATGCCGCGTATGTGATCGCCCTTGCGAAGACGCCTGCGTGCGCTCGGGCATCGACGAGCCGGTGGCAATCAACAGCCTCAAGCGATTTGTCGTCTCGTGGGCCGCGCGCGAGCGGCCGGAACTCTTGCGAGTACCGATCGTACCGATGCACGGAGGGCGAGTCGCCGTCGTGGGTGCCGGCCCGGCCGGTCTTGCCGCAGCGTTGGACCTCCGCACACGTGGCTACGAAGTGACGCTCCACGACGCCGCGGATCGCCCCGGCGGGATGCTGGCAACAGGCGTTCCGCGCTACCGGTTGCCCGCGGACGCGCTCGCGCGCGACGTGGCGCGGGTCCTCGAGGCCGGCGTAACGTTCGTGGGCGGGAGTGCACTCGGGCGCGATGTGTCCGTCGACGGATTGCTCGCGACGCACGATGCGATCGTTCTCGCCGTCGGCGCGTGGAGGAGTCGGCGACTGGCGATCGAGCGCGAGTCGGTGTCGGGCGCCCCACGCTGCGTCGATGCGTTGGCGTTTCTCACGGAAGTCGCGCGCGGTAGCACTGCACCCGCGTTTCGCCGCGTCGCCGTCATCGGCGGGGGCAACGCCGCGATCGACGCCGCGCGCAGCGCCAAGCGGCTCGCCGAGGGCGTCGACGTCGTAGTCGCGTGTCTCGAAGCCAGATCGGAAATGCCCGCGCTACGCGACGAGATCGACGAAGCCGAGCGCGAGGGCATTGTCGTGTGGTCTCGTTTCGAGCCTCTGCGCATGGAGCCCGGTGCCATCGTCGTGCGCTCGCTCGACGAGGATCGCCGGGAGATCTCGGTCGCAGCCGACTGCGTGATCGTGGCCATTGGACAGGAGCCGGACCTCGGCTTCCTGAACACCGCCGCGCCGGTGCTCGAGCGCACCCGCGACGGAATGCTGTCGGTCGACTCCGACACGTGCCGCACGTCGCATCCGCGCATCTTCGCCGCGGGCGACGTCGTGCCGGGACCACGTACCGTGACCGCCGCAATCGCGTGGGGTCTGCGCGCAGCGTGGGGCGTCGACGCGAGTCTTCGCGGATCGGAGCAAGCAAACAAGCGGGTACCGCCCGCGCGGCCCGATGTCATCGCGCGGTACGCGAAGTACCCGGGTGGTTTTCGGGCGCCACGCGTCCCGCGAGAGGTCCCCCACGAGATCGCGATCGCCGCGCGTGCCGAATCCTTCGACGAGGTCATTGGCGTATTCACCGACGGGCAAGCGCGAGCGGAGGCGTCGCGGTGCTTGATGTGCGGCGTGTGCGCGAACTGCCGTTCGTGCGTGGACACGTTGGCGTGCCCGTCGCTCACAGTCACCGACGGCGTCGTGGGCGTGGACTCGTCGCTCTGCATCGCGTGCGGCGTGTGCGCGCAACTGTGCGCCGACGGCGCGCTCGGCCCGGCGCGCTTGGTGCATCGATGAAGACCCACCGTACGCTGCTCGTGGGAGTCGGCGGGCAGGGCGTGCTCACGGCCGCGCAGTGGCTGGGCGCGGCGGCCCATGCGCAGAAGCTGCCTGTGGTCGTCGGACAACTCCACGGGATGTCGCAGCGCGGCGGCAGCATCGAGTGCTCGGTAAACGTCGGACCCGGCGAGAGCACGGTGATCGGCCCGGGTCAGGCAGACGTCGTCCTCGCGTTCGAGCCGCTCGAAGCGCTCCGCGCATTGCCGCGCATGCGCCACGACACGCGTGTGCTCGTGAGCGTCGGGACGATCATTCCGTTCGAGCTCACGCGTACGGGAGGCGTGTATCCCGAAGTCGAAGCGATGCTTCGGGACATTCGTGACGTCGCGACGGAGGTCGTCACGATCGACGGCGGAAAACTGGTCGGACGCACGGGCGTCGACCGCACGCTGAACGCGGTGATGCTCGGTGCGGCCTCGGCTCTTGGTTGGTTGCCGGCCGCCGAGGAACGGATCCTGCAAGAAGTCGTGTCACGCACCGCGGTGAATTTCCGCGAGGCGAACCGGCACGCGTTCGACCTCGGTCACAACGCAGTTCGGGCGAGCGTCCGGGAGGCCACGGCGTGATGGAGGAACGCTGGAACATCGGAATCGACGTCGGCGGAACGTTCACCGACCTGTGTGTGTGCGCGTCGACCGGCGCGGTGAGCACGTTCAAGGTGCTCTCGACGCCGTCGGACCCTTCGATCGGCGTCGTCAACGGGCTGCAAGCGATTGCGACGGCGAACCGGCTGCCATTGCGCGATCTCGCGGGGCGCATCGCCACGATCGTCCACGGAACGACGGTCACGACGAACGCCACGCTGACGCGTCGGGGCGCGCGAACGGCGCTGCTGACGACTCCTGGCGTGCGCGACGCATTGGAAATGCGACGCGGGATCCGCGAGGCCCAATACGACAATCACTTTCACAACGTCGAGCCCCTCGTGCCGCGCTACCTGCGTCTGCCCGCGCGTGGACGACTCGACGGCCAAGGTGCCGAGATCACCCCGCTCTCGATCGACGACGTGCGAGCCGCGTGCGCGACGTTTCGACGCGAAGAAGTTCAAGCCGTCGCCGTGTGCTTCATGAACGCGTTTGCGAACCCGGCGCACGAACAGGCCGCCGCCGCCGTCGTTCGTGCCGAGCTGCCCGGCGTGTTCCTGTCGGTGTCGTCCGACGTTCTTCCGACGATACGCTTCTACAACCGTGTTTCGACGACCGCACTCGATGCGTACACCGGGCCCGTGCTCGACTCGTACATTGCGAAACTGACGTCACGCCTCACCGAGACGGGATTCTCGGGTGTGCTTCTGATCATGCAGTCCTCGGGCGGCGTCGCGGCCCCGGAGCTGACCCGCAAGCGCCCCGCGATGACGCTGCTCTCGGGACCTGCCGCCGGCCCGCGCGCGGGTCTCGCGTTCAGCGAGCCGCTCGGCATGAAGAGTTGCCTCGTCGTGGACATGGGCGGCACCAGCTTCGACGCGTCGCTCGTTAAGGACGGTGACGTCGAACTGAAGCCCGAGGGAGAGATCGCGCGCCTGCGAATCGCGTTGCCGATGCTCGACATCGTGACGATCGGCGCGGGTGGCGGGAGCATCGGTCGGATCGACGCGGGCGGACTACTTCGCATGGGTCCGCAGTCGGCCGGTGCTGTCCCCGGTCCTGCTTGCTACGGACGTGGCGGCGAATTGCCAACGTGCACGGACGCGAATGTCGTGCTCGGGTATCTCGACCCCGTCAGTTTCGCGGGCGGCGCGCTGCCGCTGCAGGTCGATCGAGCGCGCGAGACCATCGAAGCGCACGTTGCACGGCCGCTCGGGATCGACGTCGATGCCGCCGCGGTCGGGATGTACCGAGTGATCAACGCGAACATGGCCCACGGCGTCCGCGAGATCACGGTGAAGCGCGGTCTCGACGCGCGGGAGTTTCCGATGGTGGTCGCGGGAGGCGCCGCAGGACTCCACGCGTGTGCGCTCGCGGACGAACTGGAATTGCGCACGGTGCTCGCGCCGGCGTTTGCGTCGGTGTTGTGCGCGACGGGAATGCTGATGACAGACCTTCAGCACGACTTCGTGCGCTCTCTCGTCGGACCACTTGCGACGATCGATCCCCTGCGGATCCGAACGCTGATCGCGAACATGATCGCCGAGGGGGAAGAGCAACTCGCGCGCGAGGGTCTGGCTCCCGCCGACATGCGCCACGAGATCGCCCTCGATCTGCGATACCTCAAACAGTATCACGAAGTGACGGTCCGGGTGCCCCGCGCAGCGATCGATCAAGGCGCACTCGCGGACGTCGCAATCCCGTTTCATGCGGAGCACGACCGGCTCTATGGGTACAACCTTGCGGAGCAGGGGACCGGGCTCGAACTGATCAACGTGCGCGTACGCTCCATCGGTCGCGTCGATCGTCCGGTGTTGCCGCGTCTCGCACGCGACGGCCCGGACGCGCGCCACGCACTGACCGGCGAACGCCGCGCGTGGGTGCCGGACACGGCGCGGTTCGCCAGTGTGCCTGTGTACGACGGACACAAACTCCGCGCAGGAAACACACTTGCCGGTCCCGCACTGGTCGAGCGGACCGACACCACGCTGCTCGTCTCGGCGGCGTTCTCCGCGCGCGTCGACGACCTCGGCACGTGTGTGCTCGAACGAACCAACGGTGGTGCCCGATGATCGCTCCCGAAGTGGATCCCGTGCTCGTCTCGATTCTCGGCAGGGCGCTTCGTGCGATCACCGACGAGATGAGCATCAGCATGGAAAAGACGACGCGATCGCCGATTCTCTGCGAAGCGCGCGACTTCGTCACCGGGCTGTACGACGCCGAAGGACGAATGCTCGAACAGACCGAGAATCTGCCGATTCTGAGCTTTTCGCTGTCGCCCGTGTGCGAGCACATCGCGAAGAAGTACGCCGGCGAGGTGTATCCGGGAGACGTGTTCTTCCACAACGACGTGTTCTCGCTAGGCAACCAGAACAACGACGTTGCGGCCTTCAAGCCCATCTTCATCGCAGAGACTCTCGTCGGCTGGTCGGCAACGAAGGGTCACATGGCGGACATCGGCGGCAACGTTCGCGGCGGCTACAACCCCGCGGCGACGGAAGTCTGGCAAGAGGCGCTCCGCATCCCGGCAGTGAAAGTCATCGAGCGCGGCAAGCTGCGAAAGGACGTCTGGGATCTGATCTTCGCGAACATTCGGCTCGACATCGTGCAAGAGGACATGCGGGCGGAGATTGGTGCCTGCACGGTCGGCGAGCGAAGACTGCAGGCGCTGGTGGAGAAGTTCGGTCTCGAGCGATTCCTCGCGCACAAGACAGCGCTGTTCGAGTCGACACGCAAGATGATGGAAAACGAGATCCGCGCGATTCCGAACGGAGTCTACCGTGGCGAGGCAAACGTCTACTACGACGGCAAGACGCTCGGCTCGGTCTACACGATCCGCGTGAAGATCACGGTCGACGACACGCACGTCACGTTCGACTACTCGGACACAGACCCGCAGACCAATGGCTTCGTCAACGGCACGTACACGTCGAGTGCGTCCGCGACCGTGCTCACGTTCCTTCAAATGATCAATCCGGACATTCCGCACAACCACGGGATGATCGCGCCGATCGAGATCATCATTCCCGAGGGAACCATTCTGAATGCTGCCTACCCGGCGGCGACGACATTTGGCAACCATCTGTGTCCGCCGAACGCCGACGCAATCATCCGCGCGCTCGCACCCGTGATTCCGGAGCGAGTGACTGCCGGGTGGAATCAACTGCTGTGTTCGCTTTCAACGGGCAGGGACGCGCGGAGGAACGACACGTACGTCGATATCTACTTCATGGGACTCAAGGGAGGTTCCGGCGCGACGAGTGATGGCGACGGCTACGATCACATCGGCATGATCGACGCCTCGGGCGGCGTGCTGGATCAGGACTACGAAATGTTCGAGCAGATGACGCCGCATCGCCTCGTCGAGCACGAGTACCTCGTCGACTCTGCGGGTGCGGGAAGGTTTCGCGGCGGGCTCGGCGTGCGGAGTCGGTACATCGTCGGAGGCGAGGGGACGAAGATCGTCGTGTTCGGTGACGGCGACGTCGAGCCGTCGTTTGGCCTCGGGGGAGGAGCCGGCGGCGGCCTGAACTTCATCGAGCTCCACATGCCCGACGGCAAGGTCACACGCACGCTGAGCAAAGACATGATCAACGACGTTCCCGCTGGCACGGAATACGTGCAGGAAGCGAGCGGCGGCGGCGGATACGGCCCGGCGATCGAACGGCCGGCCGATGTCGTCCGATGCGAAGTGCGCGACGGCGTCGTGTCAATTCGCGCCGCGCGGGAGAGCTACGGCGTCGTGCTGGACGAACGGAGCCTTGCACTCGACTCCGCAGCGACCGATGCACTCCGCGCATCGATGCGCAGGACACCGTAGGAACCGAGCGCATGGACTTCGCACTCACCGAAGAGCAACGCGCCGTGCAGGCGACTTTCCACGAGTTCGCCGCGCGTGAGATCCGGCCGCACGCGCAGTCGCTCGACGAGGACCCGCGCTTTCCGCGCGACATCTTTCGCCGCGCTGGGGAACTCGGTTTCTTCGGCATGCGATACCCCGAGCCGCATGGCAGCGGTTTGGACGTCGTCACGTACGTGCTGGCCGTGGAGGAGATCGCGTGGGGGAGCCTGTCGGTGGCGGCGGTCTGCACGATGCAGTCGCTCATGGGTACCTACTTTCTCCACCGTTGCGCGCCCGATGACGTGCGCGATCGGCTCTTCCCGGCTGCGATGCGCGGCGACAAGATCGGTGCGATCGCGATGACCGAGCCGGGAGCGGGGAGCGATCTGTTCGCGATGCAGAGTTTTGCCCGCGAGGATCGCGGCCGATTCCTCGTCACGGGGAACAAGACGTGGATCACTTCGGCACCGGTCGCCGACTTCTTCACGGTATTCGCGCGGACGGGCAAAGACACGCTCGGCGCGTTCCTCATCGAGCGCGGCGCACCAGGACTCGCGGTCGGAAAGAGCATCGAGAAGTCCGGCGTGCGCGGGTCTCTGACGTCCGAAGTGTTCTTCGAAGACACACCCGCGACGTGCGTACTCGGCGACCCTACGAAGGGAACATCGTACCTGCGCGAGATCCTCGCCGAAGTCCGGGTGATGACCGCGGCATTGTCGCTCGGCGTCGCGCGCGCCGCGTTCGAAGAAGCTCGTGCGTTCGCCAGCGCACGCACACAGTTCGGCAAGCCCATTCGCACGTTTCAGTCCGTGGGCGAACACCTGGCCGAGATGGCGACCGACCTCGAAGCTGCGCGGCAGTTCACGCGATGGGCGGCGTGGCGTAGCGACCAGAAGATCCCCAATGCAACCGAAGCGTCCATGGCAAAGTTGTTCGCGTCGGAAGCCGCGGCGCGCACGTGCGACCGCGCTGCACGCGTGATGGCCAGCCACGGGTTTTCGTCCGACAGCCCGGTGCAGCGATTGCTCCGCGACGTACGGTTCGTCTTGATCGGTGGGGGCACGAGCGAGATTCTTCGGCTCAACATCGCGAAGGAGCTGTGACGGTGACCGACACGAAGCCGATGCGGGTCGTCCTCGCCAAGCCGGGTCTGGACGGGCACGACGTCGGCGCGAAGATCGTGTGCCGCGCGCTGCGGGACGCGGGGATGGAAGTGATTTACACAGGGCTTCGCCAGTCGCCCAAAGCCATCGCGCGGGCCGTGATGCAAGAGAACGCCGACGTGCTCGGGCTGTCGATCCTGTCGGGTGCGCACATTCCGCTGTGCGAACAAGTGGCCGAGGAACTCCGCAAGGTTGGGGCCACCGGCATCACCTGGATCGTCGGCGGCTGCGTTCCGAAGAGGGACCAAGAGGCACTGCACGAACTCGGCGTGACTCGCGTGTTCTCGACCGGCAGCAACCTCGACGCGATCGTGGAGTTCCTGCGCACCGCGGTGGCGCCATGACACCCACGACATCGGTGACGGCATGAGTGGCAGTCGCGACGACGTTGCGCCCGTCGTGTGGGAATCGGGTCTCGAGATTCAGACGACGTACGGTCCCGAGGATCTCGCGCGCACGGGCGGAACGTCGATCGATGATCGTCCCGGGGAGTTCCCGTACACCCGCGGAATCCACCCGCAGATGTATCGCAAGCGTCCCTGGACGATGCGCCAGTACTCCGGCTTCGGCACGGCGGCCGAAACGCACAAGCGCTTTGGGTACCTCATCGAGCACGGGCAAACTGGCCTCAACGTCGCGTTCGACCTGCCAACCCAGTGCGGCCTAGACTCCGACGATCCGATGTCGGCGGGTGAGGTCGGCCGCGTGGGCATGGCCGTCGACACGCTGGCGGACATGGAAGAGGCGTTCGCCGGAATCGACCTCCGCAAGATTACGGTGTCGCTCACGATCAACGGCGCAGCAGTTCCGATCATGGCGATGTACTTCGCCATGGCGGAGAAGGCGGGGCATCCGCTTGCCGAGCTGCGTGGCACTGCACAGAACGACATTCTCAAGGAGTTCATTGGCCGAGGCACGTGGATCTATCCGGTCGAGCCGTCGATCCGACTCGTCGGCGACACGATGGAGTTCTGTGCGCGTGAAGTGCCGCACTACAGCGCTGTGAGCGTGTGTGGCTATCACGTGCGCGAGTCCGGTGCGACGCCGGCGCAAGAGATGGCCGTGGGACTCGCGATCGCGTGTGCGTACCTCGACCACAGCGTCGCGCGGGGACTTGGCATCGACGACGTCGCACCGACGCTCTCGTTCAACTTCGACATTCACGGCAACATCTGGGAACAAGTGGCGAAGTTCCGCGCGGGACGGCGCCTTTGGGCGAAGATCGTACGTGAGAGATACGGCGCGAAGGACCCGCGATCGATGCAGCTGCGCATGATTGCCGGCGGCGGCGGCGGCGGACTCACGGTGCAGCAGCCTGAGAACAACATCGCGCGCGGCGCGTACTACGCGCTGATCAGTGCCCTGTCGGGCACACAGACCATGGCGCTGTGTTCGTTCGACGAGGCGTACACGATCCCGAGTGAGCGCGCTGCGCATCTGTCGCTGCGGACGATGCAGATCCTGATGCATGAAATGGGCATGTGCGACACGGCCGATCCGCTGGGGGGTTCGTGGTTCGTCGAGTCGACGACGAATCTCATGGAGCAGAAGATCGTCGAACAGATGGCGGCGATCGATGCCGAGGGCGGAATCGTGAAGTCCGTGGCGGAGGGGCGAATCCAGTCCGACGTGAGCCGCAGTGCCTACGAACTCGAGAGACGCATTCAGCGCGGTGAGTTCAAGAAAGTCGGCGTGAACATCTTTCGCGAGGACGACGAGGCCGAGCCCGACGTCGAGTTTCATCCGTATCGCGCGGAACTGGCCGCGACGCAGATCGCACGATTGGCCAAGATCCGCCGCGAGCGAGACGCGACCGCAGTCGCGCGGGCACTCGACGGCGTCCGCGAGGCAGGCACGTCGAAGCAGAACGTGATGCCGTCGGTGATGACCGCGGTGAAAGCCTATGCGACCGTCGGCGAGGTGTGTGGCGCGTTCCGCGAGGTATTCGGGACATACAAGGAGAGCGTGCGGTGGTAGGTCGCGCAACGCCCGTCGTGCTGTCGGTCGAGCAGGCGCTCAGCATGTCGTACGCGACGTTGCGATTCGCGCACATCGGATTCCGTGTGATTCGCGTGGAGGCGACACCGGCGTCGGGACGTCACGGGGGCGCCGGCGATCCGAACCGGCACATCGGTCGGCCAGTCGCAGACGGTGGTCGCGCGAGCTACTTCGTCGCGCCGAACTGCGGGAAGGAAGCGATCGCGCTGAACCTCAAGGACGCGCGCGCGAGGGACGTGCTGCGCCGCATCGTCGCCTCGCTGCCGGTGGATGTTTTCTGCACGAACACGATGCCGTCGCGTCACGATGAACTCGGCCTCGATGCCAACACCCTCACCGCCGGCAAACCCGATCTGATCTGGGCGTGCATCTCCGCCATGGGCCTCGCACACCCGAACGTCCCCGGATACGACCCCGTGCTGCAGGCTCTCTGCGGGTACATGGACCTGACGGGCGATCCGCTCGGGCCGCCGACACAGTGCGGGCCGCCGATCATCGACCTCAAGGCCGGAGACGAAGTGTTCGCGCAAGTGATGCTCGCGCTATGGGAGCGCGAACGACTCGGACGCGGCAAGGTCATCGACATCTCGATGGCGCAGCTCGCGGTGAGTTGGCTGCTCACGTCGTTGCCCATGCTGGAGATGGGCAGCGCTCGCGACGAGATCCGCCGTTCGGGCAATCAGCACCGGCAATTCATCCCGACGAACTCGTACCCGACGGCGGACGGGTTCGTATATGTGGCCGTCGGCAGCGACGCCCAGTGGCAGCGCCTGGTCCAAGAGCCGATGTTCGCGTCGCTCGGGGACCCGGGCTTCGAACGCAACGAGGGACGCCGCGCGCGCAAGGATGAACTGCATGGGGCCATTGCGCTGCTCACGTCGCGACACGCCACCGGCGCGGTTGCCGAGGTGCTCACGCGCGCACAGATTCCCAACGCGCCGATCACGCCCATCGAGCAGGTGATGGATCTTCCATTCGTCGCATCGACTGCCCTGCACACGCACGCACCCGACGGTCGTGCGATCCGCTTGCCACCCCCGGCCGTCACGACGCCGTTCCTTGCGGACCATCGAGGCGAGGTGAAGTTCGCCCCCGCGTACGGCGAGCACACCGACACCGTACTTCGCGAGGTGGGACTGCGCGACGACGACATTGCCACGCTCCGTGCCGAAGGCGTTGTGGTGTGAAGGACTCCCATGTCGAACTTCCAGTATCACCGTCCCACGAGCCTGTCCGAAGCGTTTCGCATCCACGGCGATGTGCCCGACGCGCGATTCGTCGCGGGAGGAACCGACGTGCTGTCGCACGTGCGGGATCGGTCGCTCCGCCCGCCCGCCCTCATCTCGCTCCGGCGCGTGCGCGAACTCGACGGCATTCGTGTGACGGCCGATGGCGCGACGAACATCGGAGGCCTCACGCGTGTCGCGGACCTGACGTCGCACGCCGCGCTCGCGGCAAGACTCCCGGCGCTCGTGCAGGCCGCTCGCCGCCTCGGAAGCGTGCAGATCCGCAACGTCGCGACGGTCGGTGGAAACCTCTGCAACGCATCACCGTGTGCCGACCTCGCGCCGCCGCTCCTGGTGTACGACGCGCGCGTTCGGATCGAGGGGCCGCGCGCTGCGAGGGAACTGCCGCTCGAGGAGTTCTTCGTGGGCAACCGCATGACGCGCCTCGATCCCACCGAAGTTCTCGTGGCCGTGGTCATCGACGCTCCACACGCGGGAACCGTGTCGCGCTTCGACAAGATCGTGCGCGTACGAATGGATATCGCGCTCACGTCGTCGGCTGTGCTGCTTCGCGTCGAATCCGGTCGGATCGCCCACGCAGGCATCGCCATGGGCTCGGTGGGTCCGCGACCGATGCGACTGCGCGGTGTCGAGTCGTTCCTCGTGGGACGTGCGGCGGACGAAACGACCGCACGCGAAGCCGGCGTGATTGCAAGTGCGGAGGTCACTCCAATCGACGACGTGCGAGCGACGGCTGCGTATCGTCGTCACGCCGCGGCGGTGCTGGTGGAGCGCGCCGTGCGCGACCTCGCGGGAGGTGCGGCGTGAGAGTCCCGTGCGCATTTGTCGTGAACGGAATGCCGGTGGAGGTCGAGATCGAGCCGGGCGCACGGCTGCTCGACGTTCTGCGCGGGCCGCTCGCGCTCGTGGGAACCAAGGAAGGATGCGGCAACGGTGAGTGCGGAGCGTGTACCGTTCTTGTCGACACCCGGCCGGTCAACGCGTGTTTGTTCCCGGCCCTGGAGGCGGACGGGGCCGACGTCGTCACGATCGAAGGACTCGCCGCAGCGAACGGCACACTGTCGCCGGTGCAACAAGCGTTCGTCGACCGCGGGTCGATTCAATGCGGTTTCTGCTCGCCCGGCATGATCGTGTCGGTGACCGCGCTGCTGCGAAAGTCCCCGGACCCAACCGATTCGGAAATCCGCGACGCGCTCGTCGGCAACCTCTGCCGCTGCACGGGCTACGTGCAGATCGTCGAAGCCGTGCACCAAGCCGCCGCCCAGATGCAGAAGAGCGACAGCCGATGAGCGCGCGTCATGTCGGAACAGACACCGTTCGCCCCGACGCGTTCGAAAAGGCCGTCGGCCGCGCGACCTACATCCATGACCTCACTCGCCCCGGCATGCTGTACGGCAAGATCAAGTTCGCCGACCACGCGCACGCGCGGATTCTCAGCATCGACACCACGCGCGCCGCGAAGCTGCCGGGCGTGCGCGCGGTGATCACCGCGTACGACACACCCGAAATCCGCGTCGGGTTCCTGCGAGACAATTTCGCACTCAAGCGAGACAAGGTGCGACAGCATCGCGACGAGGTTGCCGCAGTCGCCGCGATCGATCCCGACATCGCCGCCGAGGCGATCGATCTCATCCACGTCGAGTACGAGCTACTCCCCGCGGTGTTCAGCCCCGCGGCCGCGCTCGCGGACGGAGCCGTACTCGTGCACGACGTCGACCCGTCCGGGCGACCGCGTACGAACAACCGCGTGCCGGTTCCCACGCGGCACGAGTCGGGCGATCTGCTCGCGGCCGAGCGTGCGTCGAAGTGGGTCGTCGAAGGTACGTTCTCGACACCGATCATCCAGCAAGCTTGCATGGGCACTGCCGGGTGCATTGCCGAGATCGATCCGTCCGGCAACCTCACGATGTGGGCCAAGACGCAGATCCCGTTTCTCGCGCAGAAAGACTTCATCCGCGCGCTCGAACAGATGGGTCTGCGCGACCGCAACGCGCGTGTGATCGTGCCCGCGCTCGGTGGCGGCTTCGGAACCGGCCTGGACACCCACTGTTACGAGTACATCGCGATCTTGCTTGCGCATCGCACGGGGCGGCCGGTCAAGATTCTGTACACGCGCGAGGAAGAGTTTGCGTACCTCTCGCCTCGTCAGTCCGCAACGACGCACATCACACAGGGGCTCGACGGCGAAGGCAAACTGACGTTCCGACGGCTCGAGGTCACGCAGGACAACGGCGCGTACACATCGTGGGGAGCGACGTACCCGACGGTGATGTTGCTGCCGGCCACGTCGCTGTACCGCGTCCCGGCTGTGAAGTTCGACTCGACACTCGTGTACACCAACAACACGTACTGCCAAGCCATGCGGGGATATGGCAATCCCGAGGTGGCGTGGGCGATCGAGTCGAATCTCGACGAACTCGCTGCGGCCGCGGGAATGGATCCGTACGAGGTTCGCGTGCGCAACAAGAACGTTGCGGGCGAGAGCACTCCGATGGGCTTGCACATCACAACGTGCGGCTTTGGCGATTGCCTCGACGCCGCGGCGACAAAGCTCGGATGGAACGAGAAGCGTGGCAAGCAGCGCAACCGGCGTCGCGGTGTTGGCATGGCCGGGCTCATGCACGTGGGAGGGTCGGGCCGGATCTACAAAGCCGATGGGGGTGGCGTGATCCTGAAGCTCGATGACTTCGGCAACGTGAATGTGAGCTACGGCGGCGTGGAGATGGGGCAAGGACTTCACTCTGCGCTTCAACTCACGGTGTCCGACGCGCTCGGCGTGCGGCCGGACAAAGTGTTCATCAACCCGACGGACACGGGCACGTGCCCGTGGGACGTGGGAACGCACGCGAGTCGCGGTGCGTTCATCGGGTGCAACGCCGCGATACGCGCGTCAGCCAAAGTACGCTCGAAGCTGTTTGCGCTCGCGGCGGGACTGTATCCGGGCGAAGTGCAGAGGAACTTGGAGAAACTCCGCAAAGAGAAGAGTGACGTCCCAGCGTTCGTGGTTCCGTCGGTGTGCGATCCTGCGGCGTTCGACCTACGCGAGAGCGAGATGTTCCTCCGCGACGCGCCCGAGCACGCTGCGTTCCGGATCGAACTCGGGAGAATGCTCCGCGCGATTCACTTTCGTGGCACGGAAGGAACACTCCTCGTCGAGGAGGCTTATTACGAACCGAAGAGTGAACTGCCCGACTGGTCGAAGGGCGTGGGAAACATGTCGGCGACGTATGCGTTCGGCGCGCAGTCGGTCGAGGTCGAAGTCGACGTGGGCACCGGGGAGGTGACGATTCTCGGCGTCGTGTCCGCCCACGACGTGGGCAAGATCCTGAACCCGCAGACACTCAAGGGACAGATCTACGGAGCGCTCGCACAAGGAATCGGCTTCGCGCTGTACGAGGAGGTCAAGACCGTCGCGGGACGCGTCGTGAATCCGAGCTTCACGGACTACAAGATTCCGACGATTGCCGAGATGAACTTTCCCATCCACCTCGAGTTCGTCGAGACGCACGATCCCGAGGGTCCGTTCGGTGCCAAGGGCATCGGCGAACCCGGCATGGTCCCGACGGCGCCCGCCATTGCAAATGCCATTTGGGACGCAATCGGAGTTCGCATCCGCGAGCTGCCGATCACGCGCGAGAAGATCATCGCCGCGCTCGCGGAAAAGCAGAAACGAGAGAGTTGAGCATGGCACTCACGCGCGCATTCGTTCCGTATGGCGCATATTGGAGCACGCCATTCTGTCGCTGGCAGGGCAGCCTTGCAGGATCTCACAGCATCGAACTGGCGGCCCAGGTCGCGAGTGACGTGCTGCGGGCTCGCACGATCGAGCCGAGCGTGTTCGACGGCGTATTCCTCGGAATGACCGTGCCGCAGGCGCACGCGTTCTACGGCGCGCCGTGGCTCGCCGCCATGATCGGCGCCACGGGCGTGACGGGCCCGACGGTGTCGCAGGCATGTGCGACCGGTGCGCGCGTTCTCGCGATGGCCGCCCTCGAGGTGGAAGTCGGCACGCGCGCGTGTGTGCTCGGCGTGCTGGCGGACCGCACGAGCAACGGCCCGCACATGCTGTATCCGAACCCCGAAGCGCCGGGTGGAAGAGGCACTGCGGAGGATTGGGTCTGGGACGCGTTCAACATCGACCCGTGGGCGAAAAACGCGATGGTGATGACAGCGGAGGCGGTTGCAACGGAAGCCGGCATTTCGCGAGAGCAGCAGGACGCAGTCTCGTTGCAGCGGTACGCGCAGTACCAAGACGCGCTCGCGAACGATCGCGCGTTCCAGAAGCCATGGATGGCGCCGGTCACGATCAAGCGCGGCAGAGGCGAGCCAAAGGTGGTTGTCGCCGACGAGGGAGTCCACCCCACGACGGCCGAGGGCCTCGCGAAACTGAAGCCCAGTGTCGAAGGTGGAACGATAACCTTTGGCAGCCAGACGCACCCGGCCGACGGCAATGCCGGGATGATCGTGTGCAATGAGCAGCACGCGCGCGCGCTGTCGAGCGACGCGAACATCCGAGTGAAGATCGTTGGCGTCGGTGAGGCTCGCGTCGAGAAGGGTCGGATGCCAAAGGCCGTGGTCCCGGCGGCGGGTCGCGCGCTCGAGCACGCCGGCATCGGGGTCGCGGACGTACGCGCGGTCAAGACCCACAATCCGTTCGCAGTGAACGACTTGTTCTTCGCGAGAGAAACTGGGGTTCCGATCGAGCGCATGAATCGGTATGGGAGCCCACTGGTCTACGGACATCCCCAGGCGCCAACCGGTTGTCGCATCGTCGTCGAGCTGATCGAAGAACTCGTGCTCTCGGGTGGTGGCTACGGACTGTTCTCCGGCTGCGCTGCGGGAGACACCGCGATGGCGATCGTCGTCAAAGTGGGTTGACGCTGCGCGGCGCCTACCCCCCCGTCTCGCGCATGGACACTTCGCGGGCCGTTGGCTCGTGACATCCACGCCACGCGCCCGTGGGTTTCATCGCCCAGGCTCGCTCGACGAGAGCTGCGATTGCTTCATCCGCGCGCGGCTCGCGCAGACAAGGAGTCAGGTCGAGTCCGTCGGCGACAACGAGGCAAGCGCGAACACGCCCTTGGCTCGTCACGCGGATTCGATCGCATCGATCACAGAACGTCCGCGACGATCCCGAGATGAAGCCCACGCGGTGCCGCCCGTCGGCGGACTGCGCGTACTCCGCGGGTCCGCGGTCGATCGATCGAGAGAAGCTCGCATCGCGGCGAATCAATGAGCCCAAGTTCGCGACGGCGACGTCGCGGCTCACGAACCGCGCCTCGGCCTCGGCCGCAACGACACCGATCGGCATCGCCTCGATGAACCGCGGAGTGATGCCCCGCGCCCACGTCCACTCGACGATTCGCTCGAACTCGCCGTCGTTGACGCCGCGAAGCATGACGGTGTTCGTCTTGATCTCGTCGAACCCTGCGTCGAGCGCCGCGTCGATGCCGGACAGAACGCGCGGCAAGGATGCGCCGCGGGTGATCGTCGAGAACGTCGCAGCGTCGAGGCTGTCGAGCGAGATGTTGATCCGCCGAAGTCCAGCGTGGCGCAGTGGCAGGGCGAGTTCGGCGAGGCGCGCGCCGTTCGTCGTCAACGCCAGGTCGTCGATTCCGACTCCGGCGATTCCGCGCACGATCGATTCGATTTCCCGATGCAGCAGCGGCTCGCCGCCTGTGATCCGCACCCGGCGCACTCCGACGCGGCGAAGCCCCTGGACGATCGTGATCCAGTCTTTCGCGCGCAATCGCGAAATCGAATCGAAGAAGTGCTCGCCGTGGTGAGGCCTGCAATACGTGCAGGCCATGTCGCAACGATCGGTCACGCTCAGGCGCACGGCCCGCGGTGGAGCGGACGAGACGGCCCACGGCCCCCCCCCCCCAGCGGGGGGGGCCATGGCGAAAATGGGCAGGCGCTTACGTTGCACACCGAGGTTGGACACAGAACCGCTCTGCCTCGGCCCTGCGCATTTCGTGCCGACCGACGCGCCGGAGGCCGCCGAGGTCATTTGGCGAATTTGACGAACCGCGCCGTCGCAATGGCCTCCGCGACCGTTCAAATTTGCGGCCTTGCGCGCAGGATCTGCGCGTCGTCGGCCGCTGTCGGGTCCGCATGCCGCGAGCGATCGGACCGTCGGGCGTTGCGGTCGCAGGTGTACCCGCTCCGGTGCGAACGTTCTGCAGCCTCGTTCTGCGGGTGCGCAAAAGACTGCGCCTGCGCAATCCGGTCGCTGACTTCTGACTCTGATCAAGTGCGCCCTTCGGCACTGCCCATAGACCGGCGGGGATAGAGAGTCGCGGCCACCGGTACGGCGGTTGCTTTGACAGAACGCGAAGGGGGCTCCGGATGCGAGTCGGCCGACGCGTCAAACATCCAAGCGCCAAAAGAGAGAAGAGCATGAGCACTCACGATTCGACGCGCCCATCCTCGAGGCTGACATCACGGTCGTTGCGATGTTCGATCGCCGTCCTTGTGTCGCTCGCTGTGGTCGGAGTCTCGACCGTCGCGGCAGCGCAATCGGGCGCGCAGCTCTTCGCGACGTGCGCCGCGTGCCATACGATCGGCGGTGGCCGACGCGTAGGCCCGGACCTCGCGGGCGTCACGCAGCGTCGCACCGAGCAGTGGCTGATCAGCTACATCCGTTCCCCGGGGGCGCTGGCCCGCAGTGGCGATGCGGTCGCAGCCCAGCTGCTGCGAGACTTCAGTCCGATCGTGATGCCGGACCAGGCGCTCTCGGACGCGCAGATTCGGTCCATCATCGCGCACATGTCGGGGGGCGCAGCCACCAGTGCTCCCGAGGCGCCGACGCCTCCGGGCACCCCCGCGGACATCCAGCGCGGATCGGAACTCTTCCAGGGCATTCAGCGATTCGAGAACCGTGGGCCGGCATGCACTTCCTGCCATCACGTGCGGAACGACGCGGTCATCGGTGGCGGCGTGCTGGCCCGGGAGCTCACCAGAGTGTTCACGCGCATCGGCGGCGGAGGCGTAGGCGCCATCTTGGGAAGTCCGCCGTTTCCCGTGATGGAGCGAGCGTACGCCGGTCGGACGTTCAACCGCGGCGAGATCCACGCACTCGTGGCGTTCCTTCAGAACGCGGACGCCCAACACGCATTTCAACAACCACGCGACTACGGCCTGCTGCTGGTGCTCAGCGGCGGCGGAGTCTTTCTGGGGCTGATGGTTCTCTACGTGTTGTTCTGGAATCGCAGGAGAACCCGCTCGGTCAACGACGCAATCTACGCCCGGCAAGTGCGCAGTGTGTAGTCCAACGCCACGACGAACGATCGACAGCAAGAGGACAATGCCATGAGTTGGATCAAGGACATCATCTCTCCCCAGACGCGCAAGTGGGAAGAGTTCTATCGGAACCGCTTCCAGCACGATCGCATCGTTCGAAGCACGCACGGAGTCAACTGCACGGGCGGCTGCTCGTGGCAGGTGCACGTCAAGGAAGGCATCGTTGTCTGGGAGACACAGCAGATCGACTATCCTCTTCTCGAGAACTCTCTGCCACCGTACGAGCCGCGCGGATGCCAGCGGGGCATCTCGTTCTCCTGGTACTTGTACAGTCCGCTTCGCATCAAGTACCCGCTGATTCGCAGCGCGCTGATCGATGCATACGAGTCCGAGTTGGAGAAGGCCAATGGAGACGCCGTCGTCGCGTGGGGCAATCTCCAGGCGAACAACGACAAGCGCCGGTCGTACCAAAAGGCCCGGGGCAAAGGCGGCTTTCGGCGAACGAGCTGGGACAAAGTTCTCGAGATCATGTCCGCCGCGAACATTCACACGGCGAAGAAGTACGGTCCCGATCGCGTCGTCGGCTTCTCACCGATTCCTGCGATGTCCATGCTCAGCTACGCCGCGGGCGGGCGGTTTCTCCAGCTCTTCGGCGGCGTGAATCTCAGCTTCTACGACTGGTATTGCGATCTTCCGACGGCGTTCCCGGAAATCTGGGGCGAGCAGACCGACGTCTGCGAGAGTGCGGATTGGTACAACGCCAAGATGATCGCGGACATGGGCGCGTGCCTGAACATGACGCGCACGCCCGACTGTCACTTCTTCGCAGAGTCGAGGCACAACGGGACCAAGGCCGTGGTGTTCTCACCGGACTTCAGCCAGGTCTGCAAATACGCCGACCAGTGGGTTCCGCTTCACGCAGGCAGCGACGGCGCGTTCTGGATGGCCGTCACTCACGTGATCCTGAAGGAGTTCCACCACGAGAATCCGACTCCGTACTTCATGGACTACGTCAAGCGCTACACGGACAGTCCGTTCCTTGTGAAGCTCGAGAAGGTCGGCGATGTCTACAAGCCCGGGCGCCTGCTTCGCGCGAAGGAAATGCCGGGGCACGAGGCCATCGAGAACGGCGACTGGAAGTTCGTGAACGTCGACGCGGCGACCGGCGAGACTGTCGTTCCGAAAGGGTCCGTCGGGCATCGCTGGGACAAGGCGAAGTCTGGCGACTGGAACCTCAAGCTCGAGAACACCGCGGGAGGCAAGGAATACGATCCGGTGCTGACGTTCCTCGGCAAGGGAGACGACGTTCTCGACGTCGACTTCAAGGACTTCGGCCTGGACAACAACGCCGTCCGCGGCGTTCCGATCAAGCGAGTCAAGACCGTGGACGGGGAGATTCCCGTCGCGACGATCTACGACCTCGTGATGGGACAGTACGGCGTGCCGCGGGGTCTCAAGGGCGCCTATCCCAAGGACTACACGGACAAGGACGCTGCCTACACGCCCGCGTGGCAGGAGATCTTCACCGGCGTCGACTCGAAGACGGTTCTGCAGTTCGCCCGAGAGTGGGCGAACACCGCCAACATCACGGGCGGCAAGTGCATGATCATCGTCGGTGCGGGCATCAACCACTGGTACCACGGCAACCTGATGTATCGGGCAGGCGCCATGGCGCTCATGCTCACCGGATGCGTCGGCAAGAATGGCGGTGGGCTCAACCACTACGTAGGTCAGGAAAAGCTCGCTCCGGTCGACTCGTGGGCAGCCATCGCGTTCGCCAAGGACTGGCATGCTCCGTCGCGACTTCAGCAGGCGCCGATCTGGCACTACATCAATACGTGCCAGTACCGTTACGACGGGCAGTTCTCGCACTACAATACGGTCCCGGACAACGCCTGGACGCAGCGGCACACTGCGGATTCGATCTTCCGCTCCGTACGCATGGGATGGATGCCATTCTTCCCGCAGTTCGACCGGAACACCCTGGACCTGACCAAGGAAGCCGAGAAGGCCGGCGCGAAGACCAATGCCGAGATCGAAAAGTACGTACTCGAGAAATTGAAGAGCAAGGAGCTGAAGTACGCCGTCAGCGATCCGGACGCCGAGTCGAACTTCCCGCGTGTTTGGTACATCTGGCGCGGCAACGCGATCATGGGAAGCATGAAGGGGCACGAGTACTGCCTCAAGCACTACCTCGGCACGCACACGAACGTCATCGCGAAGGACTCCGCCGAGCACCCGAAGGAAGTGAAGTGGCACGAGACAGCTCCCATCGGGAAGATGGACCTGATCGTGGATCTGAACTTCCGGATGGACTCGTCTGCGCTGTACTCCGACATCGTGCTGCCGGCTGCGTCTTGGTACGAGAAGGCCGACCTGAACAGTACCGACCTGCACTCGTTCATCCACCCGCTCTCCGAGGCGGTGGCGCCGGTGTGGGAATCGAAGACTGACTGGGACATCTTCAAACTCATCGCCCACGCTACAAGCGAGGTTGCAAAGACACACCTTGCGACGCCTCAAAAGGACGTCGTCACTGCCGCACTGTCACACGACACGCCCGACGAGATCACGCAGCCCGTCGTCAAGGATTGGTACCTCGGCGAGTGCGAGGCGATCCCCGGCAAGACGATGCATAAGATCACCGTCGTCGAGCGCGACTACACGAAGCTGTACGACCGGTACATCACACTCGGCGAGGGTGTCCGCGAGCGGGGTCTTGGCGCACACGGCAACCACTTCATGTGCGTCGAGGAGTACGACCAACTGCTCGCGTCCAACCACTTCCCGGTCGAGAAGATCGACGGCAAGGTTCTCCCGTCGCTACGAGAGGACCAATCTGCCGCCAACGTGATCCTCCATCTCTCCACGCTGACGAACGGCGTCCTGAACAACCGCGCGTACGCCAACATGGAGAAGAAGACCGGACTCGAACTCACGGATCTCGGCCGTGGCTCCATCGACGTGCGGATTCGGTATGCAGACCTCCAGGCGCAACCTCGGCGTTACAATACGTCGCCGCTCTGGTCGGGGCTGATGAACGACGGGCGTGCGTACTGTGCGTACACGTACAACGTCGACAAGCATGTTCCGTGGCGAACGCTCACCGGTCGGCAGCACTTCTATCTCGACCACGAGATGTACATCGCGTACGGCGAGAATCTGCCGACGTACAAGCCGTCTCCGAAGCCGGAGGCGTATGGGGATCTGCGGGAGACCCTCAAGAACGGCGACGCACTCGTTCTCAACTGTCTGACTCCCCACGGCAAGTGGCACATCCACTCGACGTACATGGAGAACCTTCGCATGCTCACGCTGTCGCGCGGCTGCGAGCCGTGCTGGATCAGCGAACCGGACGCGAAGACACTCGGGATCCAGGACAACGACTGGGTCGAGGTCTACAACGACCACGGAGTGTACTGCACTCGGGCGTCGGTCAGCTCGCGAATCCCGCGAGGCGTCTGCATCGTTTACCACGTGCCCGAGCGGACCACCGGCATTCCGAAGTCACAGGTTCGTGGCGGGAAGCGCGCCGGTGGACACAACAGCTTTACGCGCATTCATCTCAAGCCGAGCTTCCTCGCGGGGGCGTACGGCCAGTTCTCTTACCACTTCAATTACTGGGGCCCGATCGCACCGAACCGGGACACTCACGTCACGATCAAAAAGATGACGACGGTGGTGTTCTAGGTTTTGCAACCGCGAGGAGTAGCTATGGATATCAGATCTCAGATCTCGATGGTATTCCATCTGGACAAGTGCATCGGCTGCCACACGTGTTCCATCGCGTGCAAGAACATCTGGACCGACCGCAAGGGTGCGGAGTACCAGTGGTGGAACAACGTCGAAACCAAGCCTGGCACGGGCTACCCGACGAAGTGGGAGAACCAGCGCATCTACAAGGGTGGGTGGGAGCTGGACGGCAACGGCGGCACCGGCGTCCGGCTCAAGGGTGCCGGGAAGCGGAAGCTGATGAACATCTTCCACAATCCCAACATGCCAGTCATCGAAGACTACTACGAGCCGTTCACGTACAAATACCTGGACCTGATCGAGAGCCCCGCCGGGAGTGACCAGCCAACGGCCCGTCCCGTGTCGCTCATCACGGGCGAGCCGATGGACATCAAAATGGGCCCGAACTGGGACGACGATCTCAGCGGTACGCCGGACTACGCGCGAAACGACCCGAATCTCGAGGGCCTGTCCGCCGAAGAGCGCGAGGCGATGTTTCAGCTCGAACGCATGGCGTTCTTCTACCTGCCGCGAATCTGCAACCACTGCCTCAATCCGGCATGTCTCGGAGCGTGTCCGTCCGGCGCAATCTACAAGCGCGGCGAGGACGGCATCGTACTGATCAACCAGGAAGTGTGTCGCTCGTGGAGGATGTGCGTCACAGCGTGTCCGTACAAGAAGTCGTATTACAACTGGCACACGGGCAAGAGCGAGAAGTGCATCCTGTGTTTTCCGCGCCTCGAAGCAGGGTACGCCCCGGCGTGCATGCACTCCTGCGTTGGTCGGATTCGATATCTCGGCGTCATGCTCTACGACGCCGAGCGAATCGAGACGGTCGCATCGAGCCGCGAGAGCGATCTCGTCGAGAACCAACTCAACATGATCATGGATCCCTTCGACCCCGAGGTGATCGCGTCTGCAAAGAGCAACGGAGTCGCCGATTCCACGATCAAGGCGGCGCAGAATTCTCCGACGTACAAGTTCGTGAAGACGTGGGGCATGGCGCTGCCGCTGCACCCGGAGTTCAGGACGCTTCCGATGCTCTTCTACGTGCCGCCGCTGCTGCCTGTCATGGCCAGCCTCGGAAAGCAGAACATGAAGCAGTTGGACGAGATGAACGACATCGCCAAGAAGTGGCCAGACAAGTGGCTGTACGACACGAGCACCGACGAACTGTTCGGGACGATCGAGCAGGCACGGTTCCCGCTCAAGTACATGGCGAACCTGTTCAGTGCCGGGGACGAGGCCGCAGTGGCGCTTCGGCTCAAGAAGCTCATGGCCGTGCGAATCTGGCGACGGTTCAAGACCGTGGGTGACATCACCGAGGCGCGCGCACTGAAGACCCTGGCCCAAGTCGACCTGAGCACGGATGCCGCCGAGGCCCTCTACTACCTCACGTCGCTCGCCCGGTTCGACGATCGATTCGTCATTCCACCGGCGCACCGTGAACAGGCGATGGAAATGATCGAGTTCACAGGCGATCAAAAGGGCTCGATTGGATTCGGCATCAAGCGCGCCGCGCAGAGGGGGGCCTAGCCATGCGAACCTTCGACTACGCGAAGCTCGCCGGACTGTTCGACTACCCGGACGCTCACTACATCGATCGCGTGAAGAGCGTGCGCGACGACATCGCAACACGGTGCCCCGAGGCCGCGCGTTCCCTCGACCAGGTTCTGGAACTGCTTCCACGGAACGACCTGCGTGCGCTGCAGGAACTCCACACGCGGTCGTTCGACGTGCAGGCCCTCACGACGCTCGATCTCGGCTACGTGTTGTTCGGAGACGACTACAAGCGTGGGGAACTCCTCTCGAATCTCATGCGAGAGCACCGACTGGCGAACAACGACTGTCATACCGAGCTCGGGGACCATCTACCGAATGTCATTCGGCTGCTCCCTCTCTTGACGGACGCCGAGGTCGTCGAGGAATTGGTGCAGGAGATCATTGTTCCCGCGCTGCGCAAGATGATCGGTGAGTTCGATCCCGCGCGCCTCGAAAAGAAGGACGAGATGTATCACAAACACTACAAGACCGTCATCGAGGCGAATTTCGAGAGCCGCCTGGCGTTCCGAGGCACGCTCGAAGCGCTCTATGCTGTGCTCGGTACGGACTTCGTGCTCGTCGCGACACCGCTCCTGACCCAGACGGCGGATTTCCTCGCATCGATCGGCACGGAGATGAAGATCGAAAACGACAACGAGTTGGCCCAACCGGCTGCGGAGTAAGAAGGACAGTCATGGAAGCACTCAAGACATTCCTGTTCATCGGGCTCCCGTACATCGCCCTGATCGTGTTCCTCGTCGGCTCGATCTATCGATACCGCCAGCGTGGATTCCAGGTGACGGCGCTGTCGTCCCAGTTTCTCGAGAGTACCGGACTCTATTGGGGCGCCGTTCCGTTTCACTTCGGGATCCTGGTGTGTTTTCTCGGGCACCTGCTCGCCTTCGCCATTCCCGAGGGAACGTTGCTCTGGAACAGCAGCCCTGCGCGCCTGATCGTTCTCGAGGTCACTGGCTTCGGCTTCGGCCTCAGTGCGCTGTTCGGTCTGTGCTTTCTTCTGTATCGCCGGATTACCAACGCGCGAGTCCGGATGGTCAGCAACGTCATGGACTACGCCATCGAGTTCCTCCTACTCGCACAGATCGTCGCCGGTCTCTGGATCGCCGTGGCGCAACGGTGGGGCTCGAGTTGGTTCGCCGCGGATCTCTCGCCGTATCTCTGGTCGATCTTCCGCCTGCAACCCGACATTCGGGCCGTCGCAGCGATGCCCCTGGGAATTCAGGCCCACATCGTCGGCGCGTTCATCATCGTCGGCATCTTCCCATTCACCCGTTTGATTCACATCCTGGTGGCACCGTTCCACTACATCTGGCGACCATACCAGCAGGTCGTCTGGAACTGGGATCGACACACGGTGCGCGCGTCCGAAACCGCCTGGAGCGACGCGCGCCCGAAGAACAACTGAGGCCGATCTCGATTCGCGCGCGCGCACCATCGTTGTTTGCTCTCGCTGCGTCGACTGCGATCGCGTGCGCATCGCGGCGTGTTGCGCCCTCTCCACACTCGACCCCACCGCCCTCGACTTCAATCCGCGCCAACTCGTCCGCGGCCGATGCTCTGAGACGACGCGACGAGTGCGCGCGAGGGGTCGTGCTGGCATGCGACGCACTGCTCGAGTACTGGGAGTCTCGCGAGAACGCGTCCGGGCCCGGAGCGCAGCGCGCGCACGACGACGCCGCGTCCCTTCGAGACGCCTGCGAGGTGCGCGGAGTATCGTCGGCGTGTGCAGCGTTGGCACTCATGACCCGCTACGGTACGGTGGGCGCTCGCGACGTCACCGCGTCGAATGGCTACTTTGCGCGGCTGCGCGAACTCGGTGATCTGTTCGGGTTTCGTGGACAGCCAGCATCCCCGGCCGGCGATGCAGCGCGAGCTCGCCAACAGTCGGAGTGCGATGGCGGTCGTTCGCGCGCGTGCGTCGTCGCGGGCTGGGCTGCCTTCGGCGGCGTTCTGCAGGGCGCGGATACGCGAGCGGCGTACGCCGCCTGGCAGCGGAGTTGCGAGCTGGGGAATGGCACGGGTTGCCGGTGGGCGGGGCACCTCGCGTACACGCATCCGGAGGTCGGTGCGGAGGCCGAGGCCGAGCGGTTGCTCCGCCGCGCGTGCGATGAGCTGCACAATCCCGGCGGCTGCGACGAACTCGGCGTGCTTCTCCAGACACGCTCGCCCGATGCAGCCGCGAGCACGGTCTTCTTCGACCGCGCGTGCGAGGAGGGCTCGCGCAGCGGTTGTCTCAACGCCACACGACGTCGCGAGCAGCTCGCGGGTCACTCGAGCGACGACTGACCGTTCCCGCGGTTCACTTGTCGCTGGGCAATTCGATCGGTGTGCGTCCCGTCCAGCATGCTCCGAAGGTGCCCGAGCATCGAAGTCGTGTTGTCGCTGCGGTGGGATGGGCGTGCGCGGTACTCGCTCTCGCGGGCGCATCTTCGTGCTCGTCGAACCGGCGGCGCCGCGGATCGCGCACCGACCGCGACGCGAGCGCGACGTCGGCGCCGCTGTCGTCCGTGCCCCGCGTTCCCTGGAGCGTGGCGGACCGCACCCAAGCGCTCACGACTGGTCGCGCGGCAATCACGAGGCATCAGTGTCACCGGTGTCACGACGTCGACGACATCCCGCCCGCGGGCCGCTCGGACCACTGCGTGAACTGCCACCAGTGGTTGCGCGGGCTCACGGCCGGATCGCGGCAGTGGACGACGCTGGTCTCACGATATGGAGAAGACGTGATCCGCCGCTATCAGCGGAACATCCAGCACTACCTGCAAGTGCCCACATTGACTCGGATCGGGTTGCGCATCGAGCCTGCATGGATCGATCGCTACATCGCCGAGCCGTGGGACCTACGGCCGGCGATGCACGAAACAATGATCCGCACGCACATCTCTCCCGACGATCGACGTGCGATCGTGCGGTACTTCGCCGCCGTTGCGGAGGTTCGCGATCCGTACGCGCGTGATGCATCGCCGGCGCAATCTCCCGCGACATCGCGGCGGCCGAGTCCGAGCGCTGCGATCTTGCCCAGTCGCATCGAGGCCGGACGCGCGCTGTTCCAATCGCGCGCATGCAGCAATTGCCACACGTTCGGCAACATCGCTACGGGCCGTACGCCCGAGGATCTCGCGCGGGCGGGCCCGTCGGCCGCGCTCGCGACGAACCTTCGGTTCGTTCGCGACAGGATGCACCGCGAAGTCATCGTCGACTGGCTGCTCGCGCCACAGGCGTTCGTTGCGAACACGTTGATGCCGCCAACCGGCCTGACGCGCGACCAGGCCGAGCTCATTCGCGACTTCCTGATCGCCGCGGATCCCGTCGTTCTGCCAATGCCCGCGACTCCGTCGGCAAACGTGAATGCGCCGCAACCGGCAGCACTGCAACGAGCTGTCGGTTGGGAAGAGGTCAAAACCGAAGTCCTCGGGCATGTGTGCGTGCACTGCCACATGAACGACCATGAACGCGACACGGGCCCCGGCAATCGCGGCGGCTATGGCTGGCCAGGCAGCCAATTGCGCGTGCGAACCTATGAGATGCTCGTCTCGGGCGCGGTAGGTCGCGACGGCGCGCGCTACTCGGTACTTGTTCAGCGGGCCGGCGAATCCGTAGCGCCGATCGTGCAAGCGATGCTCCGGCGCCGGGCCGAAGAGTTGCGCGACCACGTTGCTCCGTTCGACGACCACCTTCGTCCGCCTTACCCGGACGCACCACCCGGCATGCCCATGGGCCTACCATCGATGAGCGACGCGCAGATTGCGTTGGTCACGACCTGGATCTCGCAGGGATGCCGGGGTCCCACAGGCGTGACGGGAATGCCGGGAATCCGCGATGGCTACCTCGTGCCCGATGGTCCGATCGAGCAAAACCATGGTTGCGAGTTGCGCATGCCATCCGAGCGGCGACCCGCATGGTCCAGTCAGTCGGAGCGTCCGTGAACGCCGCAGGCGTCGCGGTGTGGCTCGGTCTGCCAGCAGGGCACGGCATGCGGGCCGTTCGCGCGTGCGGACTCGTGTTCGTCGCGTCGAGTGCGCTTGTGTGGATCAAGGCCGCGCAGAATGGCATCTTCCTCGGCGGTTGCGCGCGCGGAGACATTCCGTGGACATTCGCAATGGCCGCACTCGTGCTCGCGACGTCGTCCGCCGTCGCCCTCAGCGTCGCAGAACGTGCCGGTCCCGTGCCGACCGCAATGGGTGTGCTCGGTGCGAGCGTGATTGTCTTGCTCGCGCTGCGCACTGCGATCGGGCTGCAGGTACCGCGCGTCGGCTTTGTCGTGTACGTGCTGTGCGAGTCAATCGCCGGGCTCGTGCTGATCCACGTGTGGTCGACAGTGTCCGCCGCGACCGACGCCCGCACGTCACGCAAGTTGTTGCCAGTCGCCGGCATCGGCGCCGCGATCGCGTGGCTCGTCGGCGGCCTCGTCGTTCCGCCCATCTGCCGGCGCATCGGCGCCAACGATCTACTCGTCGGTGCCGCGTTGCTTCTCGCGCTCGCACTCACGATGATGCGCTCCCTTGCGCGTCTCGACATCGACGTCGACTCCATGCGCGGGCGTCGGCGCGCGAGCCTGCTCGAGGGATGGAGCGCCGGACTCTCCATCGTTCGGCGCGAGCCGTTGATGCGCATCGCAGCCGCGCTCTCGCTGATGGCGCTGCTTTCCGAACAATGGATGGACCTGCAGTTGATGACGTACGCGCGCGAGCGCCTCCGTGAGAGCCGAGCCATCGCGGGATTCTTCGGCGCGTTCTTCGCCGTCACGGGCGGACTGAGTGTCCTGCTGCTCGCAGGTCCCGCCGCACGACTGCTCGCACGACTCGGCACAACTCGAGCGATCCTCGTCACGCCAACTCTCATTGCGGCGACGTCGGCCGTCGGCGCGTTCGTCCCGGGATTCGGTGCCGCGGCGGCGTTGCGAGGGGCCGATCGCGTGCTGAAGACCACCGTATGGCCGACCGCAACGGAACAGCTCCAAATGCCGCTGCCGCCGCTTCGTCGGTCGCAGGCACGCGGAGTCGTTCGCGGAGTCCTTGCACCGGCCGGATATGCAGTATCTGCGCTACTGCTCGCCAGCTTTCCTCGTGCCGTGCCATTGCGTGCGCTGCCGTGGCTCGTACTGGCGATGTGCCTGGCGATGATGACGTACGTCCTGCTCCGAGCGCCGCGCGCACTCGCGACATCACTTCATCGCGCGGTCAGTGACAGACGCTTGTCGCTCGAGACGGCGTCGCCCGCGACCACGCTGCGCGACGGGCAGGGCTCTGGCGGGGTCGAACGTGACAATCACGATGACTCCACGTCCGCGGACGCGGTCGCAAGCGTCGATGCGCTCGCCATGGGACTGCTCGATCGTTCGCCGGATGTGCGTGTCGCATCGGCACGCGCGATCGAACGCATCGATAGCTCGGACGCTGCCCGCACGCTCGTCGCATACTTCAGTCGGGAGACAGACCGCGACGTGCGGGCTGCCATGCTCGATGCGCTTGGCAACATGCCACTAGCTTCCGCGGAGATCGATCGAGCGCTCGATGCGATGGGCGCGACGCTCGGCGACACGGAACGCACGTTGCTCGATACAGCGCGCGCGCGCAGTCGACTGCGTGCATCCGCGTCGCTCCCCGATGCACATTCGGCGCTGACGTCCGACGACCTCGCGCTCCGACTGGCGGGGCTCCGCGCGCTGATCCGCGGCGACGTCGCGCTCGACAACGCTCGCCTCGACACGCTGCTCGCCGACCCGCGTCTCGCACTGCCTACCGCGCGCCTGCTCGTTGGAGCCACCCGCGGGTGGGCGAGGGCCGCATGGACGGCCCGCCTCGGCTCGCCATGCGCGGACGTGCGCCGCGTGGTCGTACGCGCGGCCGGCTCCGCGATTCGTCGCGGCGCACTGGAGGCACTCCCCCGCAGTGTCGTCGAGCCGCTCCTGCGCAACGCCGTGGCGGAAGCCGGACTTCTCGTGTCGATCCTTGCGGGCATCGCGCACAACGACGGTGTCGACGACTGGAAAGTCGAGCCAGCGTTCGAGTTCCTCGCACACGAGGTCGAGATCCGCATCGACGCTGTCCGCGAAGAGATTCTCGGGCTGCTCTTGCTCCTCGGTCGGCGTGCGCTCGTGCGGACGGTGCGGGTCGGGAGACGGCGGCCGTCGGTCGAACGCGACGCGTTGATTGCCGAGCTGCTCGAGACCGAACTCGAACGCTCCCTCGCGTCCCTGGTCGTGCCCGTGTTCGAGCGACTGACACTCTTCGACCGCGCGCGGGCGATTCGACGAATTGGACATCTCGACGAAGCGGCGATGGCCGAGCCGGAGGTGGCCATTGTGCATCTTCGTGACGGCCATCTGCGACGATGCGCGCGCCGAACGTTCGGCGACAACTTTGCAACACGGGTTGTGGAACACGACTCGGAGGACTTCCCCATGATGCCAAACCTCGATCAGTTCCGTCTTCTTCGTCGATTCGACTTGTTCTCGGAGTTGCCTTCCGACGACCTGATGGGGATCGCGGAAGTCGTCGAACGCGTCGAACTCGCGGGCGGCGACGAGGTCTTCAGCAAGGGCGATCCGGGGGATGAAATGTATCTCGTGGTCTCGGGCGAAGTGGCGATCGTCGATCGCGAGTCGACGGTCGCCGTGCTTCGTGACGGCGAGTTCTTCGGGGACCTGGCTGTGATCGACCGGCAACCCCGAAGTGCCGGGGCCGTGTGCCGCGCGGACACGACGCTCCTGCGACTGCGTGGTTCGGATCTGGACGAACTGCTCGCGATGCGTCCAGCGATCGCAAGTCACTTCCTGCGCGTCCTCGCGTCACGGATACGGGAGATGGTGCCGCGGTTGGCGGGCTGACGCGCCCAACATCGTGCTCACGCGTATGAAGCGCTGAGCCGTTATCCGACCTCACCCGGCCCGTGGCTGCGGTGGATTGCGCAACATGCTCCAGGACAAAAGCGGCTCGAAGTTGCCGCTCGACACTTCCGATATCTCCACGCGGTGAATCGACACGCACTTGTGACATTGCTCCCCAGCGTCGCCAGCGAGGTCGCTCAATCTCTGGCTCTTGAGGATCTCGGCGAACGGCGTTCGCTCGACATTGCCAATGGGCCGCGTGCCCCAGTGCATGCAATCGACGACGTCGCCATTGGCCTCGACGGGGAGCATGAACTTCGGCCAGTGGCAGCGGTACACCGGGGGACCCTGAATCATCATGCTCATGTACGTGTACGAATCGAGGATCGGAAATCCGCGCCGCTTGAGTGCGGCGAGCGTGACGAACGCCTCCGCGAGCTGTTCCTGTGAGGGCGCCCACGCATCGAGCTTCGCACTCGCGTGGTCGGACGCGGCCTCCTGGCGGAAACCATTGAAAACGCCGAGCACACCGAGATCGGCCATCAGCTCCGCCATCGACCGTAGAGTCTCCGCGTCGGCGTTCTGTCTCAGCAGCGTGCAGATGAAGACAATCTGCTTGTTCGGATCTCGCCGCTTGATCTCGCGTGTCGCTGCCACGATCTTGTCGAAGAGCCCCCGAATGCCACGGATCTCGTCGTGGGTGCGCGAGGGATGGTCCAGCGAGATGCACACGCGGTCGACATAGGGGATCACCGCGTCCATCTTGCGGTCGAGGAGAAACCCGTTCGTCACCATGTGCGTGACCAGTCCCACATCGTGCGCGTGCCGCGCGATCTCGCCGAAGTCCGGGTGGACAAGGGGCTCGCCGCCCCAGACGGAGAGACCGACGAACCCCTCGCGCCGCGCGTCGGAATACAGCCGCTTGATCGCGTCGGTGGAAAGCTGCTGGCGCGGATCATAAAAGTCCGGATTCCAGGCGCAGAACCCGCAGCGCGCGTTGCAGCGAGCGGTCAGTGCGTGCACGAGATAGATCGGATGACCGCGGCCCAACCTGGCACTCGCGACACGCCGAGCGACTTGAAGAACATTCGCGCGATTCCTCATTTGCGACTCCACCTTTCCAGCATCGACGCCAGTCGGACGACGTGCTTGCGCCGGCGCGCGAGGTTGCCCGCCGAGAGCGGATCCCCGTCGAGAAACGGCCCGAGCACGGGCTCGTACAGGAAGTAGCCGGCGACAGCGCCGAACAGACTGATCGCGCCCTGCCTCGCCGTTTCGTCAACGCCGAAGTGCCGCCTGAGCAGCGCGCGCAGTGGGCGAACGAACTTCGCCGCGACCTCGCGCACCTGTTCGTCGCGGTCGAGCACCTGCCGCAGCAGCAACCGCTGGAGCAGCCCATCCTCCGCGAGGAAGTCGAAGTACGCCCCGGCAAGCCGGGCCCCTGCGCCGGTCTTGGCAGTGCCGTCGAGCGCGCGAGAAAGTCGGGCCAGCAGCCGACCTTGGGCCTCCGCCACGACCGCGTCGTAGAGGGCGCGCTTGCCACCAAAGTAGTAGTTGACCATCGCCGCAGTCACGCCGGCGCTCTTGCCAATCGTGTGCACCGAAGCCGCGTGGAGTCCGCGTGCCGCGAATTCTCCGCGGGCGGCGGCGAGGATTCGGTCCCGGACGGCGCCGGCATCGTCAGGGATCGCGGGCTGGGGGCCTGCCAAACGCATGGTCTAAACGCGTGTTTAATGCCGCGTCGTGCTGCTGTCAAGCGTGGGCTTGCCTGGGCGGGGGACCGCGAGGGAACGGTCGATCCAGCCACGGGCAATTGCTGCGCACGTTGACATACGTCATCAAGGGACGCGCTTCGTATCGGTACTTCGGTGCAGACGTCGGATTGTCTATCGATGCTCGGCACGCAGGAACGACCTTGAAGCCACGGGACCAGAACGCAGCGTCGCCGAGCCACTCGACGAGCGATTCGAGCGCGGATGCACGCCGGCTGATGGCGTTCCTCGCGAAGATGACATTTCCAGAATACCCACGTGAGCCGTGCCCGTCGCCCGCGATCCCCTTCGAATCGCTGCCGCCGATCTCGCCCGAGACAAAGGCGGCGATCGAGTCCGCGGCGCTGGAATCCAACGATCGATTCCTCGAGACTTTTCTTGAGCCGAACTCATTCTGCCCGTTTTCCCGCGGCGGCCGCCAGCGAGGCCAAACCGTTCGGTTCGTGTACTACGCAGACACGACGGACCTCACGCCGCTCCTCGACCGGATGGCGGACGCCGCGCGCGACCCGAGCAAGCTGGTCATTCAGGTGATCGTGCCAATGATCGAAGTCTCCGCCGAGGCATGGAGCCGGTTCTGCCACGAGGTCACGGCCGTAGGGAACGACCGGCTTCGCGACGGTCCCGGCAACGGAGACAACCTCTACGCGGTCGCGCCGCTGCACCCCGAATTGCGTTATTCCAGCAGCAACCCATTCGCGCTGATCCCGCTGTTCCGGCGTACTCCGGACCCCACGATCCAGTGGGTTCGGTTGGATGCGCTCGAATCGCTCTACAGCGGACGCACGGGCGACACGGTGTACGCGGACCTGGACGACCTCGAGTCGTTCCTCGCGAAGCCGCGCCGCAATCCGCTCTTCGACCGGATCGCCGAGACAAACATGAAGATGGCTCTCCGGCTCGGCATCCCCGAAGTGGAGCGATCGCTTCGGGACCTCGCGCGGTCGGCCCAAGATCGATACGCACGGATTCTGCTCAGCGACGTGCCGCCGAAACCACAGTCGCGCCCGGGTTGTCCCCACCGGCCGACGACTCCCGCATCCGATACGACGCCGCCGCGCCCGGCGCTGCTGGAGCGAAACGGGCAGTGGGCACTGGTCCGCGTCGATGAACTGCTCGCGCGCGTGCCCGTGCGCTTCCTCGCGAACGACGTCGAAGTCGTCGCGATCCGCGTCGGAGAGGAAGTCCATGTCCTACATGGGCGCTGCCCCCACCGGTACGCGCCGCTGACGGATGCCGTGGTCGAGGACGAACGGATTGTCTGCCCACACCATGGATGGGACTTTCAACTGTCCACCGGCCGCAGCGATGGGGTTCCGGGTGCGGCCGTAGCGCGCTTTCGATCGCGGACCGACGACGGGCTGTTGTGGGTCGATGGAGCGGAACTTCAGGCGTGGCGCGTGAACAACGAGAAGGCGTTTCGCGCGGACGACGATGTGTTGTGAATGTCATCGCTGAGCCGCGACGGCACACGCCGCATCCGGAACGCGAACGCGTTCAACCGACGTTCGTCCAGCGGAGAGCCGTCGCCGTAGACGAACAACATTGGAATGTCGCGCTCGTGGCGCAGCAGACTCTCGCTTACGATCGCCGGTCCGCAGCCCCACGGCGCGACGATTACGACACCGTCGCAGGAGCGCTGCCGCCATGCGTGAAGCACGCTGCCGATCGTGATCGGCGCCTCCCCGACGGGGTCACGGCCGATTACCGACCGGACCGCGTCGATCATCGCGCGGACGTCCGGCATCGGAAGCCACGAATGCCTGCGGCGGGCGATCACGTACAAGTCATGACGCGCCGCGGCCATCGCCACGCGGAACGACGCATTCGACCACCAGGACGTCGGCAGTCCGAACAGATCCGACGTCCGCTCGTGGGCCATGTATTCGGCCAAGACGTTGAGGGGCTCGACGATGACGGACAGCCCCCGCTCCGCGAGGCGACGCGCCAAGCCGTCGCTTGCGAAATCGTCGAGTCGCAGATAGATGTCCCCTGTCAACAGTACACGACGCTGGCCGCAGTCGCTCAACCCAACGCCACCCAAAGAGGCGAACGTCTCCGATGCACGCGCGACGACGTCGCGCACCGCACGGTACGAGCGGGCAGCATCTACGAGGGCCGCAGACGTGCGACTGACAGGCTCCTCGAGCGCATGCTCGAGCGCATCGCACGCTGAATCGTACGCCACCGTGATCGCCTCCGGCGCCACGCTCGCGCGATGGTACGCGGCGAGCTGGTGAATGATGTCCCACGCGACCGCGCCCGACCAAAAACGACTCGTGAACGCAGTACCCAGTTCTGGTTCGGGGCGAAAGTGGCGATGAGCAACGCCCCCGGTCCGGCCCATCCGGGCGATCGAGATCTGATCTTTCACGGAGAACATACAATTACGACACTGCCCATCTCCAGACACTTGCAACAGTACCTGTCGCCTGTCGGCGGGCGAGCGCTCCAGGTGGGTGCGGAACGATCCCCACGCCAGTTGGTATGGCAGGCACTCCTTGCCCGTGCAGTCACGCCGGCCGGTGGCAAGCGTCTCGGACGACGCCGGAGGCGCCGCGACGGCGTCGAACCCGAACGAGCGATAGACGGCGGCGAGCATCGGACTCAGCCGGTCGGAGATCGAGATTGTCACGAGCTGCGCCGTCCGGTCGTCGGCGATCGCTCGATCGGCGATCGGTTCGAGCAGCCGAAGGCGTCCCGTCGGAACCGGGGAGGGGCTGGCGTCGTGTTGCCGCACGGTGTGAAGAAACGCCTGCACACGCGTCACGTAGCCCGCCGTGCCGCCGTGCCCATCGGTCTCGATGCACGTGTGCGGATGGCCCTCCATCAGATTGGAGAAGACCGTCTCGACGAACGACGCTGGACCGCACCCAAACGACGACAGCAACAGAGGATAGGCGTTGCCGCGCTGGCGCGCCGATACGGCGACTCGAAGCGTTCGATTCGCATCGGCCCACGGCACGCGAGGCATGTTTGGAGTCTGTCGGCCGACGGGATAACAGTCCATCGGCAGCGCCAGCGCAGCGTTGCGCCGCAGGATGTCCGGGATGCTCGCTCGGATCGCCGAGTCGCTGATGACATGGAGCGCCCCGCACACGACGATCACGGGGATGCCGTGCGTCCGACCATATTCCAGTGTCCTCCGACCGATCGCTGCCAGTTCACGCTCGTATTCGCGCTGCGCGTCGAATGCCGCGCGAATTGCGGGCGGGACGAGTTTCTTGTCTAGGCCGAGTTCTTCGCCCACACGATCGAGCGCGAGGCGCAGTGATCGCGACGAAGGATCCGTCAGCGAGATCTCGGGTGCGAGCACGTCGACGTCCAATCCCTGCGCGCGGGCGGCCCGCCGGACGAGCACCGGCAGCGCTTGTTCCATGTTGCATACGCGGCCCGCGGGGCCATCACGATCTCGCACGAAGAGCAGCTTCGGCATGAACGCGATCCGCGAATCGGCTCGGAGGATGCCGTGCGCCACCTTGACCGGCGCGCAGGCGTCGTATGCATGGCAGTTCGCCTCGCCGCGAGAGAGCGTGCGTGCATCCGAACGCAGCACGCGGGTGCCAGCACCGAGGCCCGTCAGGAACGCGACAAGCCACGGCACGACGCCGGCGTTCGCGCCCACCACGGGGACATCGACCAGGACACGACCATCCACTCCAGACTCACGGTCAGACCATCGTGCGATCAATCCGTCGCGCTCGTCGAACGCGCTCGGTGCGTCCATTGGCATCCGCGACTCGCGTGTGACCGCCACTTCATACTTGGCGCACGAGCCTCCCGACAGGACTGCGCGCTCGACGTCACCGATCACCACACGTGTCTTCTCGATCCTGCACAGCGTCGCGCACTTTGGATCGCGGCACTGGAACTCCGTCCGCGCAACGACGCGCGCGCGCGAGAGCGCCTCGAGATCGAACACGGCCGCGTCTCGAAGTGTCGCAGTTCCGATCGCGGTGCGCGCGAGCAGGGCGATGCCCCACGCCCCCATGGCGCCCGGGTTCGGTGGCACAACGACGTCTCTTCCTGTGACTTGCGCCAGTGTCCATGCCAGGGACGGACTGCTCGCGGGTTTGCCTTGGAAGAAGATCCGGTCCCCGAACGAACGCGTCCCCATCACTCGATTCTTGTAGTTGTGAATCACGGAGTACTGGAATCCGGCGAACAGATCGCCCACGCCGTATCCCGCGGCCTCCGCCTGCGCCGCAGCTTCGGCCACGAACACGGTGCACATCTGACCAAGATCTGGCGGCCTGTCGGCCTCCGCCGCAAGACGATCGAACTCCTCGATGTCGTCCACTCCGTACAGCGTTGCCTGCTCCTCGAGGAACGATCCCGTTCCCGCGCTGCAGGCCTTGTTCATGTCGCTCTCGACGATCTGCCCACCTGCGATCTGAACGAACTTGGCGTCCTGCCCGCCGATCTCGACGACCGAGAGACTACTGCCGTGATCCGGGTCGCAGCGGATCGCCGCCGTCGCATGCGCGACGATCTCGGTCATCACGACCAGGTGTTCGTCGCGGTCGGGATACACACCGCGCAGTACGGACATCACCGCCTCGCGGCCCGAGCCCGTCACGCCGACCGCGCGGACCAGCGGCTGCACATTCCTGATTGCATCGACGAGACGCCGGGCTGCATCGACGGGGTTGCCGCGCGTTCGGTCGTATACGTCATGCAGAATCTCGCCGGTATCGACCGACACGAGTACGGCCTTGCTCCCCGTCGAGCCGATGTCCATTCCGAGAATCGTCGGGACGCGTGCGGCGTCGTCGTGGATCGGCGGCAATGCGAGCCGTGTCACTCGGTGTGCCGACTCTCGTGCCGGCGCCAGCGCTCGGATACGGCCTTCCCGTGACTTGATCAGTCGTTCGGGATCCGCCGGCAGCGGGGCGAGTCTCTCGGCTGCGGCTTGGTCCGCCGCGATGGCCGCCGCGCCGATGGCCTCGAAGACAAGCGCGTTCTCTGGCACGCGGACCTCCCGCTCCTGACTCGTGCGAAGTGCATGGCCGATTGTCGCGAGCCGGGAGCCGCCGCCGATGAGGTAGATCGGACCTGGGACTTGCACGCGGGAGATCATTGCCGCAACGTGTCGGGCGACCGACTCGAAATAACCGCGGAGCAATTCGTCCGAAGGCCTGCCCTGATTGGCGAAGTGTGTGAGTTCGCTCTTGGCGAACACGGAACAGCGCGCCGTGATGGCCGTTGCACTACGAGCCGATGACGCGATCCGGTCGGCCTCGTCGATGCTGAATCCGAAGCGCGCGGACAACTTTACCATCGTCTCGCCTGTGCCCGACGAACACTTGTCGTTCTCGACGCTCTGTACAGGACCGTCGACAGGGCAGCCCAGTACGGAGTAGCCGCGTGCGCCGACGCTCACGAGGCAGAGCGGCCGGACGAGATCGGGACGCTTCGAGAGTGCAGCCTCGAGACAGGCATCCTCGGGGAGTCCCGAGAGCACGGGTGCGACGAGATCGTCGGCGTACAGCCCGGTCGCACCGAGAGCGTCGCAATCGGCGATGCCGGCGCGCGCATACCACTCGCAGAACACTTCGAGCGGACGCCCTTCGTGTGGTGTGCATTCCAGTGACTCCACGACGAAGTCGCCGCCTTCGGTGCAGCGAGCTACGACGAACTTCGCGCTCGCCTTTCCAACGTCGCAGCCCGCCACCCGCCGAATGCGCTCCGCGCCCGTCATGGAGTCACGCCGTCGCGCGCCGAGTCAGCCGGACGACGAACTTGTCCGGGCCTTGCTCGAGCACCCTCCACTCGAACTCGCCGAAGCGGTCCGTCCGCAACTGGTGGTAGAGAACCCACGGCGGGCTGTCGACCGTGACCTCGAGCGATTCTCCCGGCCCGAGCGCGGCGAACCTGCGCGACACGAGCGTGTTCCGCTCCGCCAGGCCGACGGGGCACAGGTCGATGGACTTCATCGGTTTGGGAGTCATGGTTGTGCTGCTCCTTGCGGCATGGACCCGGGGCGGTCACTCGGTGTGCGGGGCGCGGCGTCTCGCCGAGCGATGCGACATCGCACGTTTGCGACGGCGGGGATGTGCGAAAACGGGTCGACGTCCGCGTCGTCCGTCAAACGGTTCAAGTCGGGTGTGCCGAAATAAATCGCGGCCGTTCCGGATCGCAGCGTTGCGTCGATGTGTACGGCCGCGGGAAGCGAAGCAATCACTGTCTGCACCGAGACTGCCGCTCCCTCGTCGAGGCCCAGGCGGGCGGCGTCGCTCGGATTGACGTGAACGATCGCCTCTCGCGCGGAGCGACCCACGAGAATCAGCTTCGTGTTGATGAAGTTGCGTGACCGATTGCAGGTCGAGAGCACCAACGGCCACTCGCCGCCAACGGCGGGCCCCGCCTCCGCCCTGTCGTGAAGTGACGCCTCGAGCGCCTCGACGAATCGCCCCGGCGCCAGGTTCACCGATCCTCGCGGACGCCTCACCATCCTACGCAAGTCGTCGCCGCACGGGTGGCCATTGTTCGGACCGAGATGTCCGGCCAAGACGCGCTTCCATGTGAGCGAGAATTTCGTCAGAACCGGCAGGACGATCTGCATCGCGGCCTTCGGCGACGGCGCGGCCTGCCCATCGCGCGCCAGCACGGACGCCGCGCGCACCGCCCAGTCGATGATCTTGGCACCGAACAGGGGTCGGTCGAGGCGGCGCGCGAGGTCTGCAAGGATCGCCACTTCGGAGCGCGCCTCGCCGGGCGGCGGGCGCACGGCTCGACTGGCACGAACGTAGTTCAGCGGCGTGCGGTCCGGCAAGAGCAGCGCAATGTCGTCCTTCTCGAGGTGATGCGCGCACGGGAACACCACGCTCGCGAGTGCCGTCGTGGGTGTGGGCATCACATCGAGGACGATCAAGCATTCCAGCCGCTTCAGCGCGCGAACGAGTCTATCCGTGTTTGGAACCGACGCGATGAGGTCCGCGGCGACGACGACCAGCGCTCGCAATCGCCCAGGCCCGTCGTCGAGAATTGCGTCCGCGAGACTCGTGGGGGGGAGAACGCCAAGGATGGAGTCGGGCGCGCGCGGCGCACGCTTCATCATGCCTTCGAAGTCGAGGAATCCCGGGTTGAGCACGAGCCCACCCCGATGACCGAGTCCCCCCAGACAAGCGACGAGCGCCCACGATAGCCATTCGTTGAGCGTCCCGCGTCGGGTCATCGCGCTGCCGAGCCGAGAGATCGTCGTCACCGGCCTTGCGCCCGCGAGCAGTCGCGCCGCACGTTCGATCTCCACGGCAGGAACGCCAGCAATCGCGGCGGCGCGCTCGGGGGACATTTCGGCCGCCAACGTCCGCAACCGGTCGAAACCGTCGAACTCACTCCCCAGTGCCGTGAGTGTCTTCTCCTCACAAAAGATCACGTGAAGCAGGGCGAGGAGCACTTCGGCATCGGTACCGGGCACTACCGGGAGATGCACCGCGGCCAGTCTCGCAAGCCCAGTGCGGCGCGGATCCAAGACCACGATGGGCCCGCCTCGCCTGTGAATCGCGTCGAGCGCCACGGCGAGTCCGCCTTCGTCGTTCGAGACGAGCGGGTTCGTACCGACTGCGAGCAGTCCGCCCGCGTTCCCGAGGTCCGCGCGTGGGACGGCGAGCGGGTTGCCGAACATCTCCTCGGCGACGACGTAGCGATGCGTTGCTTCGAGTCCGATGACATTGTAGTGCCGCGTCGATCCGAGGCCTTGCATGAAACCCGCCGCCGCGAGAAACGCCATCGACCCCGCCGGATCGCCGGCGCCAAAGTACATTCCGACGGCGTCGGGGCCTCCCGCGTCGCGGGCGCGGCGAATGCCATTGGCCGCCGCTGCGAGGGCTGCGTCCCACGTGGCTGCGGCGCCGCGGACGAGCGGAGTGCGCAGGCGTCCGGGATGATCGAGCAGACCCACGGATGCCCGTCCGTTCGCGCAAAGGTAGCCGCGCGTGATCGGGTCTGCGGGCTCTCCTGACGCGCCGAGATCGGTGTCGACACGCATCCCGCACGCGGCGAGGCATTGTCCGCAAGTCGTGCGTACTTCGCTCATCACTCCTCAGCCTTGCAGCGGCACGAAGAACGACCGGACGACGTTCGTGGCGTCATCGATCACTTCGCGCTCGAGGCGCGTGCGTCGCTTCATGTAGTCGTACAATCGCGCGGCCTGCACCACCGGGACCGACGCGCGGGAGATCACGTTGTGGCGAGACTTGAATCGGTCGTACTCCGCGTCGCGGCCGAGAAAGCGGCTCGTCCAGGGCTTCTGTCCAGGGACCGACGCCGCCCGACCCACGAAGTCGTATCGAATCGCACGCGGCGCCGGAATCTCGACGTGGCGCTCATGCCCCGATTCCTGCCGCATCTTGCGTTCGTGACGCGCGAGCTCGAGTGCCATGTGCGCGACGAGGCGCTGCGCCGTCGCCGGCGTTCCGAAGAGCCGGTCGTACCGGGAAGACAACTCGCGCATCTTGCGTCTCACCAGGCCATTGGGTGCGAACTCCGTCGCGGCAGGCAGGAACGAGTAACTCTGCATCGACGTCCGCCGGTGGAACGCTGCGCGCTTGCGCAGCTCCGGGTCGCCGGTGGCCATGGCCCACTCGTAGCCGTTCATCTGCACTTCCAGCACGCGCATCAGCGATGCACCCCAGAGTTCGTACGACTTGCGGTATCCGCGGTGGATGATCTCGAAGACTTCGTGAGACTCGAAGTTCTTGTACTGCACTCCTCCGCCGGCACCGAAGAACGAAAGGTCCTTCCAACGGAGATTCTTCGGAATGCGACCTTCCTTGGACATACGCCGAAAGAGGTCTGTGCCAGGGAACGGGCACAGCGTCGAGAGCTGGTTCATGGTCGGTTTGAGCGACAGGAAGAACGCCAGGTCTTCGTCGATGTTCTGGCGCGTGTGAAAATCGAGACCGCAGATCCACGCGCCGATCGTGCTGATCCCGCGTTGGTGGAACTCGTCGAAGACTTCGCGGGTATTGCCCTCCCGCTTGACGTAGCCCTCTTCGCCGGCAAATTTGGATTCGACGCCCAAGAACGCAGACACCACGCCACACCGGGCGATCCGATCGTAGCGGTTCTCCCCCCACTGGCCCACGGAACGAATGCCTCCGAGAACCCAGATTCCCATTCCGAGCCCGAGGGGAGACTTGCGAAGGCACTCACCGACCTCCTCGAGATAGTCATTGTCGAGGAAGGAATCTTCCTCGTACACGGCGACCATCATCGTGCGGGGCTCTTCCGCGTAGATCCGCTCGACCTCCGCGGCCAGAGCCTTCGCCGGCACGAGCACCACTCGCTTGCGATTGAACATCTTCGTCGTGCCGCAGAAATCACAGCCGTACGGACAGCCAAGGGACGCGACCGTCACGCCGAGTTCGTCGGTGATGTACCGCTTCTGCCAGGGGAGCGTCATCCCGCCGCGCGGCAAGTGAGTAATCGTGATCGGCGCATCGGTTCGCTCTCCCAGCAGCTTTCGCATGAACGACACGCCCTCGCCGATGCAGAGGTAGTCGGCGAACGGCGTGACTTCGTCCGGCGGGATCATCTCGGCGATGCCGAGCGCGCCATACCCACCCAGGACAATCTTCGATTTCGGAGATCGCTCGCGAACGGCGCGGCACATCTCGAGTGCGGCCTCAACCTGATTGTAGAATAGATGGATTCCTACCCACTCGTAGCCTTTCGAAATCTCGGCGAGAAACTCCTCCTTGCGCGGGTACTCGAGATAGACCGTTGGCGTGTCGAGGTTTTCTCCGATCACGTGCGCGAACAACTCGTGCATATGTCCGTGCAGCGTGAACAGATCCTGATGACCGGTGAACTGGAGATCGCCGAAATCCGTCACCGGGTTGTCCCACGCCTGGGACTGATAGCCTTCTGGATACCACGGCGAGCTGAACAGCACTCTCGCCCGAGGCGTCCCGTTGCCGTTCGTTCCGGGGCCGGCGGATGAGTTTGCCATGGTGTGCCTTTCGTGATCAGTCCGCGAAAGAAGCGGAAGGCCATGAGTCGGACTACCGAGCATCACCGTCTCGCTCGCGGCGCTCTTGACTCTGATCAACGACCCCTGAAACGCCGCGGGCGCGATGTCGTGCGCTGTGGGTGCGATTGACGTCGAACGTGGGATGGCGGCGAGGACGTCCGCGTCAACGGCTACCGCGCGGGATGTACGAACCCGGGGCGCTCTCGCACTGTCGTCCACTTGCGCAGACTGTCCATCGTCGCCGGGTCGTTCGCGGCGATCTTCTCGAAGAGGTAGTCCTGGATGCCCTTGTGTACGGCGCACAGGCTGCTCTCGCGCATGCGACCAAAGAGCGTTCCCTGCGTCCGGTGGCTGTGCACCGGGCACACGCCGCAGTACGGCTGCCACGCGCATTGCACGCAGTCCGGTTGCGCATCAAGGTTCGACGCGAGTGCCATCGCGCGGACGGTGGCGTGTCCCGTGATCTCGCGGTACCGGCTGGTCTCGACATGCCCGATGCGAAACGTCTCATCGCCCATCGCGTGGAGCATGCGACCCTCGTCGCACGTGAAGATCGAACCGTCGTAGTTGTACGCGATCTGGCCGATGCCGGCGCCGCAGGGGTTGCGAATGTCGAGGTAGTTCGGGTCGCGCCCGTCCAGGATCTTGGCGAGAAAGATCGCGGCGAATCGCTCGAGGATCTGCTCGCCTCGGCCGTTGAGCTCGAGCATGTAATCGACGGCGCTGCGGTAGAACGCGAGGAACTCGTCGCGCGGGTACTCGAGGCGTGCGCTCGTGCGTTCGGCGAATCCGAACGGATCGAGCGGTCGCAGGAAGATCGCCCGGCAACCCAATGAACGGTACGTGTCGACGACCTCGCGCCAGCGTGGAAGCGTCTCTCGCGTCGTCGTGAGCAGGGCCTCGACGTGGTACAGCATAGCATCCATGCCCCGCGCTTCGTACGCGTGATTGATGCGTTCGATCCACCGCGCTGCCGACGCGAAACCGCCGCCGCCCGCGAGCTTGCGCTGGTGATCATGCAACTGCGCCGGACCGTCGATGCTCGTACAGATCTGCACTTTGTGATCCACGAGGAACGCGAGTTTCTCGTCGTCCATCAGGGAGAGGTTGCTGACGAGGGTGAAACCGAGGGCCTTGCCCGCCGCGCGATTGGCGGCGATGGCGTACTCGATCGCGTGCTTCACGACGTCGAAGTTGGCCAGGGGCTCGCCACCCTGGAACTCGATCGTGATCCCGGGGCTCGTCGATGCGAGCGCCAGATCGATGCATTTGCTCGCCACCGCCGGAGACATGTCGGTTTCTCGCGCATCCATCGGCGCCCGCGACGCATGACAGTAGACGCACGTCGTATTGCAGCGGAGGGTCACGACGAGGACGTGGAGGTTTGGACCGTACGCGAGAAACTCGCGCCGGCGGCGCAGTCGTTCCGCGACGCGGCTGGGATCGAACGTCTCGCGGATGAGATGGGCGCCATCGAGACGTCGCCACAGATCCGAGCCTCGAGCGACCGTGCCCTCGACGAACGACTCGAATTCGCGCGGTGCGAGGATTGCGTAACTCCCATCGATCGACGTCACGACAATGTGGTCGCCGACGCGTCGGTGACGGCATGGCGCCGCGAACGTCGTCACCGGCTTGCGGATCTGCAAAAGCATCTAGAGTGCCCTCCCCTCTTCGTCGGAGGTCGGTCCGTCGGCGTCGAAAGGAACGAACTCCTCCCAGCCGAACACGTCGGGATACTCGCGCCATGGACCCTCACATTCGCCCCGGCGTGCGCAGCCCACGCAGCTGGGACCGTGCGACTTGCCCTCTCCCGTGCGCCATGCGCTGTAGTCGGCCGCCGCGCCGTCGAGGTCCACGACCGTCGTGTGCGGGATGCGCGACTCGACGGCGAGATACTCCCTGCCACGCAGGAAGCACAGCGGCACGGCCTCCGTGACGAGCTGAACGCCGCGCGCCAGCGCGACTTCGTGCGCCCGCGCGATCGGCTCGACGATGTCGAACAATCGCGGAACCACAGAGTCGAACAGCTCGAACGCCGTTCCAACCGGGTGCACGAACGCGAGTTGCGCCCGGCGCACGCCGAGACTGGCGAGAAGCCCGACAAGCTCCGGAAGCCCCGACGCGTTGGTGCGTGTGATCACACTGTTCGTGACGACGTCGAGACCACGCCGCGAGAGATTGCGAATCCCCGCGACGCTGTCCCGGAAACTGCCAGGCGCTCGGGTCAGCGCATCGTGACACTCTGCAGTTGCCGCGTGCAGCGAGGGCGAGAACTCCGTCGCTCCGGCCGCGAGCAACGCATCGATCACGCGGTCGTATGACAACATGCGGCCGTTGGTCTGGATCTGGATCGGGAAGAACCCGAGTACGCGCGCAGCGGCAACGAGTCGCGGCAGGTCCTTGCGTACCGTCGGTTCGCCGCCGGTCAGCACCAGCCCGCGCCCGGGGGCGGCGACGGAACGAAGTCGCTCGAGCAGTTCCTCGAATGATAGGGCCCCGCAGTCTGCCCGCTTCTGCCCTTGGGCGCAGAACACGCAACGGTTGTTGCATGCGAAGCCGACCTTCATGTCTGCGCGCGCAGCGTTCGTCACGCTTGCCTGCGTCGCATTTGCGGTCACTCGTGAGTTGACGCATGGCAAGTGCTGTCACTCGTCGATCGTCGTGCGCCCGGCGGGCACGTTCGATCGCCGCACGACCGCTCCGCTCGGGAAGCGGACGACGACTTCGTCGACGGCCGTCGCGGCGCCGAGCCCCACGTGGATCTCGTGCGGGCCCGTGCCGCCGATGGACAGATTGCCGTCGATTCGCCGGTGGAGCGTGCGTCCGCCGACGCGCACCTCGACGCGGGCGCCGATGCCGTCGGACGCAGCCCCGCGACCGTGCGCTGTAATCGTGAGCGAATGACCACGACTTGCATCGTTACGAAGCATCCGGAGTGCCGACGTTCCCGACAGCCGCGCGGAGTGAAGCACCGCGATGTCTACGTCGCCATCGCCATCGAAGTCCGCCGCGACGGCGTTGCGCGCGTCGGCGCGCTGCGCGAGGCCGAGTGAACCCGTGACGTCCGTGAAGCCTGACGACGTGCCGGTGCCACGCAGCAGCGTCGCGGGCTGGTCGCGGGGCTCGGGAAACAGGAGGTCAAGCCCGACCTGACCCGAGGGAATGAAGACATCCTCGATGCCGTCGTCGTCGAAGTCGAACACCACGGGAACCCACTTCGTCGTGGGAAACTCCGGTGCGCCTTCCCGGAGCCATGTGCGTTGAAACGTCCCCATCGGGCCCTCCCAGACGTGCATCGGGTCGAACGACCGATAACGCGGCGCCGCTCCGGGGATCGAGAACCCGTAGAGCTGTGCGCCAAGCGCGGCTGCGACATCCGTCGAGCCGGACGCGTCCCGGCGGAGCAGGACGTCTCGTCCGAAGTTCGTCACGAGCACCTCGTCGCGACCATCGCCATCGGCGTCGATCGCCGCGATCCCCATGCCGAAGAACTGCTGGTCGAACCCCGTGCCGGCCGTCGCGTCGCGAAGCGCCAACGGCGTTCCGGCTGGATCCACGATTGCCCGCAACACCTGATTGCCTCCGTCGAGCATCCCGAAATCCGCCGCGACGAGTAGTTCGTCGATGCCGTCGTCATCCCAGTCGAACATGCGAAGCGCTTGTGCGCGGCGCGGCGTCGCCTCGCTCGCCACCGGTTCGAAACGCCAAGCGTCCGCTTGTCGAAACGTGGCGAGTCCTCCGGGGCAACCGGTTCCGAATGGCGTGGTGCACCGGGGCGAACGAGCCAGGTAGCCGGCCACGATGTCGAGGCGCCCGTCACGATCGAGATCCGTGACGTACAGCACGGTGTTCTCCGTGCGGACGTTCGTGCCACCCAGCGCAGGAGCCTCCGCGAATCGTGTTCCCTCGTTGCGAAACAATTGGATCGTGTCCCCGATCGAGGACGCGATCGCGAGATCAGTGTCTCCATCGCCTTCGACGTCGAACGCCGCGCAGGCGCTCGTGCGCCGGACATCGGCGAGTCCCCACGAGGTCGTCGCGTCGACGAAGCGCTCACCGAGACGCAACAACAGCGTGGGGGACCCGTACTGATTGTCGGTCGCGACGATGTCGACATGCCCGTCACCGTCGAAGTCGGCTGCGCAGAGTGCGCCGACGATCCATCCGTCCCGCGGAGTCGATCCGGCACTTCGGACAACGTGCACGTCCCATCGAGCGGTCACATCGCAGAACCCGCCCTCGGGGTCGCGCGTCGCCTGCGTGCAGCGTCGGAACGACACTGCCGGCGGTGCATCCGTCGCCACGTCGGCCGACAGCAGGGCGTCGGCATCGGTTGCGCCTTGCGCATCGGCCGACGTGACATCGACACCGGCGTCACGTGGCGAGAGCGAACACGCTCCGGCGCAGGCCAGAACGGCTACTGCGAACGCTTCGCTCGAGAAGGGCTGCAACACCGACCCGTCTGTAGCATGTCAATCTAGTGCGCGCTGTGGCTCTTTTGCAGCCTCAATCGGCGTGGAGACGTCGACGCGCATCGAGGCGACCGTTCTCGCCCCGCCGGACATCCGGATCTCGAACTCGTGAAGCCCGGCTCCGACTTGTCCGCCCGTAAGTCTCACGCTCGCGACGGTCAGATGGCCCCGCGACAACTCGATCTCCGCGCCCGTCGGAAGCCCTTCGAGTCTCGTTCCACCCGGCGGCGGCGTGTGGCGTATCGTGATTCGCGCAGTGCCCGTGACCTCGCGCGAGCGAAGTACCACTGCGAGTGCGAGCGGGTGCGTGAGCGTGTGTTCCTTCGTCAAGTCGACGCTGGCGTCCGCGAACATGGCCACGGAATCCACGACACGGATGAAGCTGTGTGTCCCGTCTCTCTCGACGAGCACGTTCTCGCAGAACAGCGCCGCGGCGATCGCGGGATCCGGCTCGCCTCCTTCAGGCTTCGACATGATCGTCGTGCTTGTGACCGTGATCGTGGCCCGGGCGGTGCCCGTGGTCATGATCGTGATCGTCCGAGGCGTGACCGTCGCGTGCGTGCGATGCGTCCATTGCATGGATCGCGTCGAGTTCAGCCGCGCTGAGGTACTTCTGCGCGAGCGAGAATACGATCTGGTCCTCGCGAAAGATGTGGAGCCGCAGCGATTCGACGAGCACTTCCGCCTGCTGCACTGCGGTGGCGAGCACAAGCGAGCGCGACTCGGCATCTCGCAGGCGGCTTGCCATCCCGAAAAAGTTGAAGACAAGCGCCGCGAGCTGGAGGAACTCGTCGTGCTCGTCCTCGAGCAAATCAACGGCGGTCGTCGGCGGGGACGTCTTGTTGCACTCGCCGCGTTCGACGAGACGCTGCGCGAGCAACGGAAAGAGTCGTCGCTCCTCCCGCCGATTGTGCGGGAACAGCGACTCGTCGAGGCACCGGAAGAACCTCGAGAGCGCCGTCTCCGTCTCTCGCTGCACGCCGTCCGCCTTGATCTTCGTGAGCATCGCCTCAAAGGCGTCGATCTCCACGGTCAGTGCATCGTGGTCGTCGCGGTACTCGCGGAGCAGCGGGTGCATCTCCGCGTACGGAATCGCCTGGTTGCTCCCCGGCGGCCGGTACGGATCCGGCGGGTTCATCGGCGAGAATCCCTCGTCGTCGACGTCCTTCTCGGCGTTTCGGACGATGGGATCGTTCTTCTTCCTGAGCTGTACGAGGTTCATGACGTCCGCAGTCCTTAGGGCCGAGGAACATCGCTGCGACTTGACGACGATCAAGTCGTGAAAAATGGCCGCGGAAGTCCCTCGCTTGCGCCGACTCGGTGCCACACTGCGCAGTTTTTTCGCCCGGACCCGCATCCCGCGCGCCGACCGTGAGCGCCCAGGTGCGATGTCCGAGGTCCGCCTCGCGCGAGCCCATCGTTTTGCCCTGTGTTCTCAAAGCATCCGCGGGAGTCATGACCGCTTTGTTGTCGCTCGAGGTGCAGGACACTCGACGTGGGTGCGGTTCTTGCGTCGCCCCGATCAACCCAGCGGACGCACGGCGACACCATGACTGGAACCATCACAGCGCGTGCAAAGGTCACACTGGCCCTCAACACGTTGGCATTCACGGTCTGCTTCGCCGCGTGGATGCTCAACGGCGTCCTGGTGACGTTCCTCGTCGATCACCGAGTGTACACCTGGTCGAACTCGCAGATGGGCTGGCTCATCGGCATCCCGGTACTCAGCGGATCCATTCTTCGCCTGCCCACTGGCATGCTGACGGACAAGTACGGCGGCCGGGTCGTGTTCCCATTGCTCCTGATCGCGTCGGCGGTTCCGATGTTTCTCTTGAGCACGGCAAACTCGTTCTGGAGCTTCTTTCTCTGCTCCCTCGGTTTTGGTCTGTCCGGCGCATCGTTTGCAGTCGGCATTGCGGCAACCTCGGTCTGGTTCCCGCGCGAGAAGCAGGGCATTGCACTCGGCATCTTCGGTGCGGGCAACGCCGGGTCCGCTGTGACGACTCTTTCGGCCCCCACGATCCTGCGGGTGCTCACCGACCGAGGTCGCAACCTCGAACAGTGGCGGATGTTGCCGCGCATCTACGCCATCGTCTTGGTGGGGATGGCTGTGGTGTTGTTTCTCGGAACCACCACGAAGCTGCCCCAAGGCGCGGGCGAGAAAGACCTCAAGACACTGCTCGCGCCGCTGCGCCGTATTCGCGTGTGGCGCTTCGGTCTGTACTACTTCCTCGTGTTCGGCTGCTTTGTCGCTCTCGCGCAGTGGCTCGTTCCGTACTACGTCAACGTCTATTCCCTCTCGGTCGCGTCCGCCGGGTTCATGACGTCGATCTTCTCGCTTCCCTCCGGGATGATTCGCGCGCTCGGCGGTTGGCTCTCGGATCGCTACGGCGCCCGGCGAGTCATGTACTGGGTTCTGGGTTCCTGTGCGATTGGTTGCCTGCTCCTCGTGGTCCCGAAGATGGACATCGAGTCCCCAGGCCGCGGAGTCATGGCGACCCGTCCTGGAGTCGTGACGGCGATCACCGACCGTGAGATCCGCGTCGGCAACCAGCGCTATCCCGTGGTTTCCAGGCCGGACGATGAGACGCGCTCGTTCGAGCGACACGAGACGCTGCTCTTCCCCGTCACACGCACGTGGCAGACGACGACGGTCCACGTGGGCGATCGCGTCGCTCGAAGGCAACTGCTCGCCCGCGGCGTCACCCACATCTACTTTCAGGCCAACATCTGGATCTTCACGGCGCTGGTGTTCATCGTCGGCATCATGATGGGGATCGGAAAAGCAGCCGTCTACAAACACATCCCGGAATACTACCCGGAAGAAGTCGGCGTGGTCGGCGGCATCGTGGGTGTCATCGGCGGTCTCGGCGGATTCGTGTGTCCGATTCTCTTCGGCAATCTACTCGACCGGACGGGGCTCTGGACGACGACCTGGATGTTGCTGTTGTTCGTCGCGATCGTGTGCCTCGTCTGGATGAATGCCGTGGTCAAACGGATGGAGCGACACATCTGAGTTCGCCCGTCGGACCGACACCCTCGGATCGCGACGGTAGGAAGAGGAGTGAAGTCATGACGATTGCAACGGAAGGCGGACCGCGCGTGCGGGGCTCGTGGCTCGGTCGCTGGGAACCCGAAGACGCGTCGTTCTGGGCCAGTGACGGTTCCAAGATCGCTCGAAGGACTCTCATCCTGACAACGGCGTCGCTGGTGCTGTCCTTCGCGACGTGGTTCATCATGAGTGTGCTGGCCGTCCGACTGCCGGCGATTGGATTCCACTTCTCGACGATGCAGTTGTTCTGGTTGGCCGCAATGCCAGGCCTGGCCGGTGGGACGCTTCGGATCGTTCACACCTTCATGATCCCGATCTTCGGGACTCGAACAGTGGTCGGCGTCGCGACGCTGCTAAAGATCATCCCCTGCGTTGGGCTCGGCATGGCGGTGATGAATCCCTCGACGCCATTCTGGTGGTTCATGACCCTGGCGTTTCTTCTGGGAATGGGCGGTGGGGACTTCTCCTCGTACATGCCGAGCACGAGCCTGTTCTACCCAAAGCGCCTTCAGGGCTCCGCGCTCGGCATCCAAGCGGGGGTGGGAAACTTCGGGGTGAGTCTCACGCAGTTCGTCACCCCGTGGATCATCACGACCGGGGCATTGGCGGGCGTGTTCGGCGGGAGTCAGATTCTTCGCCGTGGCGCCATCTCGCGACACGTCTACTTGCAGAACGCGGCCTTCTGGTACGTGCCGTTCCTGCTGGTCATCGGCATCCTCTGTTTCATCTACCTGCGTAGCGTGCCCGTGAAGGCGTCGTTCCGCGAGCAGCTCGACATCTTCAAAGAGAAGCACACGTGGCTGTGCACCATTACGTACGTCATGACGTTCGGGTCGTTCTCGGGGTTTGCCGCAGCCTTCCCGCTCATGATTCGGGCGGTCTACGGTCGCTTTCCCAATCCACCGGATCCGCTGAAGTACGCGTTCATCGGGCCCCTGATCGGCTCGGCTCTTCGCGTGATCTTTGGCTTCATCGCAGACAAGACCGGCGGAGCGATCCTCACGCACATTGCGGGACTCGGGATGATCGCGTGTTGTGCCGTGATGCTCGCAATGGGCCTACTCACGCCGACTTCGCTGGAGCAGTTTCCGATGTTCGTCGGGGTCATGCTCGCGCTCTTCTTCTTTACGGGCATGGGCAACGCATCGACCTTCCGGCAGTATCCGATCATCTTCAAGCACTCGCCCAGGCAGGGCGCGCAAGTCCTCGGTTGGACCGGCGCGGTCGCAGCGTACGGACCGTTCTTGTTTGCCACTGCAATCGGAGCGTCCGTCGCGCGCACGGGATCGCCCACGGTGTTCTTCTACGGAGCCGCTGCGTTCTACGTGATCGCGACGGGCGTCAACTGGTGGTTCTACACGCGCAAGGGATGCGAGCGCCCCTGTTGAGACCGAGTCCGTGCAACGTGTGACGTCGATGGAGGTAGAACATGAGAGTCGGAGATAGGTTCAGAAGTTTTCTCAACGCGGGACATCTCCCCACGTTGCTGACGTCGTTTCTCTACTTCGACGTCTGTTTTTCCGTCTGGGTCGTGAACGGCGCGATGGCCCCTTTCATCTCGCAGGAGTTTCACCTGACGCCCGCGCAGAAGGGCTTCATGGTGGCTGTTCCCGTGATCTCCGGTGCGCTCATGAGGTTTCCGCTTGGAATCCTCGCCCAGTACATCGGCCGGAAGCGCGCGGCGATGCTCGAGATGACCATCATCTGCCTGTGCCTCGTGTGGGGCTACTTCTTCACGACGTCTCTCGGGCGAGTCCTTGCCATGGGCGTCGCGCTCGGCGTAGCGGGTGCCAGTTTCGGTGTCGCACTCTCGCTGGGCTCGGGATGGTATCCGCCCAGATACAAAGGCCTCGCGATGGGGATTGCCGGTGCTGGCAACTCGGGAACCGTCATTGCGATGCTGGCCGCGCCACCTCTAGCCTACGCGTTCGGATGGCGAACCGTCTACGTCCTCGGGCTGATCCCCATGCTGATCGCCATGGTCGCGCTTCAAGTCTTTGCGAAGGAACCGCCAGATCGCGAGGAGAAGAAACTCAGGGACTACCTCAGGGTACTCTGGGATCGCGACGCGTGGATCTTCAACCTCGTGTACTCCGTGACCTTCGGCGGATTCATCGGCCTCGCGAGTTTTCTTCCCACGCTCTTCCATGACCACTATCACATCCCGAAGCAGACTGTCGGCATCTACGTGACCGTCGGCGTGATCGCCGCGAGTGGATTGCGCGTCGTCGGCGGATGGCTCGCGGACCGACTGGGCGGCATTCGCGTTCTCTCCCTGCTCTGCGGCATCATTCTGCTCGGCACCGCCGGCGCCGCCACGCTCCCTGCATCCCCGTGGACCATGGCGCTCGTCGTGGCCGTTTCGATGGGAGCGATGGGCGCTGGAAACGGTGCGGTATTCCAGCTCGTCCCACTCCGCTTTCGAACGGAGACCGCCGTGGCCGGCAGCCTCATCGGTGAGGTCGGCGCGCTGATGGGCGGGTTTCTGCCAATCGCCATGGGCGTCGGGAGACAGCGCTATGGATCATTCACGCCGGGATTCGTCGCAGGCGCTATTCTCACGGTGCTGTCGCTCATCGCGATCGTCGTCGTCTCGAGAAAGTGGACGTCTTCGTGGGTGGGGGAACACGGGAGAGCCCGCGAGGTGTCGGGACCTGGCGATCACCTCGGCTCTGCCTCGCTAGCCAACTAGGACCCCAGCCTCAGCATCCGTTTCCCAAGCACACGGCGGTCGGTGGCGCGAGCACGGCGCCGTCGGGCAGCACGACATTCGCGCGAAGAGCGTTCGATGCGTTTCCACGGAACACAACTCCGATGAGAATCAATTGCCCGGCGAGGTCGCCCTCGCTGGACGCGCCGACTCCGTCGAGTTGGTTGGCCACGACGCCCTCGGTCATCTCGATGCGTCCCTGCACGACCGCGAGTCCCCAACCGCCTGCGTCGATGACTGCACGCCGCACTGTGGCCAGGCAGTCGCGGCCGGAGAACACCCCAAGGCTGACCGGTCTTCCCCGCTCGGTTCCAGGCTGGGCGAGGGCTCCGCTGCGTACGCCGTGGACGTACCAGTCCTGGCCGTCGATGCGCGACGCGGTCACACCTTCCGTCGGGTCGTTCGCTGCGCGCGATGCGCCCACAGCGATCCCGCTGACGTCGATCACGGACAGTCGAGTCGCCGTGATACCGGCGCCGCCTGCAGCGAACACACCCATCCCGGAACCGAACGCGCCCGGGCGCATGGCTGTGACCGACACGTCCGCGAGTGCGACCTGGGCGTTCGCCCCGATTGCCAGCACGCCGACGCCGTCGCCGTCGGAGATCCAGACACGTGACGCCGAGATGTTGCTTGCGCCGATTGCCGAAAGGGACGGTGCCGCAACGACGCCGGGCACGACCGTCGTGCCTCGGATCGCGCTGTCGCTGACCTCCAGACGAGCACCGCTCGTGCACTGCACACCGGTCAACGCGGTCTCGAGAACGTACACTCTTCGAGCGCTGAGGACTGCTCCGTCGACCGACGCGATCCCGGCCGCGCCAGCCGTCGCGCCGCTCGCACTCTGTCCGCCCGTCCGCGTGTCGCGAACCAACGCTTCGTCGACCACGCACGTCGTGCCCTCGTACGCGCAGACGATTCCAACGCTGTGCGCGGCCTGGACACGCGCTCGCGAGACCTCGAGGTGACCGGATTCCTGCGCGACGATCCCGTACCCGCGCGACCCGAGTCGCCAATCGCGCCCGTCGAAGAGAACGTCTCGAATCGTGAGCGCCGAATTGGGATCGGAAACGAGCACGCCCGCATTCGAATCACCCGAGACTCGAACGCGTTGCATCGTCAGTCGCGCGCCAGCAGTCGCTACGATGCCGAGCGGGCGGTCCGGCGCCGTCGGATCGGCGGCGGTCTCGACGCGAATGCGGTCGACCTGCCCCATGGTGGCACTTCCCGACGCGAACACCCCTGCGCCACTCGTGCCGCGAATGTCCACGCGCTCAGCGTCGACGGTTGCTCCGTCCGACGCGCTGACGCCATTCGATGTCGAACCGGGCGCCCGACGAACGCCATCGACGGACACACCGCGAAGTTGCAACTGCGTTCCTCGGCTCGCCGCGAAGAATGCGGAGTTCACTGTGTCGATGACCCGCAGGTTGTCCGCCAGCACTGAAGCGCCGGTCTGCACGGAGACGCCACGACCCAATGTGCTGCCGGCCGCGGGAGTCGTGTGCGCGATCGTGGAGTCGGTGATCGTGATTCGACTCATGGGATTTCCGGCCAGCATGCCATTGGCGTTTCGAGCGATCGACAACCGCAACGCGTCGATCTGCCCCGCGTTGAGCGCGGCGATCGCGAAACCGAACGTCGCGTCTGGGCGCTCGACCGTGGCCGTTATGACCACGTCCGTCAGGTCGACGTGGGAGCCTACGCCGCTCGAAATCAGGCCCATCTCATGCATGTCTCGAATCGCGACGCGCTCGCCGATGAAATGACCTGTCTCCACGGCGGCGACCCCTTCACCGTACGACGTGCGTGGCCATGGAAGCGTCTCGCTCAACGTGCTGTCGCGAAGGGTCACCGTGCCCATGCCAATGCCCGCGAGCACGGCGTACTGCCGCGCACGCCGCGCGGAGAGAAAGCTCGCCTCGATGTGTCCGCCCGTGGCAGCGCGCAGGGCATATCCGCCGCTGCGATCGTCTGGTGCGGTGACTTCGTCGATGGCGACCTGCTCGAGCGTTGCCGTGCTGCCCGCGCCGAGCGCATGGACAGCGCTGGAGACCATCGATCGGAACATCGCGCGCCGCACATCGACCTGCGCGCCGGATTGCACCGTGAGGCCGCCGAGGCCACCCGTCAGCGTGATGTCGCGCAACGTCACGTGGACGCCACTGCCCGACACCGTCACGACTGGCATGCTCGCGGCACCGAGGATGACCGTGTCCATGGTGCACGCACCAACGACCGTGAGCGAGCGCACGATCGAGACGCCCTCGCGGTAGGTCCCTACGCCGACGAGCAGCCACGCGCCGTCGGGTGCTCCCGCGGCGGCGGTCGCGATGGAGGCGTACGGCCGACCGCGCGTGCCGTCGGACAACATCTCGTCGGCGCCGGCGAGGACATATCGAACGCTCGTGCCCGTCGGCACATCCGCCTCGCTCGGGAACGCGCCTGGGCCGCAGGTTCCGACGGTTTGCGTACACGACCCGCCCGGCAACGCGAGGCTTCCCGCGGGGCAGTCCGAACGCAGCGCGGCATCGCATGTGCCGTCGGCGGTTCGCGTCCAATTCGCCGGGCACGTCGCGACTCCCGTGGCGAATGGCGTCGTCTCGTCCGGGACGTCGGGCATCCAGTCTGCCCTGGGCCACGCGCCTTCGAACTCGCCGAGCGCGACACGGCGCGCGCCGGGAAGCGTGCCGCCGTCGGGCAAGGCAATCGGAGGCGGCGCAGCAGGATCGAATCCGGTGCACGCCCCGGTGGCGGCCATCGAAGTGCCCGCGTCGCTGCTGCTGCACAGAAGCGTCGCCGGTCCGCACCCACCCACGCTCGCGCGGACCCAGCCGCCGGGACACGTCCAATTGCCACCGTCCTGCGTCGCCGGGCGAGTGCAGCCGCCGACGCGCAGCGCGATTGCGACGATCACGACTCCGAGTGCGGGCATGGGCCGGGGACGCATCGGTGAACTCTACCGCATTGCCCGTCTACCGCTCGATCGCGCCGGGCAGCAAGAACGGGTACGTCCGACGGCGGATCCCGCGTTGCCACGCGCGGTCGATGCGGCGAAGTCGTTGCAGCAAAGCCCACGTGCGCGCGTCGTCGCGGTAGTAGCGCAGCGCTTCCTCCCGCGTGATCGCAGGCGCGACTCGCTCGCGCAACACATCGAGCACCATGGGCACGTGACGCTCGAGACGCTCTTTGAACAGGTTGCCCACGAGATCGAGCGCAACGCCGCGGGGATCGAAGTACTTGTCGACAATGCCCTTCAGCAACCAACGCCGCACGGCGGGGCGAATCGCCGCGGGCAGCGATGCGAGAAACAGTTCCGTGTCGAGGCGATCGCGACCGGCGGCATCGCGGAGCATGGGAGTCGACACGTCCAGATAGCGCAGCTCGCCGTCGGCAAACGCCCAATTCGAGACTTGTCCGTCGAGACCGAGCGTGGGTCGTACGGCTCCGACGATGCGATCGACGATGGCGACGTAGGCCAAACGCGCGCGGTCGTCGTCGAGACTGCCAATCCATTGCGGCGCGAGTTGCGCGGGCTCGAGCACCGGTTGGACACAGTACGCAGCGATGGCCCCGTCGGGACGGGACACCGTCTGTAGACTCGTCGGAAGCACAGAGATGCCGCCGGCGGACAACGCGTCGAGATAGTCGTTCAGCGTCTCGCGATACTGCTCGAGTCGCGCGATGTCGCGGAACAGTGGCAGTCGCTTGCACGCGACCGGGATGCCGTCGACGGACCAACGAAGCACGCTGGAGATCTCGCCGTACCCGAGGACCACGAGTGACGAGCTGTCGAGCGAGCGCAGCGCATGATCCACCGCGCGCTCGAGGCGATCGAGGTCTGGCACGACGGGTACGGTGAGGAACTCGCGCGTTGCGTCGCTCGCATTCATCCGAACACCTTGCGCACGATCGACACGATGCCATCGACGTCGTCATCCCGGACCACCAAGGGAGGCAGAAACTGCAGCACCGACGTGTCGTGGTTGGCGTAGACCGCGAAGATTCCCGCGTCGAAGAGGGCCTTCGTCGCGACCATTCCGCCGCCCTCGAACGGGAACGCGAGTCCCATGAACATTCCGCGTCGGCGCACGACGAACGGCAATCCTGCGAACTCGCGCTCGAACCTCTCGCCGACGGCAAGAACACGCTCGAGAAAACCGATGCGCTCGACAACGTCCAGCACCGCGATCGCCGCAGCGCAGCCGACCTCCGCGCCGCCAAACGTCGAGATGTGTACAAAAGGGCGAGCGTCGAAGAAGCGGTGCATCTCGGCGGACAACAACGTCGCGGTGATCGGGTACACGCCGCCACTCAACCCCTTGCCAGTGACCATCGCGTCCGGAACAACGTCCTCTCCCTGCCACGCCCACATCGTCCCCGTGCGACCGAGGCCCGTCTGCACTTCGTCGAGCACCAGCCGCGCGCCGCGAGCGGTGCAGAACTCGCGCACGCGTTTCAGGTACCCGGGCGCGGGCAGCGGCATTCCGAGTGTCGCAGGAATGGTCTCGAGGATCACTGCGGCTGTGTCACCATCCACGGCTCGTTCCATTGCGTCGGCATCGTTGAACGGCACTTGCACGAACTCCGGCCATGCGACCCCGAACGGTTCCCGGTACTCCGCATCGCCAGCCGCAAGCGCGAGGCCCGTATGACCGTGATACCCGCCGCGTGCCGACACGATCTTCGCGCGACCCGTCACGCCGCGCGCCAGTTTGAGCGCGAGGTCGACGGCCTCACCGCCGCTCACGCCGAACACCACGCCAGGTAGCTCTCCGCCCGTGCTCGCGGCAAGTCGCTCGGCGAGCTTCGCGCGCTGTCCGCTGACGAAGTGGTGATTGCCTATGTCCAGCGAGTCGAGTGCATTGCGAACCGCGGCGATCACGTCCGCGTGCCGATGTCCGAGATTGAACACTCCGCCGTTCGAGTGACAGTTGAAGAACTTGCGCGATGGATCGAACGCATCGCAAAACGTCGCGCCTGCTCGCTCGCCCATGACCACCGCCACACCGGCACGCTCGTAGAAGTCCACCTTGCCACGCGACACGTGAGCGGCGAATGCGGCGTTCGTCGTCACTCGATCTTCGTATGGACGATTCGGGGACCTCATCGTGCGCGCAGTCCTGACGCGACGGGCATCGCTGGCATGCGATCCCGCAGCCGTTGCCATTGCCAGAACGCACGAAACCCAGCGTGCCGTACTGTGCGAGTGTTCTGTCCCTGCGCGATCGTTCCGAGCCACGCGTCGATGCTCGCGCGATGTTCGTCGCATGCTCGCGCCCAATCGACTGTCGTCCGCGGCTCGCGCACTGCTGCGAGTTTCGACTCCAGCGCGTTCCGCTCCGCCGAGATCGCCGCCGCGGCACGGTCGTAGTCCGCGAGCGCGGCTCGGTGCAGTCGCTCGTGCGCCCAGAAGAGCGACCAGCAGTCCCAATCGCGACCCGGAGCGCCCGCCGCGGCCACGCCGTGTATCGAACGGCGATTGCCACTGTTCGCATCCGGCTGGAATCGCTTGAACACACTCAAGCACGGAGCCGAAGTGCCGGTGTACCACTGGCGCGCATCGCCCGGGGCGAGCCGCGCGATCATCGACGCGGTCGTCTGCCCTGCGCTGCGCGTCGGCCACCACGATGCGTGCGCGCAGGTCATCTTCATGCGCCAGCCATCGCCCGGGTGAGCGCCGCCGTGATCGCGCAGCACCGAAGTCGCAATGGCAAAGCCCGTGTCGACTGCTGCACTCGACGGCTGCGACGCGGGCGAGCCCGCCAACGATCCACGCTCGAGCGCCCGCGCAGTACACACGCGGCGGGCGTCCCCGCCGCTCAATACTCGGTACGCCGGATTGCCGTAGGCCTTGGCGAAGTCGATCTCGCCGCGGCCGTTCCACCATCCTTCGGCCTTCGCAAACGACGCCGCACGCGGCGACAAACGGTCATGATCCGTGCCGATCGTGAGAACGTTCGAGATCGTCCGCACGCCGTCGACTCGACTGGCCGCCCAATGCTCGCCCGCAGTTTCGAGCACCCACGCTCCGCCGGCATCCGCGATCAAGAACGAGTTGTGATAGCGAAACCCCCGATTGCGATCCCCGGCGTCACCCCCTTGACCGTGCACCGCGAGCAACGACGTGATCGTCTCCAACGCCTCGTCCGCGGTCTGCGCGCGCTCCAGCGCGAGACGCAACAGGTCCATCCCGACGAGTCCGCGGGACGCAACCGGCACGCGGGTGAATACGGCCTCGTTGCCGATCGCAACCCCGTGTTCGTTCGATCCCATTTCCGCGCCCCACATCCAGTATGGGCGACTGATCGTGACCCCGAACGAGCGAGGCGATGCGGGGATCTCGATGTGCGTGCATCGCACCGTGGCGCTGCGCGCGACGTCACGCGCGGCGTGGTGCTCGACGTGCTGGGGCTCGCCGGGCTCGCGATCGCTGTTCTTCCCGAGCCATGTCGCGCCGTCGGGGGAGCAAGAGCGGGGAAGGACGAACGTGTCGCACACGCATTGCGCGTAGCGCAGAACGTGCGTGGCCGGCAACTCACATGCAGCGTCCGACGGACGAACAGCTCATTCCCGGGGCACAGGTGCCACACGATCGGCCGCACTCGTCGGTTCCGCACTGGCGTCCGGTGCAGTTGCAAGTGATTGCGTCCCCCGGCGACGGCGCGTCGCCCGCAAGCGCATCGCCGGCGCTTGCGTCGTCCTGCGGCGATGCGTCGGCCGGATCGAGATCGATGTTGCTGTCGGATCCGTCCGGGGCGCGCGGAGGCGGCAAGACGGTCCAGCCGCACCCGAGCGCAGACGTCACGGTGACGGCAAGACAAACGTGCGCAAAGCGGTTGCGCCGTGCCGGCACTTCAGGAGCGTAGTCGTCTCGCATCACGTGTCGTGGGTGATCCGCACCGGACGCGAGCGTACCACCACGCGAACGAGAGTCGCCACCGTCGCCAAGGCGAAAGGGAAAGGGGCTGGGACTGGGATGCACTATGCTCGCGGGGTGGAAACCCAACACGACGTTGTTCGCTCGCGAGAACTGCCGCCCGCGATGCATCCCGCGCTGACCGCGTACCACTGGCTCCGCCGGCCGCTCGAGTACTGGGACCAGCAGCACGCGCGGTACGGGGACGTGTTTGCGATGCGGCTGCCGGCGTTGCCGCTCATGGCCGTGTTCTGCAACCCGAGCGATGTGAAAGAGATTTTCACGGACGATGGAACGACGCTCGCCGCGGGGAAGTTCAACAAGTCGTTGTCGGCATTTCTCGGCGAGAACTCCGTGCTCATGCTCGATGGGCGCGAACACCTGCGCCATCGCCGATTGCTGCTGCCGCCGTTTCATGGCGAGCGCATGCACGCGTACGCGCGGGAGATGATCGAGTTGACCAACGCCGCGATCTCGCGGTGGCCGGTGGGAACGCCGTTTGCGATTCACTCGGAGATGCAGTCGGTGACGCTGCGGGTCATCGTGCGAACGATTTTCGGCGTCGACGACGGGCCGCGCTTCGAGCATCTCGTGTCGTTGCTCACGGAACTGACGGATCTCGCGTCGTGGCCGCCGTTGCTGTTGCCGTTCATGCAGATCGATCTGGGTCCGTGGAGTCCGTGGGGTCGTTTCAAGCGCAAGGGAAACGCAGTCGACGCTGCGTTGCGAGACGAGATTCAGCGGCGAAGGTCGCAGGGAACGACCGGACGCGTGGACATCCTGTCGCTGCTCGTCGACGCGCGCGATGAGTCCGGGGCGCCCATGACCGACGATGAGCTCGTCGACGAACTCGGCACGCTGCTCGTGGCGGGGCACGAGACGACGGCGACGTCGCTCGCATGGGCGTTTCGCTGGGTGCTGGATTCACCCGCAGTTCTCGCGCGCTTGCAGACCGAGATCGCCGAGGCGTGCGAAAGTGGCCGACCGGTCGCGGAGAAAGTCGCCGCGCTGCCCTACCTCGACGCCGTCGTTCGCGAGGCGCTGCGATTGTCGCCGGTGATTCCGCTCGTCGGGCGCATTCTCGAGAAGCCCACGCGGGTGGCCGGCTACGACCTTCCAGCCGGGAGCGCGGTGTTGTGCTCCATCTACCTCGCGCAGCGCAGGGAATCAGTGTTCCCCCACGCGTCCCGATTCGATCCCGACCGATTTCTCGGGACGAAGTTTTCACCCTACGAGTTCTTCCCGTTCGGAGGCGGCGTTCGGCGATGCATCGGCATGGCGTTTGCGCTGTACGAAATGAAGATGGTGCTCGCGACCGTGATCGCTCGTTGCACGTTGCGCCCGGCGTCCGGGCGGCCCATTCGCGTCGTGCGCCGCGCGATCACGCTCACGCCGTCGGACGGCATGCCCGTCGTGATGACGGATCGACGTGCGCTGGGGTAGGCGCGCCCGGTCGCGTCACCGCCGCACGATTTCCAGCACACACTTGCAGTACGGACACGCGAACTGGCGCTCGCCCTGCGGCGGAGTGACATCCGCGCCGCACTGACCACAGCGCACGTCGTGCGCGCGCGCGTCGAGCATCGTGCCGCACGTTTCGCACATGACACACTGCGCGCCGTGCGCGACGTCGAATCGGTTTCCGCACTCCGCGCACGCCCTGCGGTCGAGCGACGGCGCGACCATCTCTTCGTACTGCGCGGCGAGACCGGTCATCGTGAGTGCCGCTTGCACCGTCGCTTTGTCGAGACGCGGAATCCAGTTCTGCACGAACGCCGAGATTGCGATCTTGTGGAGCAGCGCTTCGGGGGCACGATCGGGATGGTGCGCCGCGACGCCGGCGTCACGTAGCACACCGTCGATGCGTTTCTGCAGCGGCAGAAACGCGTTGTACACGGCGAAGAAGCGATCGGGCCGCACGACCTGCCCCTCGGGCGTGTGCATCCAGAACATCGTGCGACTGACACGTTCGACTTCGCTCTCGAGTGCCGTCGACGCGAGATCGAGAAGGCGCAGCGCATCGCTGGCCGCGTGAAACGCGATGATCCGCTCGCGGTACGTTTCGTCGCCCACGCGCGGCGAATACGCGGCCGGGCAGTCGGCGACGTGCTGCGCGTACAAGCGCCTGTAGGCCTGTTCGACCGCGGCGCGGTCCCCTCGTCGACGCGCGGCGTCGATCTGCGGCATCAGGTAAACCTTCAGTGCGTCGTACTGCGGCCCCGGTTGTTGCGAGCCGCGGGTGTCGTACGCGACTTGATGGTTCCAATCGACGAACGTGCCGCACCACGAGCAATAGTCGTACGCCGTGCGCGAAGGCGTGACCTTGGGTCCACCGCAGACGTGACAACGAACGCGACGAATCCACATGCGATGACCGCCTCGCGCGGCGAACGCCGGACTACAGCACGCGCTCGCGGCGGTTGGTGTCGTACACGATGGGCACTCCGCCGCTGAAATACGTCGGCGCGCCGCACAGGAAAGGCCCGTGCATCTCGACGCACTCGACGTCTTCGACGGGGTACTCGGTGACGACCGCTCCGCTCGCCGGATCGATGTGCCGCATCGAACACTTGTTGGTCGTCTGGTTGTATTCGTTCTGATTCGCGCCCGGATTGTACGGCACGAGAATCGCCGTTCCCGACGTATGCAAGACACGGTCGAGGTGTCGCCCGCCGAGGTCCTCCACCTGCCACACGGGAGTGAGCGTGTTCGGATCGTGCCCGACCACCATCACTTTCTCGGTTCCCTTTTCCTTCTGCCACGCCGTCGCGATCACCGGTGAACACCACACCATCGACCGAAACTTGAACCCGGGCTTCACCGCCGGCATCACGCGCGTCGCGCACGTCTGATTCGCAACGAGTTGCGCCATGTAACAGTCACCGTGCCAGCGCGAGCCGAAAAACAAGCGATTGCCCGCGAGAATGCACCCGCCGACGATGTCGTACTCGCCGTCGCCGACGCGGATCTCCGGCTTGTCGTTGTCATCGTCGTCATCGTCGTCCGACTTGCGCTTGGCCGCGCCCGGCGTCGCCTGCGCCTGCAGCGTGCATTTGCCCAACTCGTTCATGCTCGCCTGATCGAAGATCCGCACCTGGACGCCCCACGCCCCTTCGGGCACGAGCGCACCGTGATAGATCACGCCGAACATTCCGGGCCCCGGCACGACCCGCACTTGCGAAATGTCCTTGAGCGCCACGATGCACCGGGCGCGTGCGAGGTCCCAGATCTCGACCTTCTCGCCATCTTCGTCGGTGATCGCCAGCAGCGCTGGCACGCCGGCACCGAGTGCTTTGAACTGCCCGGAGCCACTCTTCATGATGCGACCGCTGCGCGCCTCGATGAGATGGTACGTGTCGTCTTTGCACTCGACGGCCGCAAGGCCCGCGCCGACCGCGGCGATCGCCGGTGCGCGATCGTCACCATCGAACGGATCTTCCTTCATCACGTCGGGCAGCGACGTGCTCCACACCTGCTGCCCCGTGCGCGGATCGAGTCCGCGCAAGGTCGTCGCGGAGTTCGCGGACGCGATGACCACTCCCTCGACGATCGAGACCTTCTTCGAGACCTCTCCGGGCAGTGCGCGCCATCCGACGTTGCCCGACGGCAGGTGAATCGCCACGAGCTCGTGGTCCGTGTCTTCGTAGTTGCCGGACTGGGTCGCGATCGCGATCAGATCGAGCACGCCGTCTCCATCGAGGTCGTGCCACGCCATCGAATCGTGCACGGCGTCCTTGCCCGGCATGAACCGAGGACCGCCATCGGTGAGCGTAAACGGCAGGCCGGTGTGCGTCGCGGTCATCTGTCTCGCCATGCGAAATCTCCTCGGGAGGGCGCCATGCGCCACGTGCCGGAACGCCCCCGAGAAGGACATTTCCCGCAGGTACGGTCAAGCGTTGTGGTTGCGCGCGGTGCGCGGCTGTGGTGTCGTCCGCGACTGCGGAATCCCTCCGACCACCCCCGAGCCGACCCTCATGGAAATTTCCCCCGACCAGCTGCTTCTGCAACGCGCCTACCACTGGGCCAAGATCCAAGGCTCCGAGCGCTGGATGACTCAGCCGCTCGGCGGCGACCGCGTGCGCACCTACACGTGGACGGAAGCCATCGACGAAGCGCGCCGCATGGCTGCACACCTGCAGACGCTCGGCTTCGAACCGGGCAGTCGCATCGCAATCTTGTCAAAGAACTGCGCGAATTTCATCCAGTCGGATCTCGCGATCTGGATGGCGGGATTCGCGTCGGTCGCGATCTATCCGACACTCAACGCCGAGACCGTTCGATACATCCTCGAGCACAGCGACTCGAAGTTGCTCTTCGTGGGCAAACTCGACACGTGGAACGACATGAAGCCGGGCGTGCCCGAGGGACTGCCCTGCATCTCCTACTCGCTCAGCCCGCCCAACGACTTCCCGACGTGGGAGGATATCGTCAAGCGGACAAAACCAGTCGAGGGCAATCCCGTACGCGCCGCCGACGACACGGCCATCCTCGTCTACACGTCGGGCAGCACGGGCAGACCGAAGGGCGTCGAACATACGTTTCGGACAATGTCCGCGACGTGCGTGGGATTCGGGGACACGATCGGGTGGAGGCCCGGCGAGCGTGCGCTGTCGTACCTGCCGCTCGCCCACGTGTTCGAACGCGCCGCGATCGAGGCGGCATCGATCTACAACGGCTTCGAGATCTTCTTTGCGGAGTCCCTCGACACGTTCGTGCAGGATCTTCAGCGCTGTCGCCCCACGGTCTTCCACTCCGTCCCGCGGCTGTGGCAAAAATTCCAACAGGGCGTCTTCAAGAAGATGCCGCCGCAGAAACTGCGGCGCCTGCTGAAGATTCCGATCGTCTCCGGCATCGTCAAGCGCAAGATCTTGAACGGGCTCGGGCTCGGCTCCGTGCGACTGGCCATCAGCGGTTCGGCGCCGATCTCTCCCGAGCTGATCCAGTGGTATCGCGATCTCGGACTCGAACTGCTCGAGGGCTACGCGATGACCGAGAACTTCTGCTACTCGCATTTCTCCCTGCCGGGCCGCTCGCGTGTCGGCTACGTCGGCAACGCGATGACCGGAGTGGACGTCAAGCTCGGCCCGGACGGTGAAGTGCTCGTGAAGAGTCCTGCGTCGATGAAAGGGTACTATCGCGAGCCGGAACTCACCGCGGCGGCGTTTACCGACGATGGACACCTCCGGACCGGCGATCGTGGCGAGTTGGACTCCGAGGGTCGACTCAAGATCACCGGTCGGGTCAAAGAGTTGTTCAAGACCAGCAAGGGCAAGTACGTCGCGCCGGTGCCGATCGAGAATTTGCTGAACGTCGACACGCGTCTCGAGCTGTCCTGCGTGGCCGGTGCGGATCAGGGGCAACCGTTCGCGCTGGTGCAACTCGCAGAGGATCTGCGAAAGCAAGTTGCGTCGGCGGAAGTGCGCGCGGAAGTTCAGCGCGCACTCGAACAGTTGCGAACGTCCGTGAACGCGCGGATCGATCCGCACGAACACCTCGAGTTTCTCGTCGTCGTGAAAGACGCGTGGTCGATCGAGAATGGCTATCTCACGCCCACGATGAAGATCAAGCGTAGTGTTCTCGAGGAACGCAGTGCGCCGAAGGTCGCAGGCTGGTACGCGTCGAAGCAGGCTGTGGTGTGGGAGACGTAGGGCTCACATCGCGCTGAACGGGAGCCGACACGTGTAAGCGTCGCCGGCGCGGCTGCCGCCAGTGAGAACTCGGAAGTACCCGCTCGTGGGACACATGAACGTCACTCGGGCGCACTGTCCGCCGCACGCATCGTCGTTCTGCGCGATCGACTCAGCGGCGGAGCAGAACGGCAGCGAGGGAGTGCAGCCGGCGGAGCCCGCGGCGCACGCACGGGTAGACGGACAAATGCGAATGGCGGGATTGCCTTCACAGATTCCCATCGGCGGAGTGCACATCGGGTTGCAGCCGACCGTCACCATCGCGCCCGGCATGCACTGACGTGAATCCGGCTCTGTGTTCCACCCACACTCGCGATCAACACCGGTCACGGACATCATGCATGCGTCCAGGGGTGTCGCCGGCGGCGGAGTCGTCGTCGCCGCGGGAATCGTGAATGCCATCCATCGCCGCGGGACCACCGCAAGCGACCAGTGCCAGCGTGGCGACCGCAAGTGCACTCGTTCGCATCATTCCCATGGCAGATGAACCTCGGAGGTGGATGAACATCTACGTTCTCACGCCGTGCGCCGATTTGCCAGGGAGGTCTAGCGCGGCGAGATTGCCACGAGGAATGACAGATAGCTTCGCGTCGCGGCCCCGTCGACGCGTCCGATGCGCGACCCCGTCATGCCCCCGTTGACCAGCAACTGTGTCGAAATCGACAAGATCCCGTCTTGCCCGAGCGACTCGACGACTTCGTTCATCGACGGTGGCGGCGAGATTCCCAAGTTGGGTGAATCTCCCGCCTCACCGCAGCCCATCGACGATCCACGGCCGAACGCGACGTACAGGAGCATCGCTCCGGTGGACACTGCGGTCACGCCCGATGCGATGGGAATCTCCGGCCGGCACCAGTCCATCGGCTGCGCCTGACTCGTCTGGTCGTCGATCGGGGCGGGTCGCACGCCGCGCAGGACGAGCAGCGCACCCCACGTCTGCGCCCCCCCCCCGGCGTCCATGGGTCGCCGGAACGTGAACGTCATCGGGTCGGTCGCAGTGGCGAAACGCCAGAAGATGACTCCCGGCGCTTCCGCACGCACGAGGCGCCACCCGTTGTCGGGCGTGACGATCATTCCCTCCGCCGCCTCCCACTGGTTGAACACGGCCACGGCAAACAACAGATCGCCCGGCACCGCTTCCGCCGGACGTTCGAGCACGACGCTCGGCGACATCGCCTGTGGCATCGCCGTGCGATTGGCCACGATCACCACGGGCTGCAGCGACGCGTCGGTCGCAGCGTCCATGTCGCCACCGTCCACGCCGGACTCCGTGACGGTCCCATCGACGGCGCTCTCCCTCGCGCCCACATCGCCGGCCTCGCTGAACGAAGTGCCGCCGCAGCCCGTCGCGAACATCACGCTGGCACAGGAGATCGCGACCATTCGCGCGACCGCGCTTCGACTGCACCAACCGATCCGTGTGCGCCCGAGATCCAGCATCGTTCCCTCCGTCCGAGTCATCGTCGACGGCATCGTGCCAGTTTGTCCGTGCAGGAACAACGGCTCGGTGTGGGGTGCGACGACGCCGTCGCTCACTGGTGCGGGACGTGCGGCAGCGGCCATGGCGCGCCCAGCGGGCGGCTGCCCATTGGACGAACGCGCGTGCGCACGTGGAGCGCGCCGGGATAGTGCATCTCGAAGAATCCGCGTGTTTCGTCGAACACGAAGCCTGCAATCGGCACGATCGCGTCGCGCGACGCGACGACTTCGAACGCAAACCGCACTCGACGGCCCCCGGGCAACGGGACGGTATCCATCGTCGGCAGCGCCGCACGCACTGCTCCGAGCGCGGCATCGTCGAACTCACGCACGCGCGCATGTCGCACCACTCGTATCGCACGGACGGTTCCGCGATCGTCCTGCTCGACTTCCACGATGCTCACGGTCGTGCGCGTCGAAAACGTCGACCGCTCTTCGAAGTCCATCGGAATCGCAGGCGTCGCGGGATCGTCCGGACGTCCAGTCGACGCGTACGTGCTCGCGCGCATTGCGAAGCGCTGTGCTTGCGCGGCCATGATCCGCGGCATCGCCATGAGCGCTTCGACCATGTCGGGCGTGTTGTAGAATGCAGGTCGAAACGTGTCGCGCATCGTTCGCGCGAGCGAGCGGTAGTACACATGGGCGCCCGGCGGCTCGATGTTGTTGGTTTCCGCAAGTACCTCTTGAAGGTAGCCCTGTGCGACGTCGCGGACCCCGCTCCGGGCACTCGGCGGGCGGTCGAACAGTCCCTGCGTCGGTCGCGCGGCCGTCGAGATCGACGCGAACGCGCTTGGGTCCGACGCGGCGATTCGCGCGGCGTCGGTCGACGCGGTCCGGAACAAGGATGCGGCATCGAAGGGCGATCGGGCGGCGACCGTCGGGAGCATCGCGGCAACGGGCGGAGCGACGGACGGCGTCACCGGCGGAGTCGAGCCCGGCGCGACGGGCTCGCGCGGCGCGAACGCTGTGAACGGGCGCGTGGCGGCCGACCGGTGTGCGCCTCGGTCCACGACGCGAGTCGGTGTCGACGGCGTGGACCCAGGCGGCGCAGACGGTCTCGATGGTGCGAGCGCGTGCGGTGGCGGCGCGACGGGTGGTGTCGGCGCGCGGTTCAAAGCCGTCGTTGCGTCGACGGCCAGCCACGGGTTCGTCCACCCGGTTCCTGTCGTGCCGCGCATGTCGCGTCGGGCGCGACGCACGGCCGCGCCTGCAGCGCCGATCGCGGCGAGATGCACGACAAGAGAGATGGCGAACAAGCGACGCACGGACACCCTACGAATAGGATGACTCCCCACGGCGATTCGTCACGCGCCGAATGTCGGCGAGCGCGCGGAAGTCGCTGCGTTGCGATCCGCGACGGAAAACCTATGGGATGTCGACGTCGAGCGTTGCCGCGTTGTCGGCGTAGTTGCTCTCTTCGACGGCGCACTCGGTGTTGATTCGGGCCGTGATTCGGTACCGACCGGGTGGAACGTCCGTGATGTCGATCCACTGGCACGGAAGGCCGCGATCGTAGATGTCGTAGCTGCCGCTGTGAATTCCCTGATCGCTGCACGTATACGCGCCCGGCATCGATGCGCGCGGCCCAAAGTCTTCGAGACAAAACGAAGCCTTGTGCCCGTTGCCCACTTCGCGATTGCACGACGAAGCGAGTTCCGTGAGCCGGTAGTCCGCGTAGCCACGCAGGTGATAGTGCCGGTGGCATGCCCCGTACTCGAACATCGACGCGGGACGGTTCGCTGCCGTCGGCGGTCCGAGGTAGAGATCCGCGCCCACGTTCGGTGTCGTCAGCGTGAATCGCAGCAGGCGACGCGTGCCCGGTGCGCCGATGCACGTTTCGGCGATCTCGCACGAACTCGTCGCGAACGTGCGGCTTTCGATGAGCGGCGCGCTCAGTCGCGCTTGAAGGTTCGGCAACATCGAGGGCGGCAGCGTCGGCGTCCGTCCGCACAGACCGATCGTGCCGCTGTCCGCAACGGCCCGCGTGTCGCACATCGACGCGTCCGTGCTCGTCGGGACGTCGGTGCCGACGGGAACATCCATTGCGACCGGAACGTCGACGCCCACGGGAACATCCGCGCCCACGGGAACGTCGGTCGGTGGTGTCGGCGTGTCCGTGCCGATGGGGACGTCCGCGGGAGGCGTGAGCGTGTCGGAAGTCGAAACGACGTCTTGCCCCGTGGCACCGTCGCCCGTGTCCGGCGCCGCACTTTGACCACCACAACCGACGGCGAGACTCGCCGAGAGAATCGCGATGAACCAACCCGTGCGCTTCGTCATGTCCGCTGACCTCCCGAGTGCAGTTCGCCCACCGCCGCCGACGTGAACGTCGGGAGATCGTGCCACCGAACGCGACCGATTGCCAAACGCGCGATCGTCTCGCTTGGCTCGCCGCTACAGGAGCGCCGCGAACTCGCGACCGAACTCCATCGGATGCGGGCGGTCCTTGGGATCGCGCTGCGTGGCCGCGCGGAGGAGTTTCACGAGCCCCAACGGATATCCGCGGGTTCGTTCCGGGTCCTCCAGTGGATCGCGCTGCATGTGCGCGATGATCCGCTCGCGGGTGCTCTCGAGATCGTCGAAAAACGTCCGCCCGGTCGTGACGTTGTAGATCGTCCCGGCAAGCGCATAGACGTCTGCACGTCCGTCGAGTTCCATCGGGTCGAGCACCTGTTCGGGAGCGATGTAGCCCGGCGTGCCGGCAACGAAACGCCCCATCGCCTCTTGCGAAACTTTCATCGCCCGAACCATTCCGAAGTCGATCACGACGCTGGAGAGCGGCTGCACGCGCGCGGGATCGCGATGCTTCGACGGATCGAACAACTCGCCCCCCTGCAACGGCAATCGCAGCCACAGATTCGCGGGCTTGATGTCTCGGTGAACGAGCCCCGCGGTGTGCAGCGCGGACAGACCCGCGCACGATTCGGTCACGACCTGCCGCAACTCGAACAGCGACATCAGCTTGGCGCCGGCGTACATCTTCAGGTCGGCGCCGATCAGATATTCGAGCACGAGAAACGGCACGCCACCGGACACTCCCCGGTCGATGATGTTCGCGACGTTCGGGTGATACAGCCCGGCAAGCGCCCGAGCCTCTTCGACGAACGACGCGAGAATCCCTTCACGCTCGGCTTCGTTTGCGTCCTTGAGCGCGTCGGCTTTCGGAATCTTCAACACGAACAACCGATCGGCTCCGGGCTTGCGCACGAGCCAGACGGTTCCGATTCCACCTTCGCCGAGCGGCTTGACGAGTTCGTACCCCTCGATCGTCTTGGGCTCTACCTTCTTCGGTGTCGGCGGCGGCGGCGGCGTGCGTCGAACGGCCCCCTCCGCGGCAGCTTCCACCAACGCAGACGCGACCGGGCCGAGCGATGCAAACCACACTTCGAGCGGTGCGAGGTCGCGTGCGCGGATGGCCCTCGCGACGAGTGCGGCGACGCGCGGTGCACCTTCGGACGCGAAGTCGCTCTCGTTGACGGCGGGATGCAACGCCTTCACTGGATCCGAGAGCGAGCTGTGCAACCGCTCTGCGGCGTTCGCGAGTTCAAGGCACAGCCCTTCGAGATTCGGTTTCGCGCCGCCCGCGTTCGCGAAGTGTGCGAGCGTATTCGCAAGCCCGACGATCGCGTGGGACAGCTCGGTGTCGTCCGCGTGAAGATCGCGCAGCGCAGTCGAGACCGTCTCGAGCCACTGGCCCTCCGCGCCGCGTGCGGCGTCCGTCGTGAGTGCCGCGCGGACACTGTCCGCGAGCGTGCAGCATTGTTCCAACGCACCCGGCGCGATCATCGGCAACGCGCTTGCGAGCTGCTGCAGAATCGCGGGACGGTCGATCACCAGCGCCCACCACGCGGCGAATGGACCGAGCCAACGCACGTCGTCGACCTCACCGAGCGACGTTCCGCGCGTCGTGTCGACGAGCCGCCACAGAAGAGAGCTCAAGGCTTGGCGCAGCGACGACGGCAATTCGCGCGAGCCGTCGGACAATCCTCGGACCTTGCGCAGCCAAAGGCACGTGTGGTGTGCCGTCGGTCCTCGCCCCTGTCCGAGGTCTGGTTCTTCGCCGCACGCGTCGAGCGCGTAGCCGCCGATGCGAATGGCGAGCACTTCGAGTCCGAGGTCCACAGGAGTCTCTGGCACGCCGGCGCGTCTGCGTTCCGCGACGAAGTCCAACAGAGCTTCCGGCGCGTGCGCGACGAGGTCCCAAGTCTCTTGCAGCTCCGGCTCCGTCGCGGGCTCGCCATCGGGCCGCGTCGCGAGCAGCGGTCCCCAAAGCGCGAGCGCGAGCGACCGCGCGATGCCTTCGACGGCGTTCATTCCGGCGGCGCGTCGGCGCGGGCGACCGTCGGCCATGGCGATCTTGCGCGCTTCTTGAAACGTCGCCGCCATGGCATCCGCGAACCGAGCCGCGCGCGCATCGGCTTCCTCGTCGTCGTACTGCGCCGCAAGCCGCACGAGATTCTCGAGACCGATTTCCAGATCGAGCGGATCGCGCTCGGCGCCGTCCAGCGGATCGGTGACCGCGATTACTTCGATCCAGCGCCGCCAGTCGTCCAGCGAGTTGGTTTGCGAATTTCGCGCCATCTCCCGGAGCTGTCGCAACGGCGCTTCGATGGCCGACTGCTGTGTGCCGCGACGCCATACAGAACTGAGACCTCGCGCGAGTGCGCGCGCCGCGACCGCACCACCGTCCCCCGCGAGGATTCGGTTGGCCATGCGGTCCCACAGATCGCGTCGCTCGAAGAACAGGTACGGCGTCGCAGCGGCCGCGGCGGCGAGCACCCACGATTCTTCCTTGGGGTCGTCGAGAATGGCGATCAGTTCGCCCGCGAGAAACTTGAATCGCTCGGCCGGGAGAGACGCAAAGGCCGTGAGCGCTCGCTGTCGCAACAGTGGCGACTCGCCGCGCACCCAATCGAGCAGCGTGCCCTCGAGCATTTCCAGCGAACCGGTGAGCCGACCTAGCGCCCGCGCGGCGTGCACCCAGACGAGCGGTTCGGGATGCAGCAACAACGGCTGCAATACCTGCAGCGTCTTGCCGACGATCTCCGGCGACGCCATTGCCGGAATGCCACGCGCGCACACTTCGAGGCAGCGCGCCGCGAGCACGCGTCCCCGCAAGGGCCCGCGCGCAGCCTGGCCGACGAGCGCATCGAACGTGAGATCCTCGGCCCACAGCCATGCGCCCAACTCGGGCAGTTGCAACGCGCTCGCGCCGGCTTCCCACAGCAAGATCTCGATGCGCGCGCGCACTTGCACGTGTTCGGGCTGCGCAAGTGCGGGAACCCCGCCGCACAGTGGAATGCTTGCGAGCGCGTCGAGAAGCGGACCCTCGACGACGCGATCGCGTGCCGCTTGCTCCGCGCGGTCGTGAAACGACGGGCGAGACGACGCAGCCGCGAGCAACGGCGCGAGGCGGACGTCGCGACGCCGGATCGCCGCGACACACCAAGCGAACAAGACTTCCGCTGACGCTTCCCCAAAGAGTGCCGAAAGATCCGCGGTGCCGTTGGTCGATCTCGTGAGGGCAGGCATCGCGCGGTCGAGGACGTCCGCGGCACCGCGTGCATCCCCCGAAATGAGAGCGCCCCCTTCACTCGCGATTCCACGCCAATGCGACAGGAGGGCGTCCAAGGCCACCGGTCCGGTCGCGAGGCTCGACGTGAGAGTGCGAAACGCTTCGGTGACGGCGGAGGAAAGCATCGGGGCGGAACCAGAAGCGTACACCGGGGGGCACGGTGGGACGCCAGAAGTGAGCAAAACGGGGGCGGCCGGCGGGTGCAGGTCGGCGCCGGTCAGGGGCCCGAAACGCTCACATTTCGCACGCCCCGTGCAGACAGAATGGGCGCGATTCGTTCGCGTTGGTCGCCCTGAAACACGAGATTTGCGCCGTCGACCGTGCCGCCGCAGCCGAGTTGTTTCTTGATTTCCCGGCACCAGACCTCGAGTCGGGCCGGCGTGAGCCCGAGCCGCTCGACGACGGTGGCTTCCTTGCCACCGCGACCTTTGCGTTCGTACCGCACCACGGCGCGTGGGACGTGCGGGGCGGTTGGCGCCGGCGTCCCGCCTCGTGCGGCGCTCGGATCCCCGGGAACGCTCGGGAGTTTCTCGCGAAGGGCCTCGAGCTTTGCAAACGGATTGGGGCTCATCCGCGCGGCTCCGCTTGTACGATCGACCGCGGGACGCCCGGCGTCGGAGCGATTCCTGCGGGGACAAACGCATCGCGCACCGCAGACCGCAATGCGCCCGCGTGGAGCATCACAGCACTGACGTGGCCTGCGTCGATCCAGCGCTCACGGCATCCCTTCCAATGCTGGACGAGCGCCTGCACTTCGCGAGCGAACACGTACCCGTCGCGACGCGCTCCGAGAAGCACCGCGGCCTCGACGCGCACGGGAGGCGGAAGTCGCGTGAGACGCGCAAGGTCGAACAACGCCGCGAGCCGATGCCGTGCGTGGTCGGCACCGCCGTTGCCGCGCCCGAGCGCATCGAAATCGACCGAACGCGAGAGCAGTCCCTCCGTGTAGATCGGTGCAGGCGAATCGCCGGTCGCAAGGGCGATGACCGCGATGGACTCGCGCGTCAGTGCACCGACCACGGCGGCCATCGCACCGGCCATGCTGAACCCCGCGACGCCGCGCACTTCCGCACCCCGCTTCGCAAGCCATGCGAGCAGTGCGCGGGCCTCTTGGACCATCGCGATGTTCAATTGCAGTTGATCGCTCACCGTGAGCACGCGCGCCCTGCGCTGCCCAGGTCGCCGGCGGGCGCCATAAAACGCGTTCTCGACCAGGAACAGTTCGATGCCTTCGTGTACGAGTGAGCCGAAGAGCGCGGCCCTCCGCGCAAATCCCTCTTCGCCGGATGCAGCGAGAACGACGCACGCGGCCCGCGAGGGCACGCGGGTAGATCGCAGCCATCGCACGTGAGCACGTCGTGCGAAATCGGGGAGCGACTGCACCGGTGAGTCGAACGCACCGTCCCGCGCGACGACATTGCGCGCGACGCGCGTGACATCCCAGCGAGGTTCGGCGGGCTTGGGCGCAGCCGGCCAGACGTTGGTCGCATCGATGGACGCGAGCATCGCCGCATCCCCCCACCCGTCGGAGAACATTTTTTCGCGCGCGCCGAGCGCCGCGAACGCCCGGTCGAATACGTGGGAAGCAGGGTTCAAATGCATCACGAAACGCGCCGAGTATGCCGCTTCCCGCGCCCCGGTGTCGCGTGCGAGCATCCAACTCCTGTGACCGCACCGCCTCCAACGTCGATGGATCCCCGCGACGCTGCGCGCGTGCTGGAAAACGCCCTGCGCCCAGCGGGCAGGGACTTCACGATCGCCGACGCGGCGGCCAAGAGTGGGCTTGCATTGCGCGATGCCGAGCGCGGATTGCATGCGCTCGTCGAGGAGTACCGCGGCCGTCTGCGCATCACCAACGACGGCGACGTGTTGTTTCACTTTCCCACGGGGTTCACCAAGCCGTGGGTTGTCACCTCGAAGATCGGGAACGCGTTCCGTCGCGCGGGTCGTGCGATTGCGGGCGTCGGGCGGTTTGTTCTCCGTGCGTGGATCACGATCATGCTGGTCGGCTACGTGCTCGCATTTCTCGTGCTGATCATCGGGTTTCTCGTCGCGAGTTCGTCCCGTGATTCGTCGGACGACGGACGCGGTGCGGGGCTCGCCGCGCTCGAGGGTTTGTTGCGAATCATCGCGGAAGCGCTGTTCTGGACGTTTCATCCGTGGTCACCGTTTGCGGTCAACCAGGGTGGCTGGCGCAAGCCCACGTCGCTGCGATCGCGCGATGCGAACAAGGTGCCGTTCTACGAGCGGGTGAATCGGTTCGTGTTCGGACCGCGGGAACCTCCGGTCGACGAGCGCGACGTCGAGAAGAAGATCCTCGCGGAGATTCGTGGCCAGAGGGGACGCATCGGTCTCGCGGACGTGGTGCGAGTCACGGGACTCTCGCGTGAAGAAGCCGATCCACTGATGTCACGGCTGATGCTCGACTACGACGGCGACGTGCTCGTGAGCGACGAGGGCGGGATCACGTACGAGTTCAAGGAACTGCGTAAGACCGTCGATGGGGCGGCGCCCGAGCCGCGCCCGTGGCCTATCTGGTCGAACCGAAAGCAAGTGTTGCCCGTCACGGGCAATCCCGGCGGAAGCAACTTTCTGATCTCGATGCTCAATGGCGTGAACCTCGCGGCGTCGACGTGGGCCATCGCCGCGGGCCTGACGATCTCGAACATCGTGCAACTGTTCACGGGCACCGCGATCGGCGATCTGCCGAACGCGGGCATTCCCGTCGTGTTCGGGCTCATTCCGTTGATCTTCTCGCTGATCATCTTTGCGATGCCGATCGGTCGGCGAATCGGGCACGCGTCGAAGAAGAAAGCCGTCGCGCGCGAAAACGGTCGACGGGCGATGTTGAGAGTGGTGCTCGACGACGCGGAAAAGGGCCTCGTGAGCGACGAGAAGATTCGCGTCGCGTGGAAAGAGGCTGCCGGCGAGGAGGCCGAACCGACGGAGATCTCGCGCGAAGTCGCCGAACTCGGCGGCACGGTCGACATGGAAGCGAGTGGCGACGCCGGCGGGACGGCGATGTACCGCTTCGAAGAGTTCCACTCCGAGCGGGCTGCACTGAAGAAACAGCGCGCGCAGGCGACCGAGGCCGAGGCGAAGCCCGCCGCCATCGTGTTCGACACACATGCTCCCATCCCCGACGACGACGCGGACGGTGCTGGCTCGGACGCAGCGTCTGTCCCGGCCGCACGGCGCAATTGAAGAGCTGCGCACGAATCGCGAACGCGTGGCAGCTGCCGAGGGTGAAGCGCAGTCCACGATCGCGTCGACGATTGCGTCGACGATCGCGTCGACGGTGGGGTTGATGATGAGGTTGACGTTCAGGTCGAAGTTGAAGTCAATGCCAACGCGACGAAAGACTGCGATCTACGGAACCCACGCGGCGCGCAGTCGTTCGATCGCGTCGCGCATCTCGCGCTCGTTGAGGCCCGCAAAAACGCAGCGCACGTACGGCCTTGCGCGTCCGTCGAACGCAAACCGCTTTGCCGTGTACATCTCGACACCGCGTTCGCTCGCGCGCACGGCCCACGCGTCGACGTCCGTTCCGCCGCGCGCGCGTAGCCACAGCGACATCCCCCCCGCGGGAATCCGAAACGTCACGCGACCGCCGAGCGTCGTTTGCAGCGATTCGATGCAGGCGTCGCGCCGCCGCGAGAGGACGCGACGCAAACGCCGGACGTGGCGCTGGATCTCGCCTTCTTCGAGCAACTCGGCCAGTGCGCGCTCGGTGACCTGATCGCCCTGACGGTCCACCGTTGCTCGAACGTCCGCGATGCGGTCGATGAAGTCCCGCGGCGCCGCGAGGAATCCCACGCGCAGCCCCGGCGCGACGATCTTCGAGAGCGTGCCGACGTACAGCACGACGCCGGCGCGGTCGACGCTCGCGAGCGGCAAGACCGGGCGCCCATCGTAGTGAAACTCGTGGTCATAGTCGTCTTCGATCACCGGCACCCGATGCCGACGGGCGAAATCCAACAACGCGAGGCGCCGCGAGGCACTCATCCCGACCGTGGTGGGATACTGATGATGCGGCGTGACGTACACGGCGCGAACCGGCGCTGCTGCGTGTGCTTCCTCGAGCGCTTCGACTTTCAGTCCGTCGGCGTCTACGGGAATCGGCGCGAGCGTCGCTCCCGCCGCGCGGAACGCGTTCCAGGCCGGGCGGTAGCCGTACGACTCGATGGCCACGCGATCGCCCGGGCGAAGCACGGTGCGCGCGAGCAGGTCCAACGCCATCTGACTGCCACGCGTGACGACGATGTGATCGGCGTCGACGACCATCCCGCGCCGCGCACGGAGCATCTTCGCGAGAGCGGCGCGCAGCCGCGGGTCTCCGCGCGGGTCGCCGTAGCCGAGCAACGCGCGCGGGGACGAGAGCAACGCGCGGCGCCATGCACGCGCGAGCAGATTCACGGGCGCGAGGCGCAAGTCGGGCACGCCCGCGGACAGCGCGAACACGCCACGGCGCAGTACGACGATTGCGGGCGGTTGCGACCCGGTCTCGAACGCGAAGCCCGACGTCTCCAGCGCACCGGGGCGCTTCCTCGTTCCCGCCGTCGCCCGCGGGGGTGGCTCGGGAATGTGCTCGGCGACGAAGGTGCCCCGTGCGCGTGACGTCTCGATCCAGCCCTCCGATCGCAACGTTTCGACGGCCGCGAGCACCGTGTTCCGATGCACACCGATGACGTTCGCGAGCGGACGGGAGCCCGGGATGCGCTCGCCAGCGCGCAGGCGACCTCGCACGATGCCGTCGCTGATGGCCCGCGCGATCTGGCCGGCGACGGACTGTGTGAGGCGCTCGTCGATCACGATCGGAAGGTCCCAATCCATCGGGCACTGGTCTATCACAATTGATCGAACTGGTACTACCCGGTAGGCCAGTCAGAGACCACGCTCTCGCCATGCGCAAAGAGATCTACCGAATGCCCGAGGACGCCGCGCTTCGACTTCTGTCGGATTCGCCTACGGTGCAAATCGCGTCGACCGACGAGGCGGGTCGCCCCGTCCTACGGACCGTGAACGCCGTGCTCGACGGTCGCTCGGTGGCGTTCCACGGAGCGCCGGCCGGGGAGAAGATGGAGATGCTCGGGCGCGAAGCCGTGGTGCAGTGCGAGGAGACGATCGCGTCGGTTCCCAGCTACTTCGTCGACCCCGAGCGCGCGTGTCCAGCGACCACGTACTACCGCAGCGTGCAAGTGCACGGACGACTCGAGCGCGTCGACGACCCGGACGCGAAAGCACAGGTGTTGCAGCTCTTGATGGAAAAGCTGCAGCCCGAGGGCGGGCACGCTCCGGTCGACGCGACGACCGCGATGTATCGCAAGGCGGTGGCGGGCGTGCTCGTCGTGCGGGTTCCGATCGAGCGGATCGACGGGAAGCACAAGCTTGCGCAGAACCGAACGCCCGCGGAGGTTTCACGGATTCTCGAGCGACTTTGGGAACGTGGTTCGCCCGGAGATGCACGGGCGATCGACCTCGTCCGCGACGCAAACCCGGGAGCATCGACGCCCGCCTTCTTGCGCGGTCCGGCCGGCACGACGCTGCGGTGCTCGTTGACGAACGATGAGGTCGCACACGCCGTCGAGTTGGTCGCGGACGAATACTGGAACGCCGGAACGGTCTCGCGGCACGAACTGGCGCACGCGTTCCAGGGGTCGAGCGCGTGTGTCGGCGCGCGTGACGCGTCAGGCGATCTCATCGCGACTGCCCGCGCCGTGTCCGACGGCGCGAAGCACGCGTGGGTCTACGACGTGGGGGTGGCTCCATCGTGGCGCCGACAGGGCGTGGGCGGAGCGATCGTCCGGTTGCTGCTCGACCATCCCGCAGTGCGGCGCGCGCGGTGGGTGCACTTGCAGACGCGCGACGCGCAGCGTCTCTACGCGCGGCTGGGATTCGTCGACTCGGAGGAACTTCGCGCGCAACGACCCTACCGGTCGACGACGATGACGCTGCAGCGACGGCCAGCCGATGCAGCTTCCGATGCTCCCCGCAACGCACTACGATCGTCCGCGCCGTGCGCTGGCTCTACCACGTCCTGAACGCCGACTCGCACACCGCCGGTGAGCGCTACGATCCGCCGTCGCTCGCGTCCGAGGGATTCATCCACGCGTCGTACCGCGATGCGGTCGCCGAGAGCGCGCGACTGTATTTCGCCGGGCGATCGGTGCGCGTCCTGCAGATCGATCCGCGCCGACTCGATGTGCCCGTGGTGGAAGCGTCGACGCCGCGTGGACCGATGCCGCACATCCACGGGTCGATCCCGCGCGACGCGATCCGCGCGGTGCTCGAACTTGCCGACGTCGCTGGAGCGCCGGACCACATCGAGCTTTTCAGTCAGCTGCTCGGGTTGCAGTTCGTCCGCGAGCCGCCCGACGGACCGTGCATTCGACTCGACGTCTTGCCGCATCACAAGAACAGCAACTCGGTCGTACACGGTTCGGTGATCCACGCGCTGCTCGACACCGTGATGGGGTTCACGTGCAAGGTCGAACTCGCCGCGAGCGTCGTCACCGTCGAGATCAGCGTGCGATTTCTGGCGCCGGTATTCGACGGGACCCTCACGTCACGCGCGCGCGTGCTTCGTGCAGGCAAGCGGATCATTTTTCTCGACGCGGACGTTCGGCGCGAGTCCGAACTCGTCGCGGTGGCGCAGGGGACGTTTGCGCGCCTCACGAAGTGACGCCGGCGATCGCGTCACCCCACGATGTCGCACTCGACCGGATCGAACACCGCGCTGTTGTTGTCCGGATTGCACTCGCGATAGCGCGGGCGGCCCGTGCCGTCATCGTTTGCCCGGACGCGCACACCGAACCGTCGACGGTGCGTGGCCGAACGCATGACACGCAGATCGACGCGAACGACGCCGCCTGGGGGCAGTGCGCGCCCGATCGGGGCGGTGCCGAGCAACGTCGGTGAGCCGTCCATCGCGATTTCGTAGAACGAAACGGGCGTGTCCGCCGCGACGGCGAGCGCACCTCGGTTCGCGACTGTCGCGTGCAGCGTGACGGCGTCCGGGCAACCCGACACGTCCGCCGTGATCGTGAGAACCACGAGGTCCGACGCGGGTCGATCGCGGCTGCCGAAACGCGCGTTGACGCGAAAAGCGTTCACACCCGACGCCCAGTGAGGACGCTCGCGCCTCGGGATGCCGCCGTGTACGTTCTCGGCCACGTCGCACGCGGAGTCGACACCATCGCACACGTTCGTGACGTGATACGTGTGTTGATTCCAGATCGCCCGTGTCGCTTGCCAGTTGTCGTTTGCGTCGCGGAACACCCGCACGCCGTCCGTTCGCGGTGTGGATGCAGGGCACGGAATCAATCCCGAGCGTGCGTAGTACGAGTCCGTCACGAGGATGAACTCCGCGCGTCCGTCGCCGTTCAAGTCGGCGACCGTCGGATAGTTCGTTGCCGTACCCGAGATGTTCGGGATGTCCATCAGGACCATGCCGTCGTTTCCGCGGAAGACCCGCGCGCGGCAGGTGTCCTGGTAGATCACTTCGGAGACACCGTCGCCATCGAAGTCGAACATTGCCGAGCCCGTCTGCTGCGACGACAAGTCGTCCGCCGGCTGCGACCACAGCCGCTCGAGTGCCCACGCCGTGCCCCGCGCCACGACGCGAAAGACCCCATACGTCGACGATCCCGCGATGCCGATGTCGGGCCGCCCATCGCGATCGACGTCTGCGATCGTCGGAGGGCCGCCGGTTCCTGCGAAGCCGAGCGTCGAGAGATTGGTCGCGGGAACCATCGCCGTGCCGTCGCGGCGCAACACGGCCGCCGTCCCGCTCGCGACCACGACGATCTCCGTAGCGCCGTCGCCATCGAAATCCGCCGCGCCAACGTGCCCGGCGCCGATCACCGTCGAGGTCCATCGCCGTCCGCCGCCGCTGTTGAAAGCGATGTTGCCGCACACGATCTCGAGCCGCCCGTCCGGCGGCACATCGAGATCCACCGCGAGGGCGTGAGGCCCGAACGCCGTGCCGCACGCGACCGGGTCGCTCCACCGTTCCGCACCGGCGCTGTCGAACACCGTCCCGCCGACGAACACCTCGGCGTGCCCGTCTGCATCGAGGTCCGCGATGCCAATTCCACCGGCGTACACAACGACATCGCTGGTCGCGCCGGCGCTCGTGCGCCCCATCCAGACTCGCGCGCCCGTCTCGTCGAACGCGACAATCCCATTGCCACCGAGAGCGCCACGGCGCGTCGCCGCGATCACCGTGAGCCGATTCATCCCGTCGGTCGCGTCGAGATCCGCCACGGCGATGTTGGCCCATCCGTCCAACTCGATGGACGGATCCGTGCACCACAGCTCGCGCGGTGCGCCCATACAGTCCCCGGGACCCGAGAGCGCGCACAAGATCGCCTGCGTCGCGATCGTCCCGCCGAACGACATGGGCGGATCGCGGTACGCCACGACGAGCACGTCGCTCGCGCCGTCGTGGTTCACGTCTGCGACGATCGGCGTCACGAGAACGCCGCGGTATTCCGGGTGTGCCGTGGATCCGTGCCACTCCCACGCAAGCGTCGGTCGGAAGTCACTCGCGGCTGTCAGCGTGCACGTCGCCGCGCCGGCCGACGGGAGGCAACGGCCCACGACGGCGTCGCAATACGAACCCATCGGGCACGTCGCGGGGGCGCCGCCGCATCCGGGCGCGACGGAGCACATCGCACCGGGCGCGACGCAGCGATCGGCGACGCAAACCTCCGCGGCGGCACAGCAGCGCTCCGGAGAGCCGCACGACGTCGCGTCGCTTCCGCAATCGATGTGGCATGTGCCATCGCGACACAGGAACCCCGATGGACACGGATGCGTCGAATCGCAGCGGTGACCGACCGCGGAGTCCGTCGAACCATCCCTCGCTGTGTCATCGGTTACGTCGGACGAATCGCCGGACGTCACGCCGTCCAGTGCGATGTCGTCTGCGACGTCGGAGCCATCACCGCGTCGCACGTCGGTCGGCATGCCCTCACCCGACGGGCAGGCAGCGAGCAGCACGGCGGACAGCGTGACGAGCGCGAGCCGCTGCGGAGACAATCTGTACGCCATTGGCACGACGGTGCCAGGATCGCGCAGACAACTCAACTCACGCGTCGGCGTTCGAGCGCCGATCAACGGGCCGCCACTGCAAACGCGTCCTTCACCCGCCCGTGTGAAACGACTTGCCCGCCCGCGCATGCTCGACCAACATGTCCGGCGCGGCCCATCGCTTGCCGTGCTGCTTCTCGAGCGCGCGGAACTTGTCGACCAGCGTCGCCGCGCCGACCGCGTCCGCATAGCGAAACGGCCCACCTCGAAACGGCGGGAATCCCAGCCCAAAGATCGCGCCGATGTCTCCGTCGCGCGGAGACCGCAGGATGCCTTCTTGCAGACAACGGATCGCTTCTCCCACCATTTGCAACGTCACACGCTCGGCGAGTTCGGTCTTGTCCATGGACGTGTTGGGCGTGACGCCGAGCAGCGCATACACCGAGGCATCGACGACGTCGCGGCCCTTCTCTTTGGTCTTCTTGCCGTTCTCGTATTTGTAAAACCCCTTGTTGTTCTTGCGCCCTGCCCGGCCGTCGTTGGCGATCTGCTGAAAGATCGTCGGCGAGTCCAGCCGCTCGCCGAACGCGCCATGCATGATCTTGCCGGCCTTCTCCGCCACGTCGATTCCCACTTCGTCCAGCAGGGTGATCGGCCCGACGGGGAAGCCCCAGTCCACGAGCGCATGATCGATCTCCTCGATCGGCACACCTTCGGCGAGAAGGAACGCCGCCTCGTTCATGTACGGACCGAGGATGCGTGACGTGTAGAAACCGTAGCCGTCGCGAACGACGATCACCGTCTTGCCCTGCTTCTTGCCCACGGCAACAGCCGTCGCCGTCACCCACGGCGCGGTCTGATCGGTGACGATCACCTCGAGCAGCGGCATTTTGTGCACCGGCGAGAAATAGTGCATTCCCACGACGAGTTCCGGACGCGCCGCAGCCTCCGCGATCTTGGAGATGCGAATCGTGCTCGTGTTGCTGCCGAAGACGGTGTCCGCTCGCGCGTGAGCCTCGACGTCCTTCAACACGCTCTGCTTGAGCGCGAGGTCCTCGAACACCGCTTCGACCACGACGTCGACGTTCTTGAATCCAGAATAGTCCGTCGTGGTCGTCAGCGCGCCCAACTTCTTGTCGCGATCGAGCGGCGTGAGCGATCGCTTCTTCACGCGTTCGTCGTAGTAGTCACGTACGAGCTTCAGGCCGCGCCCAACGCCCGGCGCGTCTTTGTCCTTCATCCGCACGGCGTAGCCGGCGTTCGTGCTGACGTACGCGATGCCAGCGCCCATCAATCCGGCGCCGAGCACGCCGAGCTTTTCGACCTTGTGCGGCTCGAGCTTCGGATCGTCGGTGCCGTTGTCCTTCTTCAGGGCTTGGGTCGCGAAGAAGATCCGAACGAGTTGTGTCGACACGTCGCTGACGACGAGTTCACCGAAGAACTTCGACTCGATCTCACTCGACGCGTCCCAGCCGTGCTTCGCGTACGTCTCGAGCACGTCGAGGATTCGTTCGGCGGCCGGGTAGTGTCCGCGCGTCTTCTTCTGCGTCAGCTCGCGGGCCTTCTTGAACAAGAGATTCTTGCCCATGGGGGTTTCTTCCAGGGCGAACTGCGCAAACTTCTTCGGGTCGGTGAACCCCCCTGTGAGTTTCTGCAGCGTCGTCTCGGGCTTCGGCTTGCCGCGCTCCACCAGCCTGTGCGCCCACTGCACGGCGACCTCGAGCAGGATCGACCGCGGCACGACCTCGTCGACCAGTCCGAGCGTGCGGGCCTTCGCGGGGCGCACGTTCTTTCCCGTGAGCCCCATGTCGAGCGCTTCCTGCAAACCGATGAGTCGCGCGAGTCGCTGCAACCCGTTCGCGCCCGGGAGCAATCCGAGCTGCACTTCGGGAAATCCGAACACGGTCTTCGAATCGTCACTCGCGATTCGCGCGCTGCACACGAGCGCGAGTTCGAGCCCGCCCCCAAGCGTCGCACCGTGGATCGCGGCAACGATCGGTTTGTCGAGCGCCTCGAACGTCGCCATTGCAGCTTTGCCCGTCCGCGCGAGCGCCTCCGCGTCTGCGGCGTTCGTGTACGCTGACAGATTGTCGATGTTCGCGCCGGCCACCCACGTGTCCCTCTTGCCCGAGACGAGGACCCCGGCCCGAATCGCGTCGTCGGTGCGAAGCCGATCCTCCACGGCGAGGAACTCGTCGACGAAGCTGAGCTGCATGGTGTTCACCGGCTCGCCGGGAACGTCGTACGTGATCACGGCGATGCCGTCGTCGCGGACGAAAACCGACAGCGCCTTGGGAGCCGACGTGCTTTGCGATCCCATGGCTACGCCGCCTCCAGCACGACCGCTGCTCCGAGCCCGCCTGCCGCGCATGCGGTGCACAGGGCGAACTGACCGCCGCGTCGCTTCAACTCGAGCAGCGTCTGCGTGATCTGCCTCGCGCCCGTCGCGGCGAACGGATGACCGATCGCGATCGAGCCGCCGGTGACGTTGAGTTTGTCCGGTGGCACTTCGCCGACGGGCTCGCCTCGACCGAGTTTGTCCTGTGCGAACTTCTTCGACGCGAGTCCCTGCAGTTGCGAAAGAACGGCCGCGGCGAAGGCCTCGTGAAAATCGTACAGATTCATGTCTGCCAGTGAGAGTCCCGCGTGCTCGAGCGCCATCGGAACCGCATACGCCGGGCCCATCAACATCTGACCCGCGGGATCGAGACCGGCGTAGGCCCAACTGCGCAGAAAGCCCAGCGGCTCGAGCCCGAGTGCCATGGCGCGGTCTTCGCGCATCACGACCAGGGCGCTCGCTCCGTCCGTCAGCGGTGACGAGTTTCCTGCGGTGACCGTCCCGTGCTTGCGATCGAACGCCGGCTTCAGATTGGCATACGCCTCGAGCGTGCCGTCCTTGCGAACGAGGTTGTCTTCTCCGATCGCGTCCGTGAACTTCGGCGGCAGCACCACGGTCATCACTTGCTCGCCGAAACGGCCGTCGGCCCACGCGGCGGCGGCGTTCGTGTGCGACGCATGCGCGAACTTGTCCTGCGACTCGCGGGAGATCCCGTTTTCCTTGGCCATCTTCTCCGCGCTCTCGCCCATCGTTAGACCCGTCGTCGGTTCCTTCAACGCGGGAGGCACCGGCACCAGATCGGTCGGCCGCAACTGCGAGACGATCTTCAGGCGCTCGCCGAGCGTTCGCGCCTTCGAGAGGTCGACCAAGGCGTGCGAGAGATTCTTCGACACCGTGATGGGCACGTCGCTCGAGCTGTCGGCGCCGCCGGTGATGGCGATCGTTCCCTGACCCGCAAGCATCGCCTCGGCCGCGCTCGTCAGCGACTGGTACCCGGTTGCGCACGCTCGGCTGACCGAGAACGCCTGCACGCTCGGGGGCATGCCAGTTCCCAGGACGATCTCGCGTGCGATGTTCGGCGCCGAGACCGACGGGACGACCTGGCCGTAGATGCACATGTCGACATCACGCGGTGCGACGCCGACGCGCTGGAGAATCTCGGCGACGACCATGCGTCCCAGGTCCTGCGCGGACAGGCTGCGGTATGCCGTGCTCTGCTTTGCAAATGGCGTCCGAAGCCCGGCGACGATCGCGATGCGCTCGCCTCGACGCGTGTTGCTGTTGCTCCCATCGTTGACCGAGGATTTCTTCGCCATGCCGCCGCTCCTGGACTGAACCGCGATTCAGCGCGCGACAGTAGTGTTTCGACGCGGTGTGTCAAGACGTGTTGTCACAATCCGCGCATTCGTCGCCACGTGTCGGCAGAGCGGCGCGACGCCGCCGTCCAATCGGTGACCGATGAAGCATCCCTCGATCGTTCGTATTCGCTCCGGGTCTCTTGCCGTCGTTCTGCTGTTGGCGACGCCGGTGCACGCGCAGCGGCAGCCACCACCAGAGGGCGCCCAAGCGTGGCGTGATCTGCGCGTCGTCGGGGAGCACGGTCAAATTCTCGCGACGCAGTGGAGCGCACGAAATGGCGCGGGTCAGCGCACCGCGACGGTGACTCTCCAAGCGGTCGACGCCGCGCTCCACGTGCAACGTCGCGCGATGCGTGTGTACGCCGGCCCGGCGGTGCTCACGTCGCTCGCCTTTCGGCCGGGAGCCTCGCTCGTGACGCTCGTTCGCGGTGGTGCGGGCTCGTTCGTGCGATTCGCGATCGTGCCGGATGGCCCCGCGTCGCGCGTGCGCGTGGTGGAGGCGCGCGTCGCCGCGAGCGGAGACTACCGTCCCGCGTACGCGTTCGCCTGTGCCGATCCCGACGGTTTCGCAGTGATCTGGCAGGAAGCCTCGCCGTCGCATCCGAATGACCCTCGCACGTGGATGGGTCGGCTGAGCGAAACGGGTCAGTGGCTCTCGCCGCCGCACATCGTCCAGGTGCCGTGGGGTTTCGGCGCGATCGCGTGGAACGGCAGCGGCTATCATCTCGCGCTCTACTACGATGGTTCTGGTGCCGGGCAGTCGCGACTCACGCTGGTCACGCTGTCACGCGAAGGTCAACCGGAGCAGCACCCGTGGTGGCTCACGGAACCCGACGCGATCGGTGACGTGCAAATGCTCCAGGCAGCGGACGGGATGCACGTACTCTATCGCGGAGGCGCGCAGGGCACGGAGCTGATGACCATCGTGTCCCATGCCGTGGGATCCTGGGGCCGTGCCGAGGGAGGCGCACAAAACGCCGGTTCCCTCCGTGGAAACGAAGCGTACGCGCTGCGAGTGCTTGCCGACGCGTCGGTCGACATCGCTCGGGTGCCGTAGCGATCAGCCTGCCCCCTCGCGCGGAGGTCGCGTGCGAGTCGCCGTCGCTGGCACGTCGCCCCATCGCGCGAGCGCTTCGTGCGGGAAAGGGTCGCGTCCCGCGAGGAACTGATCGACATGCGGGAGCGAATCGACCCCCCAGAACATTTCACCGTCGACAAACAGTGTCGGCACGCCGAACACACCCGCAGCGATCGCGTCGTCCGTCGCGCGACGCAACCGTTGTTTCGCTTCTGGTTGCTCGGCGCGCGCCACGATGTCCGCGCCTGCGAGTCCCACGCTGTCGGCAATTCGGGCCACAGCATCGCGTTCCTCGACCCCGCCGCCGCCTGCCCAGGTTGCACGATAGAGGGCGTCGATCAGGGCGCGTCGCTCGGGCGCCGGAAGCTCGAGCGAACTCGCGCGCAGTGCGAGCAGCGGACTGAACGGATGTGCCGGCGGCGGAATGATCCCTCCAAGTCCGAGTGCGTGGGCCTTACGAAACGCGTCCTTGAAAACGTACACTCGCTTGGCGGGCACCTCGGCCGGTCCCTTCGTGCCGTGCGCGTTGAGCAGCGCTGCGAACAAGACCGGTACCGGCTCGACGGCGCGTCCGTGTCGCTCCGCGAGCGCGTGGATCTGCGTCCAGCCGATGTACGCGTACGGGGACAGATAGTCGAACAGGAATCGAATCGGTGCCGGCGTCACGCTCGAAGCCTACAACGACCGTTGAAACGGTGCTGACGACCGCCCTCAAAACACGCTACGCTACGATCCTCGAAACGTGGGAGGAACGCTTTGATGCGACGGAACGTTCGGTGGATGGGCGCGGCTCTCGTGGTCTGCGGCACAGTGGCTTCGTTCGCGCTCGTGCAGAAATTGTCTCACGCGCAGGCTCGTCCTACGGGACCGTGGATCAATCTCCGACCCCCTCGCGTGACGGCGGGCATCTTGCCCGATGCGGTGAATCGGTTCTTCAACCGCAACCGCCGGCCGCTGTTCGAGTGCTACCAGCAGCAGCTGACCGCGAACCCTACGGCGCGCGCACTGATCACGGCACGAATCACGGTCTTGGCGGGCGGTTTTGCCGCGGTCGAGAGCCTCCGCGTCGCGCCCGGAAACGAAGCCATCGAGACGTGCGCGCGCAGCGAGTTCGGTCGCTGGCAGTGGCCAAACCCGCGCAATTCTCCGGCGTCCGAGATTCGATTGCAGATCGACCTGGCGCCGACCCGACCCGCGAACGCGCACTGAGCGCACGGGACGACGCTTGTTTCCTTCGTCCGTGAACCCGTCGATGGAGAACGATTCCATGCCCCGATTTGTCCGGTCCAACGCCTCTCGCGTCGCGATGTTCTTCGCCGCACTCGCAACCGTTCTCGTGGCCGCGCCGCGGGCGGCCCGCGCACAGCACACGCCCCTGGGAGTCGAGCACGACAGTTGTCCGCGTTGCGATCACGCGGACGATCCTGCGCGGCAACCCGGTGCGATGCAGGTCGCCGAAGTCGCCGCGGGAACGAACCACACGTGCGCGCGCATGGCGGACGCGACGGTTCGTTGCTGGGGCGACAATCGCAACGGACAGCTCGGACGCAACGACACCGTGCCGGCCGAACCGGTGGTCGTCACGGGCGTCGCCGGTGCTGTTCAGCTCGCCCTCGGCGAAAGCCACTCGTGCGCGCGGCTGACCGACGGAACCGTCTCGTGTTGGGGCGACAACCAGTTCGGTCAGATCGGGCGTCCGCAACGCAACCGCTCGAACATCACGGCTGCGCCGGTTCCGGGACTGACGGGCGTTGCGAGCATCGCGGCGGGTGCTCGGCACACGTGCGCCCGCATGACCGACGGTACGGTTCGCTGCTGGGGTCGAAACGCGGCAGGCCAACTCGGCGATGGCACGACGACCGACCACACGACGCCGACCACGCTTCCGGGCCTGACCGGTGTGACAGCCGTTGCGCTCGGCGAACGAGACTCGTGCGCACTCCTGCAGAACGGCACCGTAATGTGCTGGGGACGCAACCGTGCCGGTGAGCTGGGCGACGGCACGACGACGGATCGCCGCGTGCCGACGCTCGTGCCGAATCTCACGGGCGTGACACAGCTCGCACTGGCCGACCATCATACGTGCGCGCGGGTCGCGAACGGAGCGCTGCGTTGCTGGGGCGCCAATCGGCACGAGCAACTCGGCTGGCGCAACCGTCGGTCGCAGCCCGCGCCGCAAGAAGTTCCGGGACTCGCAGGCGTGGCCGAAGTGACCCTGGGCGGGCATCACACCTGCGCTCGGCTCACGAACAACTCGGTGCGCTGCTGGGGCTCGAACGAGCGTGGACAGCTGGGCAGCCGGCAGCGTGAAGCGGGTGCGATCTGGACGTCTGTGCCGGGCATGGAAAACGTCGCCCAGGTGGCATCGGGTGAGGATCACACCTGCGCTCGATTGAACGACGGCACGCTGCGCTGCTGGGGCTGGAACGGGTACGGCCAACTCGGCTGCTGCACGTCGCACGTGAGTCCGAGCGCCGTCGAATGGTGAGGGCGGAAGTCGAGAGTCGAGAGTCGAGAGAAGTCGAGAGTCGACAGTCGAGAGTCGAGAGTTCGGAAGTTCGCGGTGACGGCGCTCCGGAACTGTCAACTCTCGACTGTAAACTGTCGACTCTGTTCGCTCACCGTTCCATCTGCACGATGCCGGCCGCGAGACTGACCGCACCGACGTCTCCGGACCACAGATCCACCGTGTCGTCGCGTCCGCTCGCGAGAAACAGCATGCCGCGCCGACCGATCACGCCGATCGAGACGCCGCGCGAACGGTCGTCCTCGAGTGCGACGCTCCAGAACGGCGCGCCGGTGCCACCCGTCATCGACCCGATCTTGCCCGAGAGTTCACGACCTTCGACGAGTCCGTCGGGGTGCACGATCATGATCGTGTCATCGTCGGCCGCGTAGATCGGTGTTTGCGCGGGACGTTCACCGAGTTCAATTGCTTCGCCGCACGCGGCAATCGCACAGCGCACCGCGCGGAGGGTTTGCCCCTCGACGAACGCGACGACTGCGCCGTTCTGCGTGCAGCGCAGTGCGACGTCACGCATCCCGCGGTCGAGCGCGCCGATCACGCGCCAGCCCGCCACGGCCGGCGCGCTCGCGACGGCGCCCGCGTCGCTCGGCACGGGAAGCGCACCACCCGGTTCGCGACGGAACACGGTCACACCACGATTGGCACCGGTCGCGGCGAGAAACGCAGCACCGGTCCCGGTGCGACACGTCGCGAGAAACGGCCGTTGGCGCTCCGCGGGTTGCGCGGTCGGGCCCAGGGACGCCGGCGTGAGTGTGTCTCCGAGCAGCGACACTTGAACGTGCGGCGTTGCGCCACGCGTGATCCATGCAGCCCACGGCTCGCGACCGACGGCGACGAGCATTGCGTTGGGAAACGCCTCCGCAACGGTCGCGATGACACGGGGTGTTGCGCCGGGTTCTGCAGTCGTGCGGAATACTGCAAGCCCGTTGCGCAGCGGATTGGACTCGATCGTCCACGCAGTCTCACCGTCCACGAGCACGGCATCACCGTCGACGGGGTTTACCGCGATGCGTCGTTGGTCCTCGCTCACCACGAGCGCGCTGCCCTGCGCCCGCTCGACGTACAGCGAGGACGGACCCGCGCCGTTCGCGAGCAGGCGCGCGTCGGTCACGCGTTCGTTCGGCGCCACGTCGCCTGCGCGACACGAGCCCGTGTGGCCGCCGTCGAGCGTGCGACAGATCACGACCTGGCCTGTCGGCTGTGAGTCGATGACCCGCTGGAAGAACGCGGTGATGTCATCACCGTGTCGCGCCGTCCCGAGACCGCGGATGTCCGTACGTCGCATGGGCGTCGACACAGGCGCGTGGTCCTCGTCGAACCGCAGCCGCTCGCGGCGCGCTCCTGCGGCGAGGGTCCGATGCAGCGCACTGGTCTCGCGTGCGACGCCGCGCCATCGCACGGCGCCGGTGCCCGGCTGTGCAGGCATCGCCGTGATCACGGCGCGCGCGTGTTCCAACATCTCGCGCCCCTCGGGTGAGTCGACTCGCTCGAGCATCTCGCGGACGTCGTCGACCCGGCGCCGGCAGATCCAGCTCATCACGAATTCCACGGACCGCTCGCGAAGCCCGACGCGTCGGCCCATTTCCATGTCGCTCGCGGGAGCCGCCGGCCACGCCGTGCCGAGAAGACATCGCTCGAAGATCATCGCGCGCGCGAGCGCCTCGTTCAGTGCGCGGTGGCGCCGTGCCGCGTGTTCCTGGTCGCGATGGCGCTGGCCCAGGATCACGCCGCTGGCAATCATTCCCGCGGCGCCCGCTGCGAGGACGAATCCAACGACGACGCGGCGCAGCGTCACGTTCCGCCCACGGTCATGACGCTGTCGAAGAATCGGATGAGATCGCCGTACGCGCGGATCTTGTTTTCGCGCCGAGCGATGCCGTGCCCTTCGTTCTCGAATCGGATGTACTCGACGCGCCGCGAGCGCGCGCGCAGTGCCGCGACGATCTGCTCCGCTTCGCCGATGGGTACCCGCGGGTCATTGGCGCCGTGGATCACCATCAGCGGCGCGGTGATCCGATCGACGCGATGGATCGGCGACACGCGATCGAGCACCGCACCGTCGCGCGCCAGCGTGCCGTACTCGGCCTCGCGCAGCGCCCGGCGATACGCCGCGGTGCGCTCGAGGAACGTACGGAAATTCGCGATCCCGACGATGTCGCACGCCGCAGCCCACAGGTCCGGGTACAGCGTGATCGCCGCCAGCGTCATGTACCCACCGTAGCTTCCTCCCATCACGGCGATTCGGTCCGCAAACACGTCGGGGCGCGTGCGCAGCCATCGGTTGACTTCGGCGAGGTCGTGGACGCTGTCCTCTCGCAGGGCCACGTCGTCGAGGTGGGCATACCGTTTTCCGTAGCCGGTCGAGCCGCGAACGTTCGGCGCGGCGACCACGTACCCATGACCGACGAGAAACTGGATGACCGGACTGAAGCTTGGAGTCGCCTGCCCCTCGGGACCGCCATGCACCCACACCACGACAGGCGCTCGCTCGCCCGTGCGCATTCCGCGCGGTCGGTACAGCAGAACCGGAATCTCGAGTCCGTCGAAACTGCGAACGCGTTCGACCGTCGGGTCCACCAGCGACGACTCTTCGATTCCGGCGTGATCGCTGCGCGTGACGCGCTCCGCGTGTCCGGTCTGCACGTTCACCCGGAAGACCTCGTCCGGGAGACTCGCCCGGCCCGCGCCGAGCACGAGCCACCGTCCATCTTCGGAGAACTCCATCGATGAGACGACCACCGGCGGGAGATCGACCGGCGTCAGGGCGCGAAGATGCGCCGGGTCGCTTGCATCGTACAGCCGCAATTGATGCCAGCCGTCGACATTGACCGCGATCGCCAGCACGTTGGCTCGCCTCGAGAATTCCATCGCATCGACGTCGTGCGATTCGTCGAGCACGAACGTCGGCACGCCGGGCTGCAGACTCATCGTCGCGACGTTCAGGTAGTCCCGTCCAACGTCGGAAAGAACCCACAGCGTGCGTCCGTCGCGCGAGAATCTCGCGTTGATGTACCGCGCGTCGCCCTGGTGCGGCGTGAGATGCGTGCGTGTTCCGGCTGCCACGTCCACCAGGTGAAGCTCGTTGTTGAATCCCGAATGCTCCTCGGACGCGATGAGCCAACGTCCGTCGCCCGAGAAGTCCCACGCTTCGAAGTGTCCGCTCGCTTCGAGCACGCGACGCGGTTCGCCGACGACGGTCCCGCGCACGTACACGTCGAAATCGCCGCGGGAGCGTTCGTTCGTCGCGTAGCCGATCCATCGGCCGTCGTCGCTGAATGTTCCGAACATCGTACGAACGGCCGGCTGCGCGGTCAGGTCGACGATCGGAGCGCCCAGCGGAGTCGCGCGCAGCAGTTGGACGTTCTCGTCGCCACCGTGGTCGCGGCCGAAGAACATCGCTTGCCCGTGCGGCGCGAAGCGGACGAAGTGAATTCGTTCGTTGACCTCGAGGATTCGCTGATACGTCGACTCGGCAGCCGGCAGCGCTCGCGTCTCGACCCGGTACGGCTGCGGCAGACCAGGGATGTCCGAGAGAAACGCGACGACGGAACCATCCGACGACGGGCTCGGCATCGACGCGCGGTGGACGTTCAGCAACTGTTCCATCGTTGGACCGTTGCGCGGTTGCCACGCGACCCGCGGCGCGACGGTCGTCCTGGGCGAGCCGCTCGTTGCGGCTGGCCGTACGCTGCCGCACGAATCGAACGCAGCGATCGACGCGAGGCTGACGATGGGCACGACCCACCACGGTTGGACGGGCGCGTGGGCAGAGCATGGGCGTTTCATCGCGTGCGGAGCGTAGCCGGATCCGTTCGCCGGGTGGAGAAGAACCCTTCACTCCCGGGTTGACGCGGATCGTCGTTCGTCCGACGGTGCTCCCCCATGCGCGAGACAGAGATCGCGGCGATGCGCGACGAGTTCTTCTCGGACGAGTTCGACTACGAACGCGCAAAAACGATGCTCGGATCCCTCGTTGCGCGCGAGCAGCACGGCGACGACGTCGTGACCACACTTCGTCCCGACGCGCGCAGCCTTGCGCAAGTCGAACTCTACAGCGAGCCCGACGACCCGCGCGGCGCCGCGGGGTTCGTCCATCGCGTCCGGCTCGTCCTGCGCTCCCCGCAGTTGTACTCCCGCGAGACCCTCGAGACGGTGCTTGGAGCTGGACAGTTGGCGCACGGACCGTCGGATCCAGACGAGGGCGTTCGGAGCCTGCAGATGGTGTTCGAGGCGCCGCCGGAATCGCACGGCAGCGTGACCCTGCGATGGTGGCCGCGTACCGAGGACCCGACGGTCCTGCGCGACACGGACTATTCGCAGCAACTTCGGGTGGACGAGATCTGGTTCGAGCGGCTGGCGATTGGAACCCTCAGCGACGACGAATACGACCTCGATGAAGCGCTCGACAACGCTTCGTGGATCGCCGACACCGCCTGGCGTGTCCTTCGACCGACGTTTGGGATTCAGCACGTGGCCGCGTTCTTCGCCGAGGACGATCAGAGCGTCACGCGCCAGACCGAGGAGCTTCTGGTCGTGCGGCCGCGAGACCCGCGCTTCGAGTTGATCCTCGTCGCCCACCGTGGCGAGTGGGTCGCGTCCGTGCGTCTGCAGGCGCGCGGGTCGTCGCCGTTGTCGGTTGCGGTGGACGTGGTCGCGGATCGTCTCAATTCGTCTCCGCAACATCACCCCGGTCTCGTTCGGTTCGCCGTCGAAGCGACGCGCGACGCCGGCGCGAGCGGCACCGTGACGCTCATGACGATCCCGGACGCTGCCGAGTCATCGATTCTGTCGGTGGCTGCCATCGACGTCGTGCGCGGATGACAACGTCGCGCCTCTACGACTCGACGAGCCGACGCCAGTACCGAGCGCGACGAACGTAGCTCGTGTCTGCGCGCGTGCGTTCCAGCGCGCGTTGCGCAGCCTCACGCAGCGGCGACAGCCCGCCGAGCGCGGGTTCCAATGCCCGGTCGAACCGCGCGACCGCGGCGACGGCGCGCTCCCGCGCTTTTTCCAAGTGCGTTCGTTGGTTGCAGGGCTCGATGGCGCGCAGCAGCGACGCAGCGCCGAGCAGCCAAGCATCGCAGGCATCGCGGGCGGCGAACAACTCGAACGCTTCCTCGATCCAATGGGGTCGATCGTCGGGGCCGAGGTTTGCCAGATCGCCGTGCTCGCGAACAACCTCTGCAAGCGCCGCGGCGCGCGTGTCAAGCAGCGGGTACGCCAGCGCCTCGCCCGGATCTCGATGCAGGTAGCGCAACACGACGCCGGCCGTGCGCGAGACGGACTTCGCCATGTCCGCAGCGGTCGCACCAAATCGGCCGAGACCGCCGAGCGAAACGATCGCGTTGCGCGCCGCGAGCATCATCGCGGGGTTGGTCTCGACGCCGGTGAGCGTCGCGAGTGTTTCCTCGAGTCGCTCACGCGCGGATGCCAACGGGTCGTCGGGGAGTTCCACGGCGGCGGATCATAGATTGTGCTGACGGTGGACGGATACGAGATCGGCAGCGACGGGGCCCACGCGCGACCCCGAGTGCCCGACGAGCAAACTCAGTGGCAGGGCCCGCGGCCGCGTCCACCCGGGTCCGAAGCGCCCCCGGCGTCGGAATCGGTGAATCCGCGAAGCGGACAGACGCCGTAGCCGGCGCCGTCGCTCGGATCGCGATCGGTGAATCCCGTCGGGCGACGATAAACCACCCGGCGGCATCGACGGCCGCGGCCGGGACGGTCTGCCCACCGGCCGCCATCGCTGTCGGTGCACTGCGCTTCGGCCTCGCCGGGCACCGTCGCAACTGCCGCAACGACCGCACCGGTGACCACCGTAGCGACCGCGCGCAGCGCCGACCAACGATCGATGGAGCGGTCGGACACGATGTCCGTCTCGCTGAGCGACTGTGCCTTCTTGGGATTGGAATCGTCTTGACGGTCGGACATGATTTTCCTCCAGGATGTCGCGTGAATCGCGACGGGCCATCGTACGCCAGCGATCCACGTAGCTTCCCGCCGAGCCGTGGACCCCTCGCGCCCCCGCAACGAACGCGATCGCCCGCCCGAGTTGGCGACACGCTATCGCAAAGCTACGCGGGGCGAAAGACCATTAGCGCCACGGTCGCGACGAGCGGAACGAACGCAAGGGCGGCCGATTGCCAACTGCCGCGTTCGGGCCGGCCGGCGACGAACAAGACGACTTGCAGCGAGAAAAGTGAGAATCCGAATCCCAGCAGCACGAACGTCGAGAGCAGTGAGATTCCGCGAAATCCTGCGAGCGACAGTCCCGCGATCCACGCCAGCGCGTAGCCGGGCCCCGCGATCCAGAACGCCGCGCGTCGTCGCATCTCGGCGGTCTGCGCGAAAAACACTCCCGCGGTTCCTGCGAAGACCAACGCGACCGAGAGAAGTTTGCCGAGCCGAAGCAGCGCGTACATCGGGCTCGGGAAGTTGGCACGCACCGGCTCCGACGTCCACGCCGGTCCTGTGTGCTCGGCGAGCGATCGACCCGCGGTTGGTCGCTTGCCAGGGAGCACGGGTCCGTGGCTTGCTCCACGTGTGCCATTGCCTGTGCGAGTGCGTGTCCCCGCGACGTCGTCGAATCTCGGCGCGGGGTTCGACGCGCTGGGCATCGCGCTGCGAATCGCAAACACCCTGACGGTTCGAACGTCCGACTCGATGTCGGTCGAGATCGTGGGCGAGGGTGCGGACGATTTGCCGCGCGACGCGCAGAACATGATCGTTCGCACATTCGCGTCGGTGTTCGACGATGCGGGCGTCGCCATGCCCGTCGTGCGCTTCAAGTGCGACCAGGAAATACCTCCAGCCCGCGGGCTCGGGTCGAGTGCAGCCGCGGCGATCGCCGCACTGATGGCCGCCGATGCCGTACTCGGGCGGCCGTCGGACACGGAACGCCTGCTGACGCGCGCAGTCGCCATCGAAGGCCATGCCGACAACGCAGCGCCAGCGATCCATGGCGGATTGCAAGCGTGCGTCCGAGTCGACGAGCGGCACGTCGCCCACGGTCATATGCCACTTCGCGATCCGCCTCGCGTCGTGCTGTTCATTCCTGCACTCCGAATGACGACCGCAGCCGCGCGCGCAGTGCTCCCGGCGCTCGTGTCGCGCGAAGACGCCGTGTTCAACATTTCGCGAACGGCGCTGTTGTTGACCGCCCTCGCGACCGGACGCGACGATCTTCTCGACGAAGCGACGCGGGACGCGATTCACCAGACACCGCGGACGGCGATGTTCCCCGCGCTGCCGAAACTGTTCCATGCCGCACGCGAAGCGGGCGCCGTCGGAGTGTGGCTGTCGGGTGCCGGCTCGACGGTCGCTGCGTTCGCGCGCCCCGACCGCTGCGACAGCGTTTCGCGCGCACTCGCGAGCGCGGGGGAAGAGGCCGGCGTTGCCGGCCGTGTCGTCGTCACTGACATTGATCCGGACGGAGCGTCCGTGGAAGTCGGGTAACGAATCGTGGTCGCGCGCGTCGTGCCGAAGATTCACGCGCGCGGTGGCGACGCTCGATTGGATCACATCATGGATCTCGTCGCGTTTGTCGCACGTCCGCGCACGCTCGCGACCACGCTCGATCAGATGCCAGCGCGGATCGCGAAGATCCTTCGCGCGGACGTGTGCTCGGTGTACCTGCTCGAAGGCGACGATCTGGTGATGCGAGGCAACGTCGGCTTTCCTCGCGAAGCCATCGGCGAAGTCCGGCTCGCGGTGGGCGAGGGGCTCACCGGAATGTGCATCGAGAGCATGCGACCGGTATCCGTCGACGTCGCGCAGTCGCACGCGAAATTTCGAGACTTCCCCGAGCTCGACGAGCACCAATATCCCGTCTTCGTCGCGGTGCCGGTCGCAGGACCGCGCGGAGCGCTCGGCGCGATCGTCGCACAGCGTCGGAAGACCCCGGGGTTCGACGCGAGCGAGATCGAACTCGCCGCGGCGCTCACCGTGCCGATCGCGGCGATGATCGAGCGCGCGAAGCTCGCGGACACCCACGCTCCCGTTACGCGCGCGCCGGGCGACGGCTCGCGACGGATGACACTCTCGGCCCGGACGGTCACGACGGGCCGTGCCGTCGGTGCAATTCGCGGGACGCGTCGACCCACGTCGCGCGGTGCCACGACGGATCCCCGTCCGCGCGCGGATGTCGAGCGTCGATTGCGAGCCGCGATCGATCAGGCACGTCTCGGTGTCGACGATCTTCTCGCCCGCGGGCGCAAACGCGGCGCGGAGCCGGCGCAACTACACGTGGCCCGGCTGGTCCTCGACGACGGGAGGTTGCCCGAACTTGCGATGGAACGCGTGGACGCCGGCGAGTCCCTCTCGAAAGCGCTGGCGGGTGTGGCCAGCGACGCCGCGCGGACGGCCGAGCGAACGGGGGACACGTATGGCGCCGAGCGCGCGCGGATCATCGGCGAAGTGTGCGACGTGCTCGCAATGAGCGCGGACGCGGACCGCCTTGCCGAACTTCCCAGGGGCGCCGTGCTCGTGGGAGACCGGTTCGGATTGTTCGACCTGTTGATCGCCGCGCGAACGGCGCCCTGCGCGATCGTCCTCGCGGAGCCCATGCACGACGATGCCGAACGGGCGCTCGTTCAGCTCGTGGGCGTCCCGGCGCTGGCGGATTGCCAGGGGCTCTTTCGCTGGGCGGGCGACGGCGACGTTGCTCTCGTCGACGGGGATCACGGGCTCGTGCGGCTCAATCCCAGCCGTGCGGAGATCTCACTCGTCCGCGCAAAACGGCGTCGTCCCGAGCGCGTGTGAGCGTCGCGCCTAGTCATCTCGCGACGCGAACGTGGTATCGAACGGATCCGCGGCGGTGTCATCGACTCGGCGCACTGGGCGCTGCGGATTCGACGCCAGTCGATTGAGAATCTTCCACACCAGTTCGACATCCGGACTTCCGACGTGCGCGGCGACCTGCGTTGCACTCGAAGGCGTTCCGAGTGCCCGCACGGAGCGCACGACGTTGCGCTGCATGTCCAGCACTTCGGTCGCAGCTTTCTTGCCAGCTTCGACTCCCGGCTGGTGGTACGCGTTGATGTTGATGAACGATGCGTAAAAACCGACGGCGCGTTCGAAGAGCGCGATGAGCATCCCGAGCGAGACGGCATCCGCGCGAGGAATCGTGATCGAGACCGACGGCCGGCCGGCTTCGTACAGCGCGCGGCGGGTCCCCTCGAGGAAGCCGAACAGGTAGTCCCCGGACGTGACTTCCGGTTCGACTTCGAACGGTTCTCCGTCTCGTTCGTTCAGCACTTGAACGAACGTCGCGAAGAAGTTCGGCACGCCGTCACGCAATTGCTGAACGTACGCGTGCTGGTCGGTGCTCCCCTTGTTGCCGTACACCGCGATGCCTTGGTGAACGACGTTGCCGCCGAGATCGAGTCGCTTCCCGAGCGATTCCATCACGAGCTGCTGGAGGTATCTGGAAAACAGCTCGAAACGGTCGCTGTACGGCAACACGACCATGTCCTTCTCGCCGCGTCCGCCCGTGGCCTTGTGCCACGCGAGAGCGAGCAGCAACGCCGGATTGCGCCGCGCGTCGGACTCGCGCGTCCAGGCGTCCATCGTCCGCGCTCCGGCCAGAATCGCGTCGACGTCCACGCCCTGCAGCGCCGCAGGGACCAATCCCACCGACGACATCACCGACGTGCGGCCGCCGACCCAGTCCCACATCGGAAACGTTGTGAGCCACGCATCGCGCTTCGCGACGCGATCGAGTTCGCTCCCGTCGCTCGTGACGGCGACGGCATGCCGAGCGAACTTCAGGCCCGCGAGGCCGTACGCACGCCCGATCTCGAGCATGCCGTTCCTCGTTTCCTTGGTGCCGCCGGACTTCGACGTCACCGCCACGAGCGTCGTCGCGAGCCCATCGGCGCCACCAAGACGTGTCAGCAACCGGTCGAAGCCGTCGGGATCCGTGTTGTCCGCGAAGAAGATCCGCATCGCATCTCGCGCGGGGCCGCGTCCGAGTGCCTCGGCGACGAGCTGCGGCCCGAGTGCCGATCCGCCGATGCCGACCACGACGAGCTGTCGAAATTGTTCCGCACGCTCGGGACGGACACGCCCCGCGTGAACGTCGGCCGCGAACCGCACGATCGCAGCGCGCGCATCGTCGATGGCCACTCGCGTCTCTGCATCGGGCGCGCGGGCCGAATCACGCAGCCAATAGTGACCTACACGGCGCTGCTCGTCGGGATTCGCGATCCCGCCGGCTTCGAGCTCGCGCATGGCACGGTGCGCAGCGTCGATTCGTGCGGCCTCGCGCGTGACCAGATCGTCCGGGAAGTCCATCCGCGAGACGTCGAGTGCGAATCCCGTCGCACGGTCCAGGTACAGCCACTGCCGATAGCGATCCGATGGCGTTTTCATGCGCCCGCGATCGTACCAGTCCGCCGCCGGGTCGTGGCACCCGAACGCAGCTACCGGACGTCGGAACTCGCACCGCCGTCGCAAACCCGCGGCGCGCAGCTCAGTTCGCCGGTGACCTCGCAAAGACAAGTCGCGCAGGACTGCGCGCCTTCGCCCGCGCAGATCGTCGCAAGCGGACAGACTCGTCCGCTCGGAAATCGGCACTCCGGCGGCGCCACGTCCCGCGGCGGTGACATCGGCGGACCGCACGCCCCCACAAGAGCGCATACCATCGCGCCGAGCGCGAGCAACAGGCGTGCCCCGATTGGCACGTGGCCCGGGACGCTTCCGTCGATTCTCATGCGGGAAGTCTACCAAACGCTCCGAGTCCCTTGCGAATCGTCGCCGCATTGGCGAACGTTCCGGCCTCGATGAGCGCCGCCGATCAAGCCCCGAATCCCGCAACGTCCCCCGGTGAGAGCACGACGAGCACGCGCCAGCCGTCGCAGTTGCTCGTGCTGCTCGCCGGCGCGGGCACGCCGCCGCTCGACGTCGAGCAGACTCGGCGCTGTCCCATCAACCTTTTCGACGCGTTCGTTCTCGCGCCCGATCGATCTCGGCTGTTCTACGGCGCTCCCGGAGCGCTATTCCCACCGCGAACGGGCGCATACGACCCGCGACACGATCCGCTCGCTCGAATCGTTCGGCACGTGACCATGCTCTTGCGCTCGCGACTCGAGTCGCACGAAGTCGCCGAGCCCGCCCTCGATCTCGTTCGCTACGTCGAACGTCTCGCGCCAGCACGCATCGAGGCCCTGCTCGCCGGACTCGACTCGCGCACGGGCGCTCCTGTGAGTCTCAACGCGCCGACGGTGCTCGGTCGCCTCGAGCCGAACGTCGACGCGCTCGCATCCGACGACGCCGGCGTCTTGCGTCGCGTGCTCGCACTCGTCGCGCGCGGCCTGCAGGTCGACCGTTCGAAACGTCCGCGCGGCGGGAGTGTCGTCAACGACCTCGGCGGTCTCGCACTGATGCTCGGGCTCGTGGACATGGCCGCCAATCCGTTGTCCGCGCTCCGCGCAGCACGTCGTCGGCTTGCGAAAGCCGGCCGTCTGGACGCGCATGAGATCGCCCACGTGCGTGACGTGGGGCAAGGCCTACGCGAACTGCTCTCGCAGGCGGTCGCTGCTGCGACCTCCGCTGGTGCCGCGGGTCGGGAGCTCGTGAAGGAAACAGTACTTCCGCCCGAGATGATGGATCACCTTGCCGTCGGTCTCGCGCGAACCGTGTACGACGGGCTCGGGCCCGAACACGAACGTCCGCTCGTGGTTCCCGGAATCGCGGACAACGATGCGTTCACCGCCGCGCCGATCCTCGTTCGCTCGCGTCTGGACGAAGCGCACGCCGATCCGACCGTAGGCCTATACAATCGCATCGCGTTCCTCGCGCTGCCGTACGCTCGGCGCAGCGCGGCCGAGCCGTTCCGGCCGTCGTTGACCTCGGAGCCGCCGCCAAGATTGCCGCGCTCCCTCGCGCTCACCGACGCCGCGATGTCCCGCGCGCGTGAAATCGTTCGGAACGTCCCGCCGTATGTTCCCGTCGGTCCCGCACTATTTTATTCGCTCGTGGACACACTGGAGGGCCGGCACGCGTGGCGGCCCGTTGCAATCGACACACTGCCGCGACAGATCGTTCGGAGCGTGGACGACGGCGCGCCTGGGATTCACACGGTCATCGTCGTCGGTACGCGAACCGACACCAGCCGCACACTGGTCAACGCCCTTGCGACTGCGATGAGTGCATCCAGTGACTGGCACGTCCTCGCGCCTCGCGCCACGGACCGGACGTTGGTGTTCGATCCGCTCCCGGCCGACGACTCGACGCCCGACGTCCTTCGCCGCGCGGACCTCACGCGCTGGCTCGAACCCGCGATGCTTCAGACCGTTCATTGGGAATTGCCCGCGAGCGCGCGCGTCGCTCTCAATCTTCTCTCGTACGACGATCTCACCGGCCGACCGCTCGAGAGTCTCTTCGCACTGCTTGGCGACGCCGACCTCCGCGTGCACTGCCGGGGAATGCTCGTGTTGCTCGGCGCGCCGACGTACGCGCACGCGGCCGTGTTGCTGAACGCGCTCGCACGCCAATCGGATCTCGAAGGCGGAGCCCTGCCACTGCGATCGCACGCAACGTGGCTCGTGCGCACCGATGTGCCGTTGCCTGCCCGCCGGGAGTGGGCGGCCGGCGGCGACGATGCCGCGCTCGCGGCGGTCGTCGAAGGCGTAGCCCCCGGAGCGCCGTGGAACGACCATGTGCTGCGCGCGATGCTCGCGCCGCCGGAAGCGAAATTCCGCTCGCGGCTCGTTCGAATGGCGGCCGCGCTCACGGCGTCGACTCCGTCACTTCTCGATGCCCGACGCGGACTCGAACGCGCGGCGGTCGAACCCACCAATGGCAGTGCGATGCGCCGAGCGCTTCAAGCCGGAATCGCCGCACAATGGACCGTGCGGTCCGCGGCGCAGGCCGGCCTCGGCGCCGAAATCGTGCGGTGCGTGCAACACGAACTCACGATGTTGCTCGCGGAATGGGACGACACGCGCGCGCGGCCCAATTCGGCGCGCATCGCTGACGTCCTGCGGGGCGCCCTTTGCGACAGCGTGTTTCAAGCGCACCCGAGAGCCGCCATCGTGCTGGGCGAGACGGTGGCCGATTCGCTTCCGGCCTCGGCGTCGGACTTCGTCGAGCGCATCGGCGGAGCACAGTCTGCACCGACCGTCGCGGGCGTTCGCGCGGGCGGAACGCTGTACGCACGCGACGCGGCGCGCGAGGTGATTCCGCTGGCGTTTGCACTGCGCGGCGGCGCGGTCGAGTTGCACGTGCTGTTCGACGTGCAGGTGGGTGCCAGCACTGCGCGCGCGCCCACCGGCGGTCACGTTGCGATCACCTGGCGGCCCGCGGCGGGACAGGCTCTCCCGATCGCCATCGCGGCGCCGCTCGCGAGCGCAGCGCACGACGTCGTGAGGCGATGGAATCCCCAGGGTCCGATGCGACTGTCCGTGGTCGACGGCCGACAGTCCTGCGCGATGTGGATGGAGCTGACGGCGACCGATGCGACGATCCTGGAGCAGGTTTGCATGATCCTGCCTCTGCGTTCCGGAGTGAACGATCGCGATGTCGCCGCGGTCACCGCCGAACTCGTCGCACGCCTGTTCGGAGCGAGCGGGAGCGACTCGGTCACGGAGTGGGCGATCCAGGCGGCCTCCGAGGAGGGCCGTGCGCTCGCGATGCCGACGGGCGTGATTCTCTCACTGCGAGACGCACACCGGCGTTGGTTCCGCGCGCTGCGCGCTGCGGCGCGCGTGTTCCCCGGCGATGCCGGTGACAACGACCGGTACGACGAACAGTCGATGTTTCCGACCGCGGCGGAGATCGGCCTGCCGAGCGCGTTGCTTCGAGACAAGCAGGGATCGGAACGGGACGCCCTGCAGCGCCTGGTGGTCTCTCGCGTCGCTGCGCACGCTTCGAGCTTGATGCCCCGCGTGAAAGAGTTGGGCGCGCGCATGCCGCTCAAGAAAGCTGCGCTCGAAGGCGACGACGGTGCGGTGCTCGAGCGCGTGCTGGTCGTCGCGTGGTTTCTCTACGATAACTTTTGCACGATGCGGGCGGGCGCCCTCGAGTGGTCGCCGCCCGGTTTCAACGACGGGCAGGCATTTGTCGAGCGAAACGTCGAGCGATCGCGGCTCAAGGTGTGGCTGCAGCGCAAGAGCGAGAAGCCCGACGTCGTGAAGTCGCGGGTCGAAGCACTGACGAACTATTTTGAGCCGACGATCGTCATCGGCTGATCGCGCGCGCGGCGAAAACTTGACGGCGGAACGGCCGTGCGGCGGACGCGCCACGCATTCGGCGCAGTTATTTTGCGTGGCGGATGCGTTCGCGTGCATTGCGCTGAACGATGGCGATCGACCTCTCGGTCGCGCGGCGGCTCGACGCGCTCGCGACAACGCACCCGTCTGTGCTCACGACCACGCGCTGGGACGCTCCCTGGTGGAAGCTGTTGCCCAAGCGCTGGGGCAACGTGATGCACGCGATGTGTTCGTACATGGGCATGTTCCCGGCTTCGCTGCCGCGGTATTTCATCGAGCAGTTCTCCGCGCCGGGGGACATCGTCGTCGATCCGTTTGCCGGACGCGGGACGACGCCACTCGAAGCCTGCCTCGCAGGACGCGTCGGCATCGGATTCGATCTCAATCCACTCGCGTCGCTGCTCACGCGCGCCAAGACCGACCCCCCGAGTCTCTCCGACGCGCTCGAACGCGTTCGCGAGATGGAGCGGACATACGTTCGCAGCGGCGTATCCGACCGCGCACCGCCAGAGATCGCGATGCTCTACGACGGCCGGCGCACGATGCCGCAGCTGCTTCACATGCGCGAGACCCTCGATCTGCACGAGCGGACCGACGCGATGTTGCTCGCGTCGCTTACGGGCATTCTTCACGGCAACCACGCACGGGACCCACGCAAGTCTCGCTGCCTGTCGATCAGCATGCCCAACACGTTCAGCATGGCGCCTGGGTACATTCGCCGGTTCGCGCGGGCGAAGAAGCTCCGAAAATATCCGTTCGACGCGTTCGAGCGGCTGCGATCACGCTTGGAACATCTGTACACCGACGGCATCACCGACGTCCGCGGGCGCGGAGTGCAGAGTGACGCCCTGGACATCTCGCGGCATCTCGCACCCGGCAGTGTGAAACTCGTCGTGACGTCGCCGCCGTATCTCAACGTCGTGCGGTACGGAAAGTTCAACTGGATCCGACTGTGGCTGCTTGGCGAGTCGGTCGATCGCGTGGACGGTTCGCTCAAGGGCCATCTGGACCTGTCGTTGCAGGTCGAAAAGACCGATCGGCAGCTTGGGCTGTCCGACCGGCTGAACTACCGTCGCTACTGCGAGTTCCTCCGACTGTCTCTCGTCGAGTGCGCGCGGGTCCTGCGCGACGACGGTCTGTGTGTCGTGACGATCGGCGACGTCGAGACCAACCAGCACGATCGACGTTTGGGTCTCGAAGTGTGGAATGACATCGCGGCCGATGTGCCGTTGACGCACGTGACGACGATCGATGACTGGATCGACACGAGCATCAAGGTCAGCCGGATCTGGGGAGAAACGAAGGGACGCGCGACGAAGGTGGACCGCGTGCTGGTTCTTCGCAAGAAGTCGATGCCGAGTCCGAACTTCGCCGACCCGCGCGCCCTGGTCGAACGCCTGCGCGCACTCGACGCGGCGCCGCCCGACATCGACGTCGAAGACACGGCAGCCTGAGGTCGCGCCGTCTCATGGCCGAACGCGAACGGCGGGACCGAGTGCCTGCGCGACGGCCCGCAAGCGTTCCGAGCGAATCCGCTCGTCGGTCCCGCGCAACGGGATGACCCGAAATTCCTCGTCGGCGTGCGTGGTCCATACGGCGTTGGCGATCGCGGACGAGATGCGAATTGTGTCCGGCGTCGACAAGTCGAACGTCGCGTGGAGCAACACGCCATCGCGAACTGCCGGGTCGTTCAAGATCGGGTTTGCAGCGATCGCCGCTCGAGTCATTCCGACGCGGTATCCATTGCCGTGCGCAGAAACGAGCGTGCCGAGCGAAAACGCTACGAGCGCATGCCCGCGTGGCGAGTCCATTCGATCGACACGCTGGAGCAGGCCCGTGCCGGTTCCGAGCACCAGGTCCGCGCCCGCGTCCACCATTCGACGCGCCAGCGCCCTGTCGCCGTCGTCGACGTTGGGTACCCGATCGCGGCTCCAGTGAATTCCCACGGCGACCAGATCGTTTCCCTCGCGCGCCGCCGTGATCGCGGCGAGCGCGCGTGCGGCGTCCTCGGCCCGCGCAACGCGTTCGTCATGGTGGTTGCGCCCCGGACCGTCGTTGGTGCGCATCGTGAATCCGAGAAACGCCACGCGGATGCCATCGCGCTCGATCACATGGGCCGCGTACGCGATGTCGTCGGTCGGCCCGGCACCCGCCGCCTCGATTCCAGCCGCGCGGAGGGCCTCGAGTGTTTCGTACAGCCCGTCTCCGGTTTGGTCGTACGCGTGGTTGTTCGCGACTTGCAGCACGTCGAACCCGATGCGGGCGAGATCGCGCGCAAACTCCCCCGGCGCGCCGAGGATCCCGGTGCGACCTCGGTCCGGCGGACGGAAGCGGTCCGTCAGCGGCGTTTCGAGATTCGCGAATGCGATCACCCGCGACGAGATCAACGGCGCGACGGCCGCGAGAACGAACGCGAGTCGTCCTTCGCCCCGGTGCGCCTGCGCAACACGAACGACGGCGGGATGAAGAACGATGTCGCCGGTCGCCGTGATCGTCACTCGGCGTGGCCGCGGAACGTCCGCTGCGTCCACGGATGCATCCGCAGGACCGCCCGCGTCGCCCAGCGTCGCGCTGTCGCCAGCGACCGCATCGCGAGAGGCGTCGGCCGCCGCCCGTTGCGTCGAGTGATGGCCGCCGTCCGGGACGGAACCTCGCGGCGTACGCCCACAGGCAGTCGCAAACGCGGCGCACAGGCACGCCGCTCCGGCGCAATACGCCAGGCGTGCGGCAGGCCGTCGGCGGTGGGGCAGCGCGTCCATCGAGCGCGCGAGTGTGCAGCGCGTCGTTCCGGACGAGAAGGGGGGATTCGGGGAACCAACCGTCGGCCAGAGACTTGGGGGCGCGCGTGTTCTATGCTCCGCGGCCCTCACGATGCTCACCGGTACCAAGCAGATCCTGATCGCCGACGACGAGGCCAATCTGCGCAAGCTGCTCGGCGCGCAACTCACGCAAGACGGCGTCGAAGTGCACATGGCCGCGGACGGTTCCGAGGCCATCATGCTGCTCAAGGAAAACCACATCGACTGCGTGATCACCGACCTGCGCATGCCGCACGTGGACGGTCTGCAATTGTTGAAGCACTGCCAGGACCATTATCCCGACCTGCCCGTGCTGATGATCACGGCGCACGGGACGGTCGAGACGGCCGTGGAGGCGATGCGCCTGGGCGCGTTCGATTTCATCACGAAGCCGTTCGATCGCGACGAGATGCGCAACGTCGTCGCCAAGGCGCTGCGGACGCGGGACATTCGCACACGCGACGTCGAGCTCGATTCCGAAGAGCGCGGGAAATACCGGATCATCGGCGAGAGCGAGCCGATGCTCGCGATCTACAGCATCATCGAGAAAGTCGCGGACACTCCCGCGACGGTCTTGATCACGGGTGAGAGCGGGACGGGCAAAGAACTGATCGCGCGAGCGCTTCACGAAAATTCGTCGCGCGCGCCCAAGCCGTTCATCCGCGTCAACTGCGGTGCGATTCCGCGTGACCTGATGGAAGCGGAACTCTTCGGTTACGAGCGCGGAGCGTTCACGGGCGCGGTCACGTCCAAGCCCGGCCGGTTCGAATTGGCCAACGAGGGAACGCTGTTTCTCGACGAGATCGCGGAGATCCCGCTCGACATGCAAGTGAAGCTCCTGCGCGGAACGCAGGAAGGCGAGATCGATCGCGTGGGTGGAATCCGGCCGATCGCCGTGAACGTTCGACTGCTCACGGCGACCAATCGCGATCTGAAGCAGGAGGTTGCTGCGGGACGCTTTCGCGAGGATCTCTACTATCGTCTCAACGTCGTTCCGATTCATCTCCCGCCGCTGCGCGAGCGAAAGAGCGACATCCCATTGCTCGCGTCGCACCTCGTCGCGAAGCAAGCGGCACGGCTCAAGCGCCCGGCGATCCATCTTTCTCCCGATGCCGTGCAGTCATTGATCGCGTATCCGTGGCCCGGGAACATTCGCGAGCTCGAGAACGTCATCGAGCGCACCGTGCTGCTCAGCGACGGAGACACGATCCGCGCAAGCGATCTGCCCCCCGAACTGTTCCGCGCCGCGCGCCTGAGCGACGGCACGACATCGTCGCCGCCGAGCGCGAGCGCTGACTCAGGCGGTGTGGACGGCGGCGCGGCGGACGATTCGGCCGCCAAAGCGGGGCTCAAAGAGCAGGTGCGCGAGGCGACCGCACGCTTGGAGCGCGAGATGATCGTGCGCGCGCTCGCACAGACCAATCACAACGTCACGCAGGCGGCGCGGCTGCTCAAGATTTCGCGAAAGAGTCTTCAGATCAAGATGAAGGAACTCGGCTTGCGCGAGGCCGTCGGCTGACCGCGGCGTTCGTTCCTTCCGACCCCGGAGACTTCTGGCGTGACGCGATCGAATCGGTACGGAATTCGCGGCGCCCGTGCGCTCGCGATGGTTTGCGTCGTTGGCGCCTGTCGCCGTAGCCCAGCCCCCACGCCGAGCCCGCCGCCGCCTCTGGCCGCCGTCCGTGATGCGACGTTGCCTATGCCTGCGCATCCGGGACCCGGTGACACAACCGCCGGAGCGATCGCCGGCTTGCGCGATGGGTCGATCGACGCGGAGCTGGCACGCGCGAACTCGGACGCTGGAACACTGCCGGCGTTGACGTTGCGGATCGTCAACATCGGCGATCGACCGTTCAACGTGTACATCAACGAAGACGTCAACGAGATGATCCACACGCGGCGCCTGTGGCCGAGGCGACCCGTCGACGCCAACGGCCCCATGGCGGACGGCGAACTCGTGAAGTTCTTCGTCGTCGGTGAGATGCCGTTGTGCTCGAGCGACGGCGGCGCGGGGTACGGCGGTCTCGGCCAACCGGTCATCCGTCCGCTCGCGCCCGGCGAGTCGCTCCAGTACGCATGGGACGGCCTGCAACGCATCGAGACCAATCGCCCGCACCGAGGCGTGTGCGCGGAACTCGTACGGCCGCAGCCCGCGCGGTACCGATTCGAATTCGACCAGCCCGGGTACGGTGGTCGACCCCAGTGCAATCGGCCGACGATCGACATCCCGCTCCTCGCGCCGGACGGTGGCGGCGCACCGACGGTGGAAATCCGGTGCCGTCCGCCGGCACGCGACGCCGGCGCCGGTGAGCCGTAACGCAGTCCTCGCGCGGATGTCGCGACACCCTTGTCCGCGCTGCGAACCCGCGCTACAAGCCCCGACCCAACGCTCGGAGCTTCGCAGGCCCGCGCGAGATTTTCGTTCGAGGAACTACCATGACTCAGCTCGCCGAGTTGTTGAAGAAGTCGGATTCGAAGTTTTCCAAGGCCCTCGCGGAGGCGAAGATCGACCCTGCTCGCGTGCTTTCGAAGTCGCAGGAGTTGGAGTCGCTCCAACCCGAGGACCGTGCGATCAAGCGCGCAAAGTCGATCGCGGCCGGCAAGGAAGACGACGCGTCGAAAGCCGCGCGGGTGAAGAAGCCGCGATCCGGCCGTCCGGTGACCGACCGGTTGGTCCGTGCGGCGATTGCAGGGCAGCGCGTGAGCGGACCGGCGAAGCATCGATTGCTCCGCGCCGTCAACGCGCTTCTCGTCCTGAAGAAGAAGACCGAGACCGATCTTCGCAAACTGTTCTAGAGGTCTGCGCGCTCGTACCGCGCGCTTGACGAGACCCGCGATCGCGTCGCAACGTTCGGAACATGAGTGACGTACCCAACGATCCGTCCCGTCGTCGATTCCTCCTGACCACTTCCGCCGTCGCAGCGACCGCCGCAGCGACGGGCCTGCCTGCGTGCTCGTCCGATCCGCCGCCGGGACCGATCGACGCCGGCGCGGTGTCCGACTTCACTGTGGGCCGCGTTCGCGTCTCGCCGCTGGAAACTTCGATTTTCGTCGGCCGCGATGCCGCCGGTGGTTTCTACGCCTATACGCGACGCTGCACGCACATGGGGTGCACGATCCCTGCACCGAGCGCCAACAGCAGTTTGTGCCCGTGCCACAACAGCACGTACGACTCCAACGGCGACGTCACGCGCATGGCCGACGGCTTCGCGAACCAGATGCCACTGCGTCACTTCGTCGTCACGTTCACCGGATCTGGAGCCACGGCGCGCGTGATCGTCGACACGAGCATGACGCAGGTCGACCGCAGCAACCGAGTCGCGCCGCCGGCGTGATCGTGCACGCACCGCTTAGGTCGAGCGTGGCTTGACGACGGGTTTGAGAACCGTCTTGCCGTCTTTCACGGTGACGTCGAACGACACATCGTGCGTCGTGTATTTCGCCGCGAGTCGCGTGCGAGACTCCTGGATCTGCTTTGCGACGGTGTCGAAACTGACGTCGGCTTCGCCGTTGCGTTTGCGCGAGTCGCGGTACCGTTCGTATACGGACTGAACGTGTGCGTCGACCGGGCGCGCGGCTGCTGCGGGCGTTGCAGTCGGCTTCGCCGCGGTGGGTTGCGGTTTCGCAGCGGGCGACGCGGTGGCTGCGGGTCGAGCCGAGGGCACGCCCGGTTGCGCCGCGGGCGCGCCGGCGCGCGTTCCTCCGCCGAACGGTGACAGCGCTCGCCGAACGTTGGCAGCTCCGGTCGCCGCTGGCGGAGCCGGGATCGGTCGATTGGCGACTGGAAACGAGGGGCTGCCGACGCGAGGTGGCGGAACGCTGGGCGTTCGCGGTGGGAGACTCGGCGCGATCAGCGGAGCGGATGGTGCGGGCGGAAACTCCGACGGCGGTGCGAGTGCCTCGGGCGGGAGTTCCTCGCGCACGTGCTCGCGAGCCGTGGGCGTTGGAATGGATGCGCTGCGGGTCGCAGGTTGCGGAGCCTTCGACGGACGAAACGACGCCGGTTCACGAATCTCGGTGGGCACCTCGTGCTCTGCGGTCGCGTGCTCGACGTCCTCGTCCATCGATTCGAGCACAGCGCTCAGGTCTTCGGCTTCGAGCGAGAGTTCGGGCGTCTCACCGCCTGCCGCGGCAAGCTTCGATCCGTAGCGTTGCGCACGGGCAAGGTCGCGCTTGTACGTTCCGTCTTCGATCTTGCGGCAGATGCGCTGCCAGTACGTCAGGTACGTCGTGTACCGCTGGACAAGCATCTGGAAGCGGAACCGCATCGCCGTGTTGCGAAACGACTCGCGTCGCAGGAATTGATAGCGTCGCTCGACGTCCTTCTTCTGGACGTGCGGTTCGAGTCGTTCCAGACCCACGAAGTACTGCTCGTAGAGCGAGCGCAACCGATCGACGCGAGTTTCCAGCTCGTCGATCTGGATCTGGATCTCTTCGGGCGTCATCGAGGGCGGAGTCCGGAGTGTACGACAACTCGCTACAAGGGCTGGATCACCAGGTTGTCGAAATGCGCTTCGACGTTCCAATTGTTGAACGCAAAGTACTCATGCCCCCGTCCTGCGAGCGGCTCCGGGTCGTTGAACTCCAACATGGGCTGGCCGTCGATCGACCACGTCAGAGTGCGATCGCGACGTTCGACGACCCAGTGATAGTGTTGCCCTGGAACCACGCGCGGTCCCCGGCGGACCCGCCGATCGGACGCGTGTTCGTCCATCCGCGCGATCACGTTGAGCTGATTGTGCCAACCGCCGAAGATTACGACGTAACTGGTCGCGGTGTAGCTGTCCTGCTGCGCGAACGATCGTCCGTCGCCGTACACTTCGCACTTGAGGTCGCCCTCGTCGGTGCTGCTCCAGGCGTCGAACTCGATGTGCGCGTTGCGGGGAATTCTTCGCCGCAGCCACAACGGATGGTTGCGCGCGCCCGACACGCGCAACGCACCCTGGTCGATCGTCCACATGTTGCCGGTGGCGTTCCACTCGCCGCCGAGTTGCTCGCGCTCGAAGTTGTCCTCGAACCGCGCAGTGATCATCGGACCCTGCGGCGTCGGGCGAACACAAGCCGGCGCACCGAGAAAGCCGGCGGCTCCGACGAGCGAGGCGAGTACGGCACTCACGACGAGGAACGGACCGCGGCGAATCGTCTGGGAGCTTGGCATGGTGCGAGCGCTGGCGAAGTAAACAGAGATCGCAGACGTCCGCAAGCATAGCCCGACCGAGGGTGGACGTCCTACACTCGCCGCGATGTCGTCGTCAGCCGCCACGCTCGGACGCTACCAGCTCGAGCGGCGCATCGCCTCGGGGGGGATGGCGGACGTCTACCTTGCGCGGCAGGGCGGAGCGTACGGCTTCGAGAAGCGTGTGGCATTGAAAGTCCTGAAGCAGGAGATCGCCGGCGACGACGAAAACGTGAAGATGTTCATTCGCGAAGCGCTGGTCACGGCGGAGTTTCGCCACCCGAATCTCGCGCAGGTCTACGAGGTCGGCGAAGAGGGCGGACGTCTGTTCATCGCGATGGAACTCATCCGCGGGGTTTCTCTTGCCGGCCTGCTCCGCGGTCTCGCGGAGCGCGAGAAGGGCATGCCGATGAACGTCGCGGTGCGCATCGCCATCGACGTTCTCGACGGGCTTGCGCACGCGCACGAAGCGACCGACCCGTCCGGCAAGCCGTTCGGTCTCGTGCATCGGGACGTGTCGCCGCAGAACATCATGGTTGCCGTCGACGGCAGCGTGAAGATGGTGGACTTCGGGATCGCCCGGGCGGAACTGGCGTTTGGCCGCACGATGGCGCCGAAGATCAAAGGCAAGTTCAGCTACATGGCTCCGGAGCAATGGGAGCCCGACGGAGCACTCGACGCACGGGCCGATGTGTTTGCGCTCGGCGTCGTGTTGTACGAAATGACCACGGGCGGAATCCGGCTCTTCCGCGGCGATTCGCCGCGGGAGCTTTACAAAGCCATCACGCTCGAGCCGATTCCGGACCCACGCACGCGCCTCGACGACTACCCGGAAGCGCTCGCACGGATCGTGATGCGCTCTCTCGAGCGCGGTCCCGCGGCGCGGTGGCCGAGCGCTCGCGCCATGAAGATGGCCCTGCTCGAGTTCGCGCAAGGACTCGGCTGGTCGCTGTCGTCCAAGGCCGTCGCGGACACCGTGCGGGAGGCGCTCGGAAACACCGATGTCGAAGCGCGATGGGAACCGGTCGGCGACGATGACGCGAATGCGCTTGCCCCTGCAAACGACGTCGTGCCGCCCGGATCGAGCACGCCGTCCGCCTCGGCGCGCGCGTTCACGGTCACCGCTCCCGGCGAGACCGGTGTTCGAGGGGGCGTGACCCGCGCGAACGATCGCCCGCGTGGAACGTCTCGCATGATCGTCGCTGTCGCGGCGATCCTTGGGCTGGCCATCGGAGGGCTGACGGGGTTCTTGCTCGCGCGGCGGCGGGGCGCGGCCGCTGTGGGCAACGGCGTGCCCGCGTCGAGTGGCTCGCGCGAGGGATCGGCGCCCGGGCGCGCGCTCACGGGAGCGGCCACCGCGCACGGCGAGATTCGCATCCGCGGCTTCGACACGGTCACGACCGGTCGCGTCGCGGCGTTACTCGTCGCGCGATGGCAGACGGTGCATCCCGAGATCCGGATCGAGCTGGCGGCGGCGACGAGCGACGACGCCATTCGCGCCGTTGCAACGAGAAGGGCGGACGTTGCCATCACGACGCGGCGACCGAGCGTCGGAGACTTTTCCGCCGCCTCGGGCGCGGGCGTGGATCTTTCGAGTGCCGATGCCGTCATGGACCTCGGGCGGGCCGTCGCGTTTGTCGTCGTGCACAACTCCAATCCCCGAACCACCGCGAACCTTGCCATGCTGCGAGCGTGGTTCCATGCGCCGGCCGCTGCGCCATTCATCCCCGGCCCCGCCGAGCCGCCGACGCTGCGACCGCTCCGACGCGCCCCGTCGAACGACTTGCTCGCTCTCGTCGACGCAGCGCTCTTCGAGGGTGGCTCTCCTACGCCTGCGATCGAGATCGTCGCGAGCGACGAGGTCGCGCTTCGCACGGTCTCGGCAGATCCTCGTGCGGTCAGCATCCTGCCGCTGGAAGCGCTCCAAGTTCCGTCCCCGGAGTGGCACGTCGTCGGCACCGATCCCGGCGTGCCGGCGGTAGGCAGTCGCTTGTCCATCCGATATTGGCAGCGGGCTGCGGCTGCCTCCCTGTTCACGTTCTCGATCTTCGCGGTGACCGCGGGAGCTGCCCGCGGGGACGCGCGGGCCTTTCTCGATTGGCTTCGGGCACCCGAGACGGCGCAGCTTCTGCTCTCGGGAAGCATCGTGAGCCCCGATCGAAATCCGGAGGAATTGTAGAGAATTTCTGAGTACGCCGACGTGCGATGTAGGTTGCCCACGTGGGCGTTGGACGTACATGTCTGTTGACTCTCGTCCCGGCGATTGCGCTCAGTGCGACTCGCGCGGGTAGCCAGGGGATTCCAGCTCGTCGCGTGCCCATCGACCAACTCGCGCCACGCGTTTCCGACGGAACGCGAGCGACCGCGACGTCGGTCGCCGCATCCGACGCCACCCGACCCACCAACGACGATGCGCGCGACGGGGTCTGGGTCCCAATCGCGATGCGATCGTTGCGTGTGCTTCGCGCGGACGAAGTCGTGCGTGCCGCACCCAGCGATGTTGCAGCGCGCCGGGGAACGGTTGCGCGCGACACGCTGCTTCCGGCGCTCGAGGCGCGACTCGGTCCCGGATGTGCGAGTCGCTGGATTCGCGTGTCGACCGACGGGTGGATGTGCCTCGATGAAACGCAGCTCGCCCCGGACCCGCCACTCGCGACTGCGCAACCCGTCGTCCACGCCGGCGACGTCGTGCCATATCACTATGCCTTCGCCGCGTACTCCGGCGTTCCCGTGTACCGCCGGTTGCAGGACGTCGACGTCGACGATCGCGATCAGGAACTCGAGCGTGGGTTTGGAATTGCGATCGATGGCAGTGGTCGGTTGGACGGGCGCACATTCATGCGCACACTCTCGGGTCGCTGGATCGCCAATCGCGACCTGAACTGGGCGCGACCGTCGAACCGAGAAGGGGTCCTGTTCGATGCGACCGAGCCCGTCGAGTCAGTTGGTTTCGTCGGCGCGCGCGTGAGTACCTTCGCAACCGCGGATGCCGCGGCCGGCGGAAACGTGCGCCCAACGGGCGTCCTGCTCCAGCGCACCGGAGTGCACGTACGAGAACGTCAGACCGTCCGTGGTCACCGCGTCGTGCGAACGGACCAGGGCTGGATTCGCGCGGAAACCGTTCGAGGTCCCGAGTCTGTCCTCCCGCCGGACGGCACAGGCGCGGCGGAGCGATGGGTCGATGTCGACACGCGCCGACAGATTCTGGTCGCGTACGAGGGCGCGCGGGCCGTCATGGCGACGCTCGTGTCGACCGGTCGATCGGGCGCTCGGACCGCCCACGGTGTTCATCGCGTGTGGGTCAAACTCGCGACATCGGACATGTCCAACATGGACACCGATCAGATGGACACGACCACGTCCGTGTACTCGGTTCAGCGCGTTCCGTGGGTGATGTACTTCCACGGCGATCAGGCGCTTCACGGAGCGTATTGGCACGATCAATACGGCACTGCGCGATCGCACGGGTGCGTCAACCTTCCTCCCCGCGTCGCGCAGTGGCTATTCGACTGGGCACCTCCTGCACTCCCCGCCGGCTGGACGGCTGTGTTCCCCACGGACGCGCACCCCGGGCTGCGCGTGCGAGTGCGATGAACGAAGTACGTAGATTCACTTGGATCCCAAGGGCTGAACGAACCATGAGCAATCGCAAACACGGAGTCGGGCGCACGGCGTGGATGGGATGTGTTGTCATCGCGGCGGCAACCGCCAGTGTTGGCGGCGTGCGCAGTGCTCGAGGCACGAACACGACCATCGAAGTTCCGCGCGAGGGCGCACTGCCAGACAATGCGCGGAGCTTCTGGGTCTCGGACTCGATCGGCATCACGATCATGAACGGCCCGGGGCTCGAATTCGGAATCGGCGGTCGTACAGCACCGGCCGCGCAACTTCCAGTGTACGAATCCCGACGAGGGCGCGGATGCCGGCACGTGTGGGTCCGAATCGGACTCGATGCATGGGTCTGTGGGGACTATGGGCAACTGTCGCAGTCCGAGCCCAACCCGCGACGCTACGCCGATGTCGGTGGCGCCGGAGCGCTTCCGTGGGAATACGTGTTCGTTCAGCGATATCACACGCACGCGTATCGCACGCTGCAGGCCGCGCTCAGCCAATCGACGAACGTCGAGGACTTCGAGGAATGGGAAGCGAACTGGGGCTTTGCGGTCCGAGAGATGGCCGGCGGCGGCGGTCAGCGCGTCGTCCGTTCGTTCAGCGGGTACTTCCTCCGGCGCTCCGAGGTCTACGGCGCGTCCATCTCGAACTTCAGCGGCGCGCCGTTTCAGGATCTCGCTGGAGGCGAGCCGAACATCCCGTTTGGCTGGATCGCGGGATACTTCACGCGAGTATTCCCAGCGCCCGGTGCCCGCGCAGCGACGGAGCAGGCCGAGCGACTGTCCCGTGTTCACGTCTACGCAACGACCGAGCTGAACGGCCAGCAGTGGGCGCGCATCGGCGAGAATCGCTGGGTCCGCGCGGACAAGGTTCGCTTCATTGCACCGGAGCCGCCACCGGAGCTAGTCAACGTCGGCGAACGCGAGCGCTGGATCGATGTCGACCTGTCTTCGCAGACCCTGCTCGCGTACGAGGGTGCAACGCCGGTGTACGCGACGATGGTCTCGACCGGCGGCGAGCGCTTCCCGACGCCTGCCGGTGTGTTTCGCATCAACAGCCGCTACGCGCACAAGAACATGGACAACGTCGAAGCGCGCAATCTGCCCAACCACTTCAGCTTTGCCGATGTACCTTTCGTGCAGTTCTTCGACAACGATCGCGGGTTTCACGGCGTGTACTGGCACGACCAGTTCGGCGTCGCGCGCAGTCATGGATGCGTGAACATGGCACCGCGGGACGCCGCGTGGCTGTTCAACTGGACGAGCCATCCGCTCCCTGCGGGGTGGCAGTCGCGCGAGATCGCTGCCGGGCAAGGCACGCTCGTTCGCGTTCGGGGTGAGTACCACGGCCCGTGGGGTCGCTGAGCCGCTCGGCTCGTCACACGCCTTCCCGCGCGGTACGATATCCAATCCTGAGACGTTCCATTCCTGGAGGCTCCGCGAACGAGAGGCGGTTGCGCGTATTTGCCACTCTCGTCGTCCTGCTCCTCGGCACGGCAACGTGTGTGTACAACGCCACCGACGTGTTGGTCGTCATGGACACCGACATCGACCCGAGTGTGCCCATTGCGATCACGGCCCGTCTGTGGCGCGGCGGCGACGCGTCCGGACCGCCGTCCGAACTCCGCTGGATTCGCCTTCGGCCGGGAAGTCCTCCATTCGACGGCGGCGCGCTTCTGCCAGCTTCGTTCGGAATCACGCCAGGCGCTGGACCGACCGACGCAACGGTCTCGCTGGAAATCGCGTTCGATGCCGAGGGACTGATCTTGCGGCGAAACGTCCGGTTTGCATTCGTCCCGCGGCAGACGACGGTGGTGAGAATCTTCATCACGTCGCGCTGCGCCGCGCCGGCGACAGGTTGTCGTGCGCCCTTACGCTGCACGGTGCAGGACCTGTGCGAGGAGCGAGGCCAAACCTGCGGCGACGACGGACGATGCACGCCGGTGGATGTCCGTCCGTCCCGCGATCGAGACGCGGGCTTCGGCGACATCGCGCCGCCGCCCTCGTGCGGGCACTACGGGGAACGCTGCTGTGACCTCGGTGCGTCGTGCGCGTCGCCGCTCGCGTGCGTGAACAATCGTTGCCAGCGATGTCGGGATCCAGGCGAGGTGTGCTGCATCGGTCCGAACCTGCGCACGAACGGCGCAGTATGCGCAACGGCCGCCGGCGCGTGCCAGGTCGACGGCGTTTGCACCGACGGCAGGTGTTCCGGGGTGCGCCCCGCCGCCGACGGATCGATGTGTGGCCCGGGGGACGCACGGTGCATCGGGCAGCAGGCTTGTCAGGGCGGCACGTGCATGCCGGTGTTCCTGCCCACCGGATTCGTCTGCAACAATACGGCGAACATCTGTCAGATCGACGGGACCTGCAACGCCACGGGGACGTGCTCGCCGATCACCAACCAGCGCGCGGGATTCGTTTGCGCGCCGGCCCGAAACGGGTGCGAGACCGACGGAACGTGCAACGGCACAGGCACGTGCCGGCCGCGGGGTCAGCAGCCGGACGGAACTCCGTGGGGTACGGGCGGTGTGCGACGTTGCTGCGGCGGTGCCCCCGTATTGGTGAACACGACCGCGAATTGCAACGTCTGTGCTCAGAACTGCGCGGCCGGGGAAACCTGCGATCTGATTTCAGGTCAGTACTACTGTGGTTGTTCGACGAACGCGCAGTGTCCGGGTGGCGTGTGTCGCAACATCAACCCTGGCATCAATCACTGCGCTTGTTCCACCAGCTGCCCCGCGGGCTCCCGCTGCATGATGATCGCGGGTCCGAACTACTGCACATTCTGACACAACGCAGCAGGCCACGAGTCACACGCACGTGAATCCAGAGCAGCGGTAGCCGGCGCTACACGACGAACCCGGACAGCAACTCTGCCCCGCGAGTCCGCACGCGACGCACGAGAATCCACTGCAGTATGCACCCGAGCTACACGACGAACCCGGACAGCAACTCTGTCCCGCGAGTCCGCACGCGACGCACGAGAATCCACTGCAGTACGCACCCGAGCTACACGACGAACCCGGACAGCAACTCTGCCCCGCGAGTCCGCACGCGACGCACGAGAATCCGCTGCAGTACGCACCCGAGCTGCACGACGAACCCGGACAACAACTCTGTCCCGCGAGTCCGCACGCCACGCACGAGAATCCACTGCAGTACGCACCGGAGAAACAACTCGACCCGGGGCAACACGACTGTCCCGGATTGCCGCACGTCCCCGTCACGACCGCGCACAACGCCGAGCGACACACGAGTCCCGCATTGCACGTGACTCCCATGCAACACGGTTGTCCAGACGCGCCGCATGTCGTACCGCCGCCGACACAGACTCCTCCCGAGGAGCATGTCAGTCCTGCGTTGCACACCCTGCCGGTACAGCACACTTCGCTCATCGCGCCACAGCCCGCGGACGTCGTCGAGCACACACCGCTCATGCAGGTCAGTCCGGCGTTGCACGCACTCCCGCCGCAGCACGCTTGGCCCATGGCACCGCACGGCACCGTACATCGCGCCGCGGTGCACGTCAATCCCGCATTGCATGCACTGCCGCCACAACATGGCTGTCCGCTCGCGCCGCACATCGGTGCCGCGGTGCAAACTCCGCTCGTGCACACGGTTCCTGCGCCACAAGCGCTGCCCATGCAGCATGGCTGTCCCGCCATTCCGCACGCGGCCGTCGTGGTCGCACACGTCCCGGACATGCATGTCAGTCCACTCCCACACATCGCGCCCGCGCAACACGGCTGGGCCGTGCCACCACACGCAGCGCAACGTCCAAGCGTGCACACGGATCCGGCACGGCACGAACCGTCCATGCAACACGGATCGTTGAGATTGCCGCAGATCGGCGACGTGCAGCCCGACGCGCCGCACGTGAGGCCCGTCGAGCACATGCTCCCAACGCAACACGGCTGACCCGAGCCGCCGCACGCGATGCATCGATTCGCAGTGCATACCGCGCCCGGCACGCACGTCCGTCCACAACACGCTTGTCCCGGGTCGCCGCACAGCCCGGCGTCCATGCCACCGTCGGGTCGGGGCGGAACGACGTCGCGAAGGCCGCTGTCTGGGCTGGACGGAACATCGCGGCGCTCGACCGCGTCCGTGCGGCGAATGTCGCCCGAGTCCATGATCGCCAGTGCGCATCCGGAGAGCACGGCCAACGCAAGCAAGAGCGCGACGCGAAGCCGCATGGGTGGCATCGCACCATCGTCCGGGCTCCGTGTCCAGCGGCGCCGCCGTCGCCCATTCCCGACGAACCGCGACTCGTGCTACCTCCCCACGCACACGGGAGACGCGCACGGTGACACACGACGCAAACGGGGAGCGCGCTCGGGCACTGCGCGGGATCGACGCGGCCGCGTGGGCGATCCGCCATGTCGTGCAGCGGTACGCGATCGTGGGAGGAGAGGGTGCGGCGAGACTGGCGGTGGCGTTCGCGCACGCCGAGGGAGTTGCCGAACGCATCCCGGGCGACGGCATCGACGCAGCACGCGCCGCGCTCGGAGAGGCCGCGGCCGGCCGGCGCGTGGCGATCGTCGTGTCGGGCGACGCGCTCGCGGCGTGCGTGCCGGTGCTCCGCGAGTTCGTTCGCGCGGCGGTTCCCGCGGTGCTCGTCGTGCCTTCGCACGGCGCGGAGACCGGGGCGACACTGCCGTCGTCGTCGCTCGACGACGTTGCGCATCTCGCGGAACTCCCGGTCGGGCTCCTGGTGGCCGGCGACCCCGCACAGGTGGCAGACATGATTCTCGCAGCGACGCGAGCGAGCGTGGACCGACGCGCCCCGTGGGCGGTTGCGTTCGATCTGGCCAATGTCGGACTCGTATTGTCCCCGGCGCGGCTGCCAACCGAGGAGCAAGTGCGCGCGTGGACCGCGACGCTCGACGCGCAGTCGACGGGCCAGGGCACGCCCGCGCCGGTCGTGACGGCTGCACACGACGATCTCGCGCGGCATCAGCGGGACGTCGAGCGCTTTGGCTTCGCGGTGAACGCGGCCATGCGCGACCTCGAGCGCACGCTCCGACGACCGGTGTCGCCCTTGATGGCGGCGGGCGTGTCCGATGCGGACGTGATCCTCGTTGCGACGGGTCCGAGTGGCGCGTCTGCGCGCGCGGCCATCGCGTCGCTGCACGCGAAGTCGGGCCGTCACGTCGGGGCAGTGCAAATCGGCGAGATGCGGCCTCTCCCGACGGCCGAGATCGTTCGGCTCACGTGGCGGGCGCGTGCGGTCCTCGTGCACGAGCCATGGCCGTCGCCGCTCGGGTCGGGCGGGCGATTGTCCGACGCGGTGCGCGCGGCGTTCGCAGACGCACTCACGTGGCACCCGGCGTACACGGGCATCGGGCGAATCCCGCCGGTGGTCACCGTGCTCGGCGATTCGCTCGACGCTGCCGCGTGGCTCTCTGCGGTCGAGCAAGCGATGACTCCCGCGGATCCACCGCGGGTCATCGTTCCGCACGTACGCGCCGGCGGACCTGGTTCGCCCGTCCTGCGAATCCATCTCGCCGTGCACGAAGCCGAGCGAGCGTCGGCGTTGCAGATCGTCGTCGAATGGATGGCCCGCGAGGGCGCTTCGGTGACCGCGCACTCCGTGGAGCCCGACCGCACCGAGTTGGTCGTGCCGATCGCGCCCGACGGCCGTGCGCCCCCGGTGAGCGACGTGATGCTCGTTTGCCCGTCGGGACGCTACGAGCCGTCCCGCATCGAGACGTTGCCGAAGGGAACGCTCGTCGTTCTCGTCGGCGAGTTCAGCGATCGTGTGTTGGCCGAAACGATGCGCGCCGCGTCGGCACGCGGCGTTCGCGTGGCGCACTTGCACCCGGAACTCCCCGACGAGCGTCCCGACGCGCTGGCAACGGTGGCGCTCGCGGCAGTCGTTCGCGCGTGGGTGCTGCCGGAAACGGCGTCGGAGGGCTCGCTCGACGCTGCGTGCCGAGATTCGGGCGTCGAGCGCGCGTCCGTGTGGACCGCGGCCGTTTCCGCAGCGGGCGCGGCGCTGCGCGCGCAAGGCGGATGAGTGCCCAGGGGTCTACGTGCCTTCGCGACCCTGCGTGAGTCCCGGCTTGCTCCGCTGGCGTGGGCTCTGGTATCACAGCCGAGTTTCCTGGGTCTGCGAGCGGGAGCGACGAGACGCCCGGCGTAGCAAGTGTTTCATGCGGGGCCGCGCGGTCCCGACGGGCGTCTCCATCGTGGAGGACTGGCGATGAATCCGCAGATGGTCATGTACGAGGAGGAGTTCAACCAGATCCAGACGGTCGTCGACCGCCTGGTGAAGGAAGCGAACGCTCGTGTCGTCTTCATCGTCGACAAGAACGGTCAGCTGATCTCTTCGTCCGGCGACATCGAGAACCTGGACACGACGTCCCTCGCTTCGTTGACCGCAGGCAACATCGCGGCCACGGGCGGGATGGCGAAGCTGCTCAAGGAAAACGAGTTCGCGACGCAGTTCCACGAGGGCGAGAAGCAGAACGTTCACATTCAGTTGGTCGGCAATCGCGTGATTCTCGTCGTGATCTTCGATGCGCGCAGCTCGCTCGGTCTGGTGCGGCTGCGTGTGCGAAAGGCCTCGGACGAACTCAACGGGATCTTCGAAGCGCTGCTCAACAAAGTGGCCGCGCCCGGCGCCGACGCTCCGTTCGCGGAGATCACCGACGAAGACATCGACAACTTGTTCAACGACTGAACCCGTAGGGCGGTTGGTACTTGGGAAGCTAGAAGGGACCGCGCTGGATGTCGTTCATCAATTACCTATCGCGCGAGATCAACTGCAAGCTGGTCTATTACGGCCCTGGTTTGTGCGGGAAAACCACCAACCTGCAGTACATCTACAACAAGACTGCGCCGGACGCGAAAGGCAAGATGATCTCGCTCGCCACCGAGCAAGAGCGGACGCTGTTCTTCGACTTCCTGCCGCTGTCCCTCGGCGAGATCCGCGGGTTTCGAACGCGCTTCCATCTGTACACCGTGCCCGGACAGGTCTTCTACGACGCCTCGCGCAAGCTGATCTTGAAGGGCGTCGACGGCGTGATCTTCGTCGCGGACTCGCAGATCGAACGAATGGAAGCGAACATCGAGTCGATCGAGAATCTGCGGACCAACCTCGCGGAGCAGGGCTACTCGCTCGACAAGGTTCCGTTCGTCATGCAGTACAATAAGCGCGACTTGCCGAGCGCTGCGCCGGTCGAGGAACTTCGCAGCATGCTCAATCCCACCAATGCGGTGGAGTTCGAGGCGGTCGCGTCGACCGGCCAGGGGGTCTTCGACACGCTGAAGGCCGTCGCGAAGCTCGTGCTCACGGAGTTGCGAAAAGGCAGCGGCGCGCCCGGCTGAGCCGTCGTGAGCGCAGCGACGTTGCGCAGGGCCAAGGGAGAGCGTCGCGCAATCGCGTCCGGGTTCGTCTGCGTGCTGCTCGCGCTCGCGGCGGGCACCCGCGCGCAGAGCGAAGTGCGTGACGCGAGGCTCGATCCGCGGCGTCCACTGCTCGGGTACGGCACCGACGCGTGGCGACGTTCGGGACGCGAAGCGATGCGAGGTGCGACCCTCGGACCGATCGAGAGCTCGCTCCACCCGGGCGTGGGATACGGCACGCCGGCCAGTGCCGCCGCGCTCGACGAACTGGTCGCGCTCGGATGCAACTGGGTCAGCATCACGCCGTTCGGCCGGATCTGGGACCTGCGATCGACGGACATCCAGCTCGACTTCGAAGCGACGTTTCGCTCGAACCGCGCGGCGATCGTGCGTGTCATCGCGCAGGCCCACGCGCGCGGGCTGAGCGTGCTGCTGATTCCGCACCTTTGGGTCGAGACGACCGGGTGGCGTGGCGAGATCGATCCGGGCGACGACGCGCGGTGGACGGCATGGTTTGCCAGCTACACGCGATTTGTCACGGCGTGGGCGCGGGTCGCAGAGGAAGCGCACGCAGAGATGCTCTCCGTGGGCGTCGAGATGAAGAGTTCGTCGCAGCGGCACGCGTCGCAGTGGTTCGAGGTCATCGACACGGTCCGCGGACTGTACCGGGGCCTGTTGACGTACAGCGCGAACTGGGACGAAGAGCCGCAGGTTGCGTTCTGGGATCGGCTCGACGTCGTTGGAATCAACGCGTTCTACCCACTCACGGAGCACGCGGGAGCCGATCTCGACGCGCTTCGGCTCGGTGCCGTCGCGCGAGCGCGACACTTGGAAGAGTGGGCGACGCGCGAAGACCGGATCGTGATGTTCACCGAGTTCGGATACACTGCGCGGCCCGACCCCGCGCTGCGCCCGTGGGAGTGGCCGGATTCCATGGTCGGCGTGCGTGTCGACGAACACGCGCAGGCGATCGCGACACGTGCGTTGCTCGAAGCGTTCGTCGGGCGGCCTTGGTTCGCGGGCGCGTTCGTGTGGCGCTACTACGCCAATCCCATGGACGCGAGCCAGGAACCCGCGTGGGGCTTCTCGCCCCGCGGTCGCGAAGCGGAGGACGCGCTGCGAGAGATCTACGCCGTGCGCTGGGGCGCGGATGCCGACGCGTTCCCACCGGCGTCGGGTGTCGGATTTTTCCCGTGAGTGCCCGCCCGACGCGTTCAACCGCCGCGAGCCCGCTTCGGGCTTAACCGCCGCCTCCATCCCGCCCTTCGTTGCCGCGGCTTTCCAAGCCGCGGCGCGTAGACGGCGATGGGCGAATCGGCTTTTACTCCCCGGATGCCGCGCACCGCTTCCCGCGTTTCGCTCGCCGTCGTGACGATGTTGCTCGCGTGGCTTCCGCGCGGGGCGTTCGGGCAGGACGTCGTCGTGCGCGACGCAAGCACGGCGGCGGACCCGGTCACCGGCGCGTCGCCCGAACTGCGAGTTGCCGTCGCGGGCAGCGAGCCGTTCGTGGTGATGCGCGAGGGAGCGATCGAGGGACTCGCGGTCGATGTCTGGCGTGCGGCCGCTCAGCGGGCCAATCTGCGATTTCAGCTCACGCGTGTCGAAAACGTTCGCCGCGGCATCGACCTGGTCGCCGCGGGCCAATACGACATCTTGATCGGCCCCGTGAGCATCACGGCCGAGCGCGCCGAACGCGTGCGGTTCACGCTTCCGTATTTCCAATCGAGTCTCTCGATCATCGCGCGCGCGGAGAGCACACCGGGATGGAAGCGGTTTGCCGCCGCGTTCATGAGCAAGACGTTTCTCGCGGCGATCGGAGTGCTCTTTCTCGTCCTGAGCATCGTGGGCGTGCTCATCTGGCTTGCGGAGCGACGTCAGAACCACGCGCAGTTCCCGCGCGGCGCGGTGCGAGGCATCGGCAATGGCATCTGGCTCGCGCTCGTGACCATGACCACCGTCGGCTACGGCGACCGTGCGCCGCTGTCGCCCGCGGGTCGCGTCATCACCGGCGTCTGGATGGTGATCGCGCTGATCACCGCCAGTTCGCTCACGGCCGGCATCGCCAGTGCGCTCACGGTGTCGCAGCTGTCCAGCAGCTCGATCGAAAACGCCGAACAGCTCGCGAATCGCCGCGTCGCCGTCGTGCGCGGAACGCCCGCGGTACGGCTGGCGAGACGCTACCGCGCGCGAACCATCGAGGTGCCGGACTTTCCCGCCGCGATGCAGCGGCTCACGGCGGGCGGCGCGGACGCGGTTGTTTTCGATCGACCCATGCTGCTCTACTACCTGCAACGACATCCCGACTCGGGCTTCACGGTGCCGGCGTCGCGGTACGTTCCGCAGGGCTACGGCTTCGCACTGCCACCGGACACGGCGTGGCTGCATCGGCTCAACATTGCGCTGCTCTACCTGGAAGAGGGTGGGCAGGTGCGTCAGGTGGCGACGGACTGGCTCGGCCGGACGGACGAGTAGACCCCGAAAGTCTCGCCACTTTTTTGGCAGTCGCGGCTCCCATGCGGTATCGCCGAACGCATGGGTCGACCGCGAATCGGTGCTGCGTTCGGTAGACACTTCCGCCCCGAAGGTCACTTCGATCGGGCCGCGGCGCACAAGCCGATTCTCGTGCTCGACGGCGTCGTGAAGGTCTACCGCGCGGATGCGCCGGTACTGCGTCGCGTCGACTTGGTCATCGAGCGCGGAGAATTCGTGTTCGTGACGGGGCCCTCTGGCGCGGGCAAGAGCACGCTGCTCAAGCTGGTCTACCGCTCGGAGACCGTCGACGAAGGTCGCGTGCTGTTCTGCGGACGGGACATCGCACGGCTCACCGACGAGAGCATTCCCGTGTTGCGCCGCAACATCGGCGTGGTGTTCCAGGACTTTCGCCTCGTGCCGTACTGGAGCGTTGCACACAACGTGGCCGTGGCACTCGAAGTGTCGGGGCTACCGTCGCGGATCATTCGGTCGCGAGTGTCCATGGCGCTCGAGCGCGTCGGGCTTGCAGGCCGCGGCGAAGACCTCGCCGGAACGCTGTCGGGCGGCGAGCAGCAGCGCGTGGCCGTCGCGCGCGCGATTGTCAACGAGCCGGCGATCGTTCTCGCGGACGAACCGACAGGAAATCTCGATCCCGTGCTCGCGCTCGATGTGCTCGGCCTGTTCGAGGAGATCAACGAAGCGGGCACGACGGTACTGTTCGCGACCCACGACCGCACGCTGCTCGAAGCGTCGCCGCGCCGGATCATCGTGCTCGACGACGGACGTGCGATCGAAGCGCGGTCGGGGTTGGCGGGTTTGTCGTCGCAGATGGGGCGGCCCATGGCCGCGGAACGATTGCCGGCGTAGCGCGGAACGAACGGGAGAGGTCGAGATGACATTGTTGGGACGAGCGCTCCGGGGAATTCGCGAACACGCGCGAACGCACATCGCGTCGACGCTGACCGTGGGGTTGGCGTTGTTCTGTCTCGCAGGTGCGATCTTGATGCTCGAGAACGCGGGAGCACTCTCGGCGCGTTGGGGCGCCCCGGTGCGCATGACCGTGTACCTCGCCGACGGGGCCAATGCTGCACAAGTCGAAGCGTTGCGATCGGCGCTGGCCGACCTGCCCGAGGTATCCGAAACACGCTACGTTTCACCGTCCGACGCCCGGGCACAGATGTTCGAACTCGAGCGCGATGGCACGCTCGCGAACGCATCCGTGGACTTGTTTCCCGCGACGCTCGAGATTCGGCTCGCGCCGACCGCCACGAACGCCGATCGACTCGCCGTCCTCGGTGCCCGCGTGCGCCGGTTGCCGACCGTGAGCGACGTCGAGACGTATCGCGGTCTCTCGGATCAAATGCGCGGCGTGCTCCAGACCGCGCGGACGCTCGCGTTCATCATCGCGCTCATCGTGATGCTCTGCGCCACCGCCGTCGTGGGCAATACGGTCCGCTTGTCGTTGAGCTCACGAATGCGCGAAGTCGAAGTCCTGCGAATGGTCGGCGCCACGCGGCAGTACGTTCGCGCGCCATTCCTCGTCGAGGGCGCATTGCTCGGCGGCGTCGGCGCGATCTTCGCGATCGTCGCGATTGCGGGCGTGTTCTTCTCGGTGCGCGCGCGCTTCCACGCACCGATGACGGCGATTCTCGGGATGTCTCCCGCGTTCCTCTCGGCCTGGATCGTCGCGCTCTTCGTCGCCGGCGGATGTGCGCTGGGCGTCACGGGCAGCGCGGTCGCGTTGCGCCGATGGTTGGCGGTGTGACGCCCGCGGACGAAAGGAAGCGCACGATGCTTCGCGCACGCACGGGTTCGCTGATGGGATTGGCCGCGGCGATCGCCATCGCCGGCGCGGCGCGCGGGCAGAACGCTCCGGTCGAGCAACGAAGTGCGCGCACCGTCTCGGCCGTCGATCACGAATTGGCACTCACGGCGCAGCGAATCGAGCGGCTTCGCGAAGAATCGCAACGACTCGAGCAAGAAGACGAGGGAATCACTCCGCGTCGTCTGGCCCTGTCGCAGCGCGCGCGCGGCGAGATCCGGTTTCTCTACCATCTGCTTCAAGGGCAAGTGCTCGCGCGCCAGAGCGGCCCCGAAGCCCTGATGGAACAGACCGTGCGAGTCTCTCGCCTGCGTCGGACGTTGCGTGACACCCTGGTCGACATCGACCGCGCGGCACATCGGGCGGTCACGGTACGATCCGACCGCACACGAATCGCCACGCTGCTTCACGAGACGGAAGAACGCCGCGGTGCGCTCGAGCACGAGCGTCAGCAGGTGGAAGTGCTCTCGGGGATGCAGCTCGCCGTGACAAACGCCGGACTCGCGAACGACGGCGCGGGCGTCGGCGCGGAGCCCGCCACGACGGTGTACGGCGGGTCGGTGGGCGCGACGGGAAGTTCCGAGGCGATGTTTTCGCAGTCCGCGGGACGACTGCTGTTCCCCGTGGCCGGCCGCGCGGAGATGCGTCGCGCGCAACGCGAAGGCGCGGATGGTCCCGGCGTCGAGATCCGGGTGCCGCTCGGCTCGCCGGTGCGTGCGGTGTTTCCGGGACGCGTCGCGTTTTCCGATCGCTATGGCCCGTACGGTCGTATCGTGATCCTGGACCACGGCGAGCACTACTACTCGGTGAGCGCGAACCTCGGCTCGATCAACGTGCACGTCGGCGAGGAAGTCTCGACCGGGACGGTCCTCGGCACCGTGGGCGACGACGGGCGCGGCCCGATGCTGTACTTCGAAGTGCGGCGCGGCAGCGACACGGTCGACCCGACGCCGTGGCTCGGGATGTAGGCGGAGCGTGCCCCCACCCGCCGCCGCCACTACCCGTCGGCCCCGCACCGTGGCACGCTCGGGCATGCGCACTTTCACTTCCTTCCCGCGGAGCGTTCTGCCGGCGCTTTGGTTTGTCGTTGTCGCGTGCTCGGGTTCTTCGTTCCTCGACGACGGCGGATCCGATCGCGTGTCCCCCGCTGACACGATCGGCAGCGATGCCGCTCAGGACGCACCCGCACCGCAGGACCGAATCACGCCGAGCGATACGTCCGCAGTCGACGTCGTCGGTACGGACATCGTCGGCAGCGACACCGCGCGCACCGATGCACTCGGTGACAGCCCCGCCGGCGACACGAGCCTCGGACCGTGCAGTCTGCCCAACGGTGGAACGTGTGCGCGCGGCTCGACGTGCCCTGCGGGCGACGGCTGCAATGACTGCACGTGTCCCGCGACCGGTGGTGCGGCGATGTGCACTGCGCGCCCGTGCGCATTCGACGCCGGTCGCGTGGACGTGCCGGCCGACCGAACGACGACAGGGTGCTCCAGCGCGGCAGACTGTCGCCTGTTCTCCAGCTACTGCGCGACGGCGCCGTGCGAGTGCATCGTGCTCCAGCCTGGCGAACGCGATCCGCCGTGCACCGGCGGCATGGTCAGCTGTTTCGTCGATCCGTGCGCGCGGGCGCGTGTCGCCTGCGTCGCGGGCGTGTGCATCGGCTCGCCGTAGATCGCCACGCGGATTCCGCCAAACTTTGTCGTGGGTGCAGCGTCTGAGTGCGCATGCCCTACCGCGACGAGCGTGAAGCGCTGAACACACGACACCGTGATCTCGCGCATCGACTGGAGTTTCTCCGCGAGCGCCGGGCCGAGCTCGAAAGGCTCGCTCGCGAGACGCCCGCGCTCGAACGCGAACTGGCCGACGTACGACGCACGATGGAAGGTCTCGAGCGGCAGCGCTCGCTTCCAGTTCTCGAGCAGTTGCACATCGCCGCGCCGTGCGACGCGTCGTGGGATGCGATGCAGGGCGACGACCGCGTTCGCTTTTGCGGGAGTTGTTCGAAGAACGTCTACAACCTGTCCTCGATGGCACGCGACGAAGCGGAGTCGCTCGTTCGGGCGAACGAGGGAAACCTCTGCGTTCGGTACTTCAAGCGAGCGGACGGAACCGTCCTGACGACCGACTGCACCGTGGGCGTTCGCCGTCGCCGCCGTCGTCGGTTCGTCGCGCTTGCGGGAGCGGGAGCGTTGGCGACGTCCGCGCTCGCAACGGCGTTTGTGCATCAAGGCGCCCCGACTCGGCCGGTGGGCGCCGTCGAAACGCACGGTCTCACGGCGATGACGGGCGCCGTCGCCGTCCCGACGATCCCCGAGCCGCACGCCGTGATGGGTTCGCCGCCGGTCGTCGTTCAGGGTGGCATTCGTGGCGCAACGGTGCGTGCGCCTACGGACGCGCAGCCGCGGTCGACGCATCGACAACACCCGCCGACGCGCGCAACGCGTCGGTAGTGCACGGGCGATTCAGCACAGTACGCCGCTGCCCGGCGCGCCGACGTGGCGCAGAAGTTCCACGAACGCAGGAACCTGCGCAGCGATCGTCCCGAACTGAGCGCGCGGCATGCACGCGGCCAGCAGTGCGTGCGACGCCCGCGCGCTCACACCCGCGGGCTCACCCGACGAGACCGACGTGACGCCCACGATGTCCCCGACGCGCGCGTGATGCGTGCGAGTCGCGACAATTCCGCCGCCGTACAACTCGAGTTCGCCCGCCGCGACGATGAACAGCGACTCGGCGACGTCGCCCTCGGACAGCAGCACGGCGCCTTCGGGAAACGAACGCAGCTCGAACGCGCGGAACACCGTGATTCGGTCCGCGGTTTCCAGTTTGCGCAACGCGGAACACACGAACGGGAGCGACCGAACCATTCGCTCCCGGGCAGATTCGACGAGCTGCTCCAGAAACGCAGGGAACTCCCGCGCGAGTGCGCGCACGAGCGAGGGCGCGAGCGCGACGGCCTCGACCGGTTCTCGCGCGATGACGGTCGCCGTGCGCGGGCCTCCGTAGAGCGCACCGATTTCCCCGACGAAATCCCCCGCCGTCAACACCGCAACGTCGCCGCCATCGCCCGGCAACGCCACCGACGCACTTCCCTCGATGATCGCGAACAACGGCCCCTCGGGCGCGCCCACTTCGCACAGCGCCTCGCCCGCGGCGTAGCGAATGACACCCGCCTGTCGCGCGACCTCGCGAAGCCGGTCCTCGGGAACGTCCGAGAACAGCGGCAGCGCCGGGAGCTTTGCGATCAGCCGATCGGCCTCTGCGATCCGGTGCGGCATGTACGACATCGGCAATCGGGAGCGCGACGCTGCGGAGTCCGACACGATGGGTTCCTGCGGCACGGCATCCAGGCTCGACACAGCTTCGTCGAGCATCGCGGCGAGCGTCGAAGGCGGCGCATCGGCGTGGCCTTCCGCGGGCGCCGCAGGACGCGGTCCCGACGGGCTCGCGCTCGTTCGTTTCGACGGCGCGGCACCCGAACGAGGTCGCGGGAGCCGTGGCATGGAAGCCGCCCCGCCGTCCGGGGGGGGGCGACGCGATCGGCGCCGACCGGGCGTTCCGGTCGTCGCGCCGGGCGGGACAGGGGGTGGCTGCGCGGCGGCCGTCCCAGCTTCCGCTTCCCACGGGGGCACGTCGGCCTCGCCGGCCGCGACGGCGGGGCGTTTCGCCGCGGGCTGCGCGGCTGCGTGCACGACGGGGTGCCCCGCGGGCTGCGCGACGGGCTGCACGACGGCAGGAGCCGCAGGTTGCGCGACCGGTCTGGCTGGCTTGTCCTGCGCAGTCTCTGCGCGGTTGACCTCGCGCAGTTCGTTCAGGTGCGAATCTCCGCGGCGGGCGCTGCTCCGGCCGGCATCGTCCAGTGCTGCGAGTTCGGCCGCGAGCTTTGCGACTTCGATCGCGCGCTCATCGTCCCCGGCCTCCATCAAGTGCTGTGCGGCACGACGGTACCAGGTCGCGGCTTCCGACAAGTTGCCCTGGGCGCGCAACGACTCGGCGGTCGCAACTTCCCACGCGGCCTCTTCGGCCTCGGTGCCGCCCGACCCCGGATCAGACGGACGACCGCTGTCGAACCCGGTCATCGCTCGACCATTGAGCTACACATTGGCGCCAATGGCAACGACCGACGTCGAGCTACGTGCGCGCGCGCAGGGACGCGACGTACGACTTCCACGCGCCGGCGTCGTCGAACAGGGCCGTGACGTCCACGAGCGATTGCTCGATCGTGGCGGTTTCCTTGAGCGCACCGTGCCGCGAACGCAACGCGTCGAGTTCCGCACGCCGCGCTCCCAGTGCCTCCCGGGCGCCCGAACGCGTGGTCCACTCGCTTACGCCGAGCAGCGCGAAATAGTCCCGCGCCGTCGCAGCGTCCGCCAGTGCGCGCAGCCGCGTGCGGTCCGCGGCCAGTGCAGTGCCCGCCGCGTGCGCCGCGAGCGACGCGTCGGTTCCGCCTTCGGTGCGGACCAGCCCGAGCCACGCAACGGCCACGATCGCCGGCAGAATGTCCTCGCCGAACTTCGACGTGAGCGCTTGCACCGTCGTGCCGCGCGCCAACTCGATCGCTTCACGTTCCTTCGCCGACAGCGGCAGCGACGCGAGCGCCACCGGCTCTGCGCGCAACGCGACGGTCGCGGTGGGTCCACCGAGGAGCGAGAGCGCGTCCTCTGGTTCGAGACGTGCGCGCGCGGCTTGGACCAGCAACGCGTCGATCGACCGCGGATTGAGCGGGATCTCAGCCGCGTTCTCGAGCGGCAACATTTCCCAATCGACGTGGGGGAGACTCACCAGATCGAACACCAACTCGCGCGCCGCGCGTGAGAGCGCCTGTGCGAGTGCGTCCGCCGTGAGATATCCGCGCGCAGCGACCAGCGCGGCACCACGAAGTCCCGTGTCGAGCGGCGCGAGCGCGAACCGCGCAGCTTCGAGCGGAATGCTGCCGAGTCGAGCAAGCAGCGCGCCGATGTCGTCTTGGGAGCGCGACGACCGAATCGCGAGGACGTGGCCCGACGTGAGCGACAAGCGGTACTCGTCGCCCTGCGAACGCACGACCAGCAATCCCGACGCCCGCGAACGTGACGCCGCACCGAGGATGAATCCCGCGCCGAACGGGCCGAGGCTGCCCGAGAGTCGGGTTTCCCCGCCGATCGACAGGGGCGTGATGGTCGGTGTCGGCTGCGTTCCACGCGCGGAAATCGACGGCATCCGCGACGTCGAAGATCGCCGCGGTGGCGCCCCCGGACTTCCGTGAGGCGGCGGCGTGTGCTGCGAGGAGAGTGCGAGACTTTCATCGACGAGCGCGTCGAGCGGAGCGTCGAGTGGCTCGAGCAGCTCCGGCGGGATGAGATCGTCCACCGAGTCGTCGCCCAGCGATGGCAATGCGAGATCGTTTTCGTCACCGCCCGCCCGTACGGCGGCCGAGCGCAACACGGCGGCCAGCGCGGGGGACAGCGACGAGATTCCGGACGACGTCGTCGGGTCGTGCGGCAGTTCCAGCGGCGGCGCGATCGAGGGAGGCAACGCATTGCGCATGGCTTCCACGCGCATCGGCGGGTCGGTGCGCATCCCGGCGCTCGGAAGCTCCAAGAGCGCCCGAAGGCGCGCGGTGAGCTCCGCGACGGAGATCGGACGCGGCAGAAACGCGTCGCCCCCGGCGTCGAGCGCGTCGTGGCTGGTTCGAAGCCGCTCGCCGGGGCGGCCGATGAACAAGATCGGCACGGTCGAAACCACACCTTCGCTCCGCCGCACGCGCGCGACCGTCTGCAGCGCCCCGGGAAGATCGGCGTCGATGATGATCGCTTCCGCGCCCGACCGGCGGGCCGTCGCTTCCACGGCGTCCGGCAGGGAACGCTCGATCAGGAAGCCCTCGGCGGCCAGGGAGAGCACGATGTGCTGCTCGTCGTCGGCCAACGTCGCGACGACCCGAATCTGGGCATCGACATCCCGAGGGGGTCGCGAAGAACGCGACCTCGCGACGACCGGAGCAGAAGACATATCCCCGACGAACCATACGCCCGGTACGCCGCCTGCGCCAGCGGTACCGCGGCGTGCCCCGGGTTCTGATAGTGTCACCGCGTGTCCGACGCGCCGCTTCTCGACGTGCAGCACCTGACCATCGAATTCTCGACGGACCAGGGCGTGTTGCGCGCGGTGGACGACCTGTCGTTCTCGGTCCCCACGCGATCGGCGTTGGGAATCGTGGGCGAATCCGGCTGCGGCAAGAGTGTCACCGCGATGGCCGTTCTCCGGCTGATCCAAAAGCCCGGTCGCATCGCGAACGGCAAGATCCTGTTCGACGGCCGAAACCTGCTCGAGCTTCCCGAACGAGAGATGCGTGCGCTGCGCGGGAGCGCGATCTCGATGATTTTTCAGGAGCCGATGAGTTCGCTCAATCCCGTGTACACGGTGGGCGCGCAGATCATCGAAGCCATTCGGCTCCATCAACCCAAGACCCGTGCGCAGGCCCGCGACCGAGCGGTCGAACTGCTGGAACTCGTCGGCATCCCATCCGCGAGCGAGCGCGTCGAAAGCTATCCCCACCAGCTCTCGGGCGGCATGCGTCAGCGGGTGATGATCGCCATGGCGCTCTCGTGCGAACCGAGGTTGCTCATCGCGGACGAACCCACGACCGCGCTCGACGTCACCATCCAAGCGCAGATCCTCGAGTTGCTCGACGGCTTGCGCCGCAAGCTCGACATGACCGTCATGCTGATCACGCACGACCTCGGTCTCGTTGCGGAGTTCGCCGACCACGTGATGGTGATGTACGCCGGGCGCGTCGTGGAGCGCGCACCCGTCCGCGAGCTGTTCGCCGATCCACGGCATCCGTACACACGCGGGCTGCTGCGTTCTGTTCCGTCGTACGCGGACAACGCGCAACAACGGCGCCTCCCGACCATTCCCGGCGTCGTCCCGGACCTTCGCTCGCTGCCGACCGGCTGTCGCTTTCAAGATCGTTGCGGCGATCACTACGAACCCTGCGCGCTGCGCGAGCCCGCGCTCCACCCCGTCGTCGCGAAAGGGAACGCGACCTCGCCCGCGGAGCACGTCTCCCGATGTCACCTCGAAGACCCCGCGACGCGTCCCGCTCCGCCATCGCGTGCGGCGGACGACGCGACCGGCGCCGCCGCGGCTGCGGGCGAGTCATGAGTGACGTGGCCACCCACGGCGAACAATCGATGCTGCGCACTCGCGCGCTGCGCACGCACTTTCCGGTCAAGGGCGGGTGGTTTCGCACGCGTGGCGTCGTGCGGGCCGTCGACGGCGTCTCGCTCGATGTCGTGGCCGGCGAGACGCTTGGGCTCGTGGGCGAGTCGGGGTGCGGGAAGAGCACGCTCGGTCGCACCGTTCTCAAGCTGATCGAGCCGACCAGCGGAGCCATCGAATTTTCTGGCGTGGACATCACCGCGTTCTCGCAATCGCAGCTGCGTCCGCTGCGCCGCAAGATGCAGATCATTTTTCAAGACCCGTACGCCTCGTTGAACCCGCGCATGAGTGTGGAAGACACGGTCGGCGAGGCATTGCACATTCACGGGCTCGCCAACGGCCGCAGCGAAATCGCAGCGCGCGTCGAAGTCTTGCTCAAGCGCGTGGGTCTCCGACCCGATCAGGCAAAGCGATATCCGCACGAGTTTTCGGGCGGGCAGCGGCAGCGCATCGGGATTGCGCGCGCGCTGGCGGTCGAGCCCGAGTTCATCGTCGCCGACGAGCCGATCAGTGCGCTCGACGTGTCGATCCAGGCGCAGATCGTCAACCTGCTCAAGGACCTGCAGGAGGAATTCAAGCTCACGTACTTGTTCATCGCGCACGACCTGAAAGTCGTGGAGTACCTCTCGCACCGCGTGGCGGTGATGTACCTCGGAAAAATCGTCGAACTCGGCGATGCGAGCGACTTGTATGCGCGGCCGATGCACCCGTACACGCGCGCGCTGATGAGCGCCGTGCCGGTTCCCGATCCCGAGCGCAAGCGACAGCGCATCGTGTTGCAGGGCGACGTTCCCAGCCCGATGCGCCCGCCGACGGGTTGCGCGTTTCATCCACGGTGCTCGATCGCGAAGAAGGGCCTGTGCGACACGACGGCGCCGGAGCTGGTCGAGTTGCGTCCGCGACACCGCGTCGCGTGCCACCTCGCGGAAGCTTAGGGTCGCGCGGGATGAGTCTTCGCGCGCGGTCGCTCGGTCGCTCGATCGCGCTGTGTGTCGTGCTCTGTGCTTCGAAGCTTCGCGGGCAGGAACGCGACGCAACGACGAGTGGCTCGGCCGTCGCGGGTGGCTCCACCGTGGCGGCCGGCGTGCCGCGAGGTTCGGCCAGCGACGACACACCGAGTTCCGACGCGGGGACCACGGTGTCGCCCGCGGTGTCTCCCGTGGCGCACCCACGCGCAGCGCGCCGCGGTCCCGCGCCCCCGCGAATTCGCGTGCGTGCCGAGCCCGCGAGAGTCCGCGGTGGGCTCACCCGAAACGTCGTCATGTCGTTCGCGCGCGCGCATCTCGCCGGTGCGAGCGCATGCTGGGCGACGGCCGTGCGTGCAATCCGTCGCGGCGGCGGGGGACGAATCGTGTTCTCGCTCGTCGTGCGGCCCGACGGTCACGTGCGCGCCGCGAGCGTGATCGCGCAGCGCGGGAACACCGGGCACACGGCGGGCTGTGTCACTACGATCGTGCGACGGTGGCAGTTGCCGCGCGGACGCGGACGGGGTGGGACGATCGTGACACTGCCGCTCGTGTTTCAGCGGTTGCGCTGAGCCAGGGCGCGCGGTTGAGACGGGGGGGGAGGGGGGAGCGCCGGCACAAACCGGCAGGAGGAAGTAGGTGAGCTTGAGGAAGAGACATCAACGAATCAAGCAAGTCCTACCCCGGGAGGAGTCCGCCCCCGG